>Ga0326512_10001642_pt1 | contig 16962 bp, 19 predicted proteins | sample 1_2617_0518_D_FD_203652 | JGI IMG/M metagenome (GOLD analysis project Ga0326512, IMG submission 203652) | Bovine rumen microbial communities from UC Davis, California, United States - 1_2617_0518 | ecosystem: Host-associated > Mammals > Digestive system > Stomach > Rumen | place: USA... | reverse complement strand
TGCTATTATCCGTTGTTGCGGGAGTTGGTGCGGTAGGCGTTCCAGTAAGAGCAGGACTTGCTAACGGTGCATATGTTGCGGTTATATCGTTTCCTGCGCCATCTTTCACCGCACCATTTACTGTTGCCGCTGCTGTGATATATCCGGCATCGTTGGTCAATGTGCTGACCTGTGTTGGAATCAGCGCATCAGTCTCCTCTTTGGTGTAGTAGTCTGAAAGGTCTCGCCCTTCCTGTTCCTTGATAAACTGTATCTCATCCCACGCTACATCAAAGTTGTTCATAATGTAGTCAAGAACGCCATCATTTCGTGCGTTTGTAAATGGGGTGTTTTTACCATATGCACCAGCACGTATTATGTTATCGTTCTCATCCCTTATTTCACCAAATTGAAAGGCTTGTGGTCGCATATCTTCACCCCTTTATGTGATGTTTTTTGTGTTTAGGATAATTCCACTACCAGCATGGGAATATCCGTGTGGAGTAGCACCACCACCATGATTCATAAATCCTGTGTATATGCTAACTCTCTTTTCTAAATACATACCAGTACCGAAAACCACGCCATATAAAACATCATACAATTCATAATCGTGGCGAGCATCTTTATGCCTCGCAATTTTATTAACACTTGAATTTATTACCACAGAATGATTTACGGTTTCGTAACTACCAATATGGTATGTTTCAGGGGATTCATCAAATCTCATCAAAACCCCACCACTTGAGCAGTTACTAAAAACACTATATGTGCCGCTTACGTCTAATGTGTAAAAATCACTGTCAAAAATCTTTGTGCCGCTTGCGTTAAAGATTTCTAATCCACTGTTTGTTCCACCGCTACTCGGTACATATCCATATATGTCAATCAGATAATCCTCTTTATATACATTATTATCAGCTACATTGCCAAACAAAGTAACTTGATACTTTTTAGACGAAACAAAACCACCTAATACAACCACGTTTGCGTGTTGTCTTTTGGCTCTAACCGAAACCATAATTTCATTACTGTTTAAATCAAATTGTTGTATGCAATAGCCGTCAAGTATGTATTGGTTTTCTATATATCCTGAAATAAAACGATAATCTTCTGCTGGGCAGGTATAACGCTCGGTAGTGATGGAGAGTGTGCGTGTTTTTGCCAATCTTGCTACGCTGTCATCAATCGTAACTCGTCCGTTATTGTTAATAACCTCTGCATATCTTGCCATTTAATACACCCCATACATAAACGTCAAATTTCGTCTTTGAACAGCGGTAGTAAGAGGAATTGTAAAATCCCATGATATACTCCCATTTGCCACCGAAAAAAGCGGTATAATTCCATCCGCAGGAGCATACGTTACTACCACCCACGTTCTGCCAGCGATAATTCCGCTATTGGATATTGAACCGTTTTCTGTTCCTGTTTCCCCTGTTCCCAGCACATATGTTGTCGCGTTCGACAAATCAAAAATCAACTGTCCGCTGGCATTAAAAATCTGCAAACCTTGCGCCATTTCTTTATCCCTCTTTTTCTTGCGATAAAAGAAAACAGCGGCAACCACCACGATTACCGCTATAACGATATAAACAATCATTACCATACCCCCAAGCGTACCCTCAAGACGTTGTTGGCATCATATACACGGATAACGGAACTGGTGACTTCAAGTCTTGCACCGCTTGTAGCCGTCCGCAGTGTACCAATAGTAGCGCAGATTGCAGATAAGCTTGTCACGCTCATTTTGTCAGCCGTTACCGCACCAGCTTGAATCATGCCCCTTGCAATCACGTTGTTGTCAAATACCGTGTTGCCTGTGATATGGATATACTTGCCATCAATCTTGATTGTTTCAGGACTCATATTGATTTTGCTGATTACTTGGTCATTCCGCACACGCAATTCAATATTGCTGGACATCTGCGCTATAGCAGAATAGTTCTGTATAGCTTTGGTAGTGTTATTCAGATTGCCAACAATCGTGGTAACAGAATTTGCATTTTGGTTAATGCGTGACAGCATCGTTTCATTCTGTCCGTCCTGATATGTCTTATTTGACGCAACCGTACTGCTGATGTTCGTGGACGTAACTTGTAGCTGTGAGATATTTTGCGTAAAGGTACTATTCTGTGCATCCTGCGAAACCTTGTTGCTTGCCACGGTAGCAGTGATGTTTCCGTCAGCAACTTTTAAATCAGTAATGTCCTGATTAATTTTCAGCAGTTCCCCAACACTTGCTTCTGCATCTGCCACCGCATTTTTTATCTGTCTGTCCATTTTATCAAGTGACAGCGATTCAGCTTGTATCAAGGCTGGGTCAATATACACAAGTACCGTTACCCTTGCTTCGGCACTCCAAGTACCTCGTCCAAAATAATCGACAAAGCAATACTTGACATCATAGATTCCGGCGTCACAACTGTGTGTAATTGAAGCGTTTGGTGAATGTATAATTTCGTATCCAGTACTGCCGTCAATGTAAACGTCTACACTTGAGCAATCGGCAGGAATCGCATCCATAGCCACACTGAAACCGCCTATTAACGCTTTCAGTACTGGCACATTAGGTTGTTTAGGTACTGGCTTGTAATAATCAAGTATCGCTGGCGCACTATACTTGCCAACTGGGGAACGTGCGAAAATGTAAACTCTACCTCTGCGCTCTGTAAGCGTTATTGCCGCTGATAATCCAGTGGTTCTTGCCAACAAGTTTTGCGATTCAACACCGGCCTGTGTATCTTTACGGATTTCATAGAACGCTATATCAGAATTTGTTACCTCATTCCAGCTAACGGTGCAAATATCAGTAAATGCTATTTTTGCATTATCCGGAGTGTTTGGTGTTTCCGTTTTTAGCGCCACCAGGATGGTAGTATAAGGCGCGAAGTCGGGTGATGTCACCGCACCCCATATGTCTTTTGTAGCAACGGCGATCTTGTAGGTATCACCTACGATAGCCTGTGGAATAACAACGCTGTTTTTCCCTTTGCCGCCAAAAATCCATTCACCTTGATAACCTAACTCATCGGCAGAAACGCCCTCTACAACATTCAAGTGATGCGCCTGTACGTGGTTTGTCTTATACCACACCTCGCCTTCTAAATAGCTTTGCAGGTTCGGTGGCGTCCAGCTCACAACGATGTCATACCTGGCCACGCCGTCCCGGATCTGCCGATATCTGTTATATGCCAGAATGTTGGTTACCGGCGGAATGTAATATGGCTGAATCGTGTATTCATACGCCAGCACATCCGCCATGCTCTGTTCATTAGCCCCAAAAATATTGTAGCTGCAGAATTTGAGCCAGATTTTCTTGCCGACGTCTTCCTTGTAAAACGGTATCTTCAATATCCGTTCATCGCAGCGCACCAACGTGCTGCCGGAACTGTGGGACACCGCCTGCGTGTTGTACTGTCCACGGATCAGGCCGTCAAGCCGGTAATGTCCGTTCGGTAACAGCGTGGCCGTCTGATAGCTGAGGCACTCGCCGTCAATCCACATCAGCGTATTGCCGCGCTGTGCATCCTGCAGCGTGCCGGAAAGCATCGTACCATTGATGGCCACTTCCAAGCTGGTGCCGGATTTCGTCAGCCCATTGGCCAGCGTACCTATCTTGGCATTGTTTGCAATCTGCCCTGCCCGGCGGTAATGTTCGTTATCATCGGATACATAGACCGTGCAGCCGCCCCAGTTACTGGTCAGACCTTTGGCAGCCAGCCACACTTCCAGTCCGTTCTGCGTTAAATCCGCGGGAGGCTGGAAAATGACCGGAGGCGCTACGTTTCCGGGCGGTACGTTGAAATCTATAAACGGGCGGTCCACATCATGCACATCGTATTCAGCCGCGCCGTAGTTTGCTGTGAACCAGGAAATGGCGGTAAAGGTCAGCAGGCCTTTTTCATCCTCCTGTACCCGGGTGATCATGACGGGCTGGTTGGAGATGCCGGAGGCCTCGTCCGTGATCCGCACCAGGTCGCCCGGTTCCAGCCGGCAGAATGCCCAGTCTAATTTGAATGTGTACTGGTTCCGGCCAACCTTGCTGCGCCGTGCAGCGGCTTCCGCAATCTTAACCGCCCGGTCTTTGGTATAGATGTACCGTGCGTTAATCGTGGGAGCCTGTTTGACGCCCCGTTCCGCAATATCCGTCACATCCTCATAGGTGACGGACTCTTTTTCGTAACCGCTGGCACGGTTCAAAAATTCTACCGTCCACCGGTTGTACTGTTCAGAGGTGTCCTTCCGGGACCATACGACGCAGGAGCCGTTTTGTGGCTGGAAGTCGTCCGTCGTCAGATCATATCTTATCGTTTTGTCCGGAGTCCAGCCGCCGATCGGTCGGTCGGCCAGCGGCACGATTTTATATGTATCATTGCTGGCGAATATGTAAGCGCCGCAAAGTTCCGCGATCTCATTGACGATTTTCTGCGCCTCTTCCGTGCCGCTCGCGTCTGCCGGTGTCGAAATCAGCAGATCCGCATTGTCGCAGAAGCTCTGGAAATTGGCCGCGCCCTTAATCTCCACTCCGCCCTGGCCAACCTTGGACAGCACATACTGGATATAATCCAGCGGGTTGACGTCGATGCCGTCACCAGTGGAAAGCAGCTTGCCCTTGACCTCAAAGTTATAGGACGGAAGGCCCGCGGAATCTCCCAGGTCAACGACGCCGGCCATGTACGCCAGATTCTCATAGGCCATTGCCTTTTCCGGATGCTTTCCTACGACATACGCCCAGGGCTGCTGATTTGCAGTTCCTCTAAATAGCGTCAGCTGCAGCTGGTCATCCGGGTAATATAACAGGTCCTTGTTCTTCCATACACGGCCTATGCCATTAATAGGCCCTTCACATAAGCCGATGATAATGGCCACGCTGTAAGTGTAGGTTATGTTGGTATTGGTGCTTCCGCCGCCTTTGCCGGTCTCCACCGTCTCAGCGTGTTCGTGAGCGGTAAAATCATCATAATAGATGACGTTGCCGGAAATACGGGTGGTGCCCAGTATCTCCATAACAGGAGCGCCATATTCAGCTGTATTGACCGAAAAATTACTGATTTTGTCAGCCCGCGTTACCGTGTGCTGGCTGTGTCCAAATAAGCCCATATGTTATCCCTCGTAACGATAAATACCGCGCAGCCGGCTGCGGCCTTTCTTATCCAAAAACATAACGTCATCCAAATTGCTGAGTATCACGCCCTGGCCGACCATGGAGTGACAGACCATGCCGTCGCCAATGTACACGGCTGCATGGCTGACGCACCGGCCGAACTGGTATACCAGGAAATCACCCGGCTGCATCTCCTCCACCCGCTGGCAGTATGCTTCGATATAACCCAGCATCTTTTCTTCGCTATGGTGCAGGTGCCATTCGTTGCTGTACGGCTCAATCTCTACCTTGTATTTGTGCATCAGGCCCGCGTCTTCCACGGCAGCCATGCACAGCAGGGCGCAATCAACGCCTACGCCTTTGACCTTGCCCATGTTCATGTGCGGAGTGCCCAGCCACTTTTTCGCAGCCTCTGCAATCTTTTTCCCTTCTTCCGGTGTGATCACAGCAGCACCTCCCGGCGCGGAACAAACGGAGCTATCAGCGTGGTGTCTGTCGTGTCCGTGCTGGCCGTGATCGTCCCGCTCTGCGTTGTGCTGTAGGCCCCCTGCGGATAATATTTCCGCCGTGGGAACTCCTGCGACAGCCCCTGCGTCTTACTCTTGACGGTCAGCTCCAGCTTGATACCGCCGCTGCTTTTGATTTCCACATCGCCGCCGAACAGGCTGATGGTACCGATGACGGATGCGGATGGCAGGTCACCGGACGTCCGGAAGAACGCCCGTTTCAGGTACAGCTTCGCACCGTCCAGCACACCGGAATGAGCAACCGCCATAACAGGAGTGCTTTCTATCATATCCGCTGCATGGTCCCGGTCTGTGTAGATGGTCACGCCCAGCGTGTCTACCGTTACCTGGCTCTGGAGACTGATACTCTGCCGCCGGATCAGTAATGCGTCGTGCCGGTACGTGTGATTATTCAACACAATATCGCAGTCCGCATTTGTGTATCGGTAGGTATTCCCGTTGGCCAGTACCAGCTCGAATAAATCGGCCGATGTAAAATTCTTTTCTGTATTCAGATGTGCCGCTAACTCTTCACTTACATCTTTCATGGCTTATCTCCAGCTTTCAAACTTGATTGTCCCGCTCTGCTTAAAATTATAGAAAACATGGTCGATGGAAATACCGTCCGCGGGAATGTGCACCTTCCAGTAATATCTGTAGTCAGCCGTTACAACAGCACCGGACGGCAGCGCATTTCTAAACGTGACCGCCCCGCCGTTTACCGTATATGCGCTGGATGCCTGCAGCGTACCGTCTACATAGACCTTGAGCTGGTCAACATAATCCACAGCCTCTATATAGTCCCCGAGCTTCATAACGCATTGATAGGTTCGCCCGGAGATATTAGGTAACTGTATCCCGGTCTCCTGATAATCCTCCGGATCCAGCCAGTAAAAAGGCTCATGGGCGCCCCGTAAGAGCGCCACAAAACCCATGATCTCCCTGTAATCCGCATCCGTCAGCCAGGCGTATTTGATGCTGATGCTCCAGGACGGCAAAAGCTGGTTTGTGTTGGACCGCATCCGACCGCTGCCGGATTTTTCCACCGTCGTATTCCATTTTTGACTTTTAGATGACCGGATTGCTATACCAGTCATTACCGGCCAAATTTTCACCGCCATTTTTACCACACTCCTACACTCGAAGAGAACCGCCGGTCATCTTCAAACAACGCCTGCTTAATCCTGTCTAAGCCGCCACGGTCCAAGAAGTCAGCAAAGCTGGCGGCATCCACAGCAGACACTTGCAGATTAACCGCCGGAACGACTTCCTGGCCGACGGCGCTGCCGTGCTCCGAATCACCCCTGCCAGCACTCACCAAACCGCCACCTGCATACGATACGGAGGCGCCGTGGTTCATTGCGTCCAGCAGAGGCGTGCCGATTCTGTTGACGGCGGCGGCGCTCATTACATATTCACCATTAGACAACCTTGCCGGGATACTGTCACTGGTCCCCGTTCCGGGGCCGCTGATATATCCGCCTGTCGCGGCCTTAATACCGAACAGCGTCTCATTAGCTGCCTGCGCCGCTGCGCGGCTGTTCCCAAGGCCGAACGCCATGTACATCAAATAGATGCCTACCCAGCGGGATATAATCTGAGCTGCATTCTGCAGCAGGCTCTTAATGAAATCCGAGAATGCTTCTTTTGCGGACTTCTGTCCGGTAATAATATCAGCGATGCAGTCACCGAATTTACCGCCTACATCCTTAGCATAATCTGTTACAACATCATGCCAGTTTTTAGCCGAAGCGATGCCCCTGTTGTTGGCTTCATTGGCCACGCCGATAGCGTTTTCATAATTCATGGCGAAGCCCTGTAAGGCTACGTTCTTCTCATCCAATTCAGCGGACAAATCCGCAGGAGACATGGCGAGAAGCTTAGAAAATACGCCAGCCCCTATGGATTCATCTCCGCCTACACCGACACCACCGGTCGAGCCTCCGGAAGCAAAACCGGATACCCTTCCGGAATTGACCGCATTCAAAAAACCTGTACCCACAGAGCTGACCGCGCCGGCAGAGACAACGTACTCGCCGTTGGACAGCATCGCCGGGACGCTGTCACTGGTTCCGGATCCGGGGCCATGAACCCGACCGCCGCTTGCATATCCACGAACCACACCGCCAGCAGCAAAACCGAATGACGGTAAGCTGATGGACGGCAGAGAATTTTTCAGATCATTAAATTTCTGTTTTACCGTCTCCACCATATTTTTGATGGAGTCGATTATCCCCTGAGCGCCACTCCGCAGCCGTTCGACCAGATTATCCCAGGCGGATGTCAGGTGACCGATTGGGTCTTTCAGCCATTCAATTACCTGCCCTTGTTTTTCTGCGCTGACGCCAAAGATGTCCATAATAGACTTAGCTGCCCCGATCGGGTCAACCAGCGCCCATATCACTACGGCAAGTGCAGCACCTGCCGCGATAAACGGAGCCAACGGAGCTACCGCAGCGATACCCGCCGCAGCCATGGCTACAAGTCCGGGAACCATAGCACCAATAATAGCACCGGCAACCGCGACAATCGCCGGCTGCAATTCCGGTGGAATCAGTGTTTTTAAGACATCACCGATGCCGCCGCCCTGCTGGATTACCTGGTTTACTTTGTCCACCTGTGCAGCCAGCCCGGACAGAACCCCGGCCAGGTTTAAACTCTCCGATATTTTTGTACCGGCGGAGATGGCTGCCATCTCCAGACCGTCCATCAGGTTACTGAAAGAGCCGGTAACCGTTTTGGACTGCTTCTCCATCATGCCGCCGAACTTCTCGTTCATGCCGGAAACGAGATTCGCAACGCCGGTCTGGGCGTCGACCTGGCGCTTGGTTACCATGTCCATGGCTCCGGCCACGTCAGTGCCTAATGTTTTTGCCAATATCTGCCATGCAGGAATACCGGCTTCAGTCAGCTGGCGCATCTCTTCTGCCTGGACCGTACCCTTGGCGTACATCTGGCCCAGTGCGGTAGTTACCCTGGCAATTTTATCCTGCCCGCCACCAACCGCAGCCACGGCATTACCTACCGCCGTCAGTGTAGGGATTACGTTTTTAGCTTCGATGCCGTAGGCCATCATCTGCTGGGCGGATTCCGTCAGGCCTTTAAATTCAAACGGCGTGCGCGCTGCAAAATTCTGTAAATCTTTAATAAAGGCGCCGGCTTTTTCTGCGCTACCCAGCATGGTCGTAAACGCGACCCGGGTATTTTCCATATCGCTGGCCAGCTTCACGGCATATACGCCTAACCCGCCCAGAGCTGCACCCGCAGCAGCTACGCCCCCGACAATACCTTTAGACAGATCGAGTGCCGGGCCGCCGAACGCACTGTTCAGCTGGCGCTTAGTCGCATTAAGCTTTTTCTGTAATTCACTGGTGTCCGCGCCAATTCTAACCAGCAAGTCAGCTATTGTCTGAGACATATTTCTTCACCCTCTCACGTTGCGCCGGAGTCAATTCGTTCTCGAACTCTGCCCGCTTCCTCTTAAACTCTACTACATCCTCATCCGGAGGCAGGACCTGTTCCAGTAGCCTTTTCACAGAGACCTGCGACCCTTGTTTTAAGTGTATATTCATGAGATTGGCGACCATTGTGAACTGCTCGCGCAATCTTAGTTTCCGTCGTTCTTCCCAGCCATCAATCAGCTGTTCCAGCTCACCGATGGTCAGCTTTTCAAACTGTTCCGGCAGCAGGTGCAGTACGCCGTAGGCCATCCGCTCTGCAAACCGGACATAATCATTCCACACCGGGGCCTTCTTCTGCCCCGTTACGCGTTTTTTGGCGCATTCCTCTTTTCCTCCTGCGCCTTCATCCATTCCTTGTCCTCTTCCGTCATTTCCTCCGGAAACGTCAGGAAGTACATTTCTTTTCCAAAAAACTTGGACGCAATGATGGCCTTGGCCACCAGCGTCTGGATATCTGCGATAGAATCTACCTTCCCGGAATCCAGCAGCTCCTGTATCCGGTTCCCGTACCACTGGGCGTCGTGATAGCCGTATTGCCGCAGGCCTTCCGCCAGCAGCTCACAGATCAGCGCCACATCAAAAGAACGGGTCAAGCTGAGCAGCTCACCGATAGGAGTCTTCATTTTTTCCTGGATCCGGCTGTAGGAATTAATACTCAGCTTAATTTCCTGGCCTTCGCCAAAATAGTCACACGGTACTGAATTTCTCAAGATAATCCTCCTCCTAATAAAAAAGGTGCGGCTTTTTCACCGCACCCCTGTTTTCTTTTAGCCGTTGCTGGCCGCGGGCGTGATCTCAGAGATAGGACCGTTGCCGTTGATGGTACCGGATACGGTAACCACATCGTCATGCGGAGCCTTTACACTGAAATTCGTTACGGAGCCGTAACCCGTCTGGTAAGAGCCGTCAGCGTATTCATATTTAAAGAACTGCGCCGCACCGCTGCGGAAGGCAGCCTGCAATGCAGATACGCCTGCGTCGCTCATAATGTAAACGGATTCCAGATCAATAGACCAGGACTTTAAGCCCTGAATCGTAACTTTCCAGCCACCGCTCGTTTTATGAGACGCATCAATCTCATCGGCTTCCTGATTCAAGTCGCCGCTGCGCTGACCGCCGATCAGCGTCCAGGTCGGATTCTCTTCCGTCCCATCGGTCGCCATATACAGCAGTACGCTTTTGCCGGCCATTGCATCACTTGCCACATTGGATCCAGTAAATGCCATGCTATATTCCCCCTTTATGTAATGTCTTGTACGGTCACTTTGATGGTCAAGGTACCACCATAGCCGTACATATCCTCTTCATACGTTTCATAACTATCGATTCCGCCATCCACGACCTCCCAGTGATCCGCAGCCATATCAATAATGGTCGAATCGTCATTCAGGATATCGCAAATGGTTTCCCCGATACTGTCAACTTCCGCCTTGCCACGATAATCCGAAAAGATATGCAGCTCAAGCGTGCAGCGCAGAACCTTCCCCGCTTTTTCCCTGGTCTCGTTACTGGTCACATTACCGATAACGATATATGGCAGCGCAATACTGTCATCCACATGATCAGTGATCGGGGTGTTCTGGATGTGCGCGCTCAGCAACCGATATATCGCGGAAGCCAGCGCATTATTTGGTAATCGTCTCACGGTTTCACCGCCTTTTTAATATCTGATATTATCCCGGCGACATTTGCATCATAGGCCGGCTTCATAAAAGGCCGGGGCCTCCGCCGCGGAATCATGGCCCATCTTGTATAGCGGACCAGGCCGCGCGCAACAATACGCAGAACCTTTTTATTTTTAGGTTTAGCGACGGATGTTTTCACGCCGTTCTCAATCAGGTGCGCATGAGGCGCCATAGCCTTCACAAGTCCGGTACAGTTTTTCCGTTTAAAGCTGGTCCTGATAGACCGACGCAGGGAACCGGTATTCCGGGCCACCTTGCGCCTCGCGTCGCTTCCGGTTCGTTTTGTACCGGCTGCGATTGCGTTTTCCACTTTCAAGCGGGTCGCCCCATCATAAAAGGAAATCTGACGCAACGCCTTATTCAGACTTGTATGGTCAACCTGCGCATAAAAAGTGTATGCCATGCTATGCACCACGCTTCCGGAGCAGTTTCAAACCAAGAATGTCATAATCGGTCTGACTATCGTCGATAGCGATTACTTCATACGTCTTACCGTCCGTACAAACGAGCCGGTCAGCAGTCACTATCCCGGAGCGCTTCCGTACACGCGCCTGCACCTGTTCGACGGACTGCACGCCGCCCTGGATGACCTGCTGGGAGAACTTGGGCACAAGAATCTGTGCCCAGAGTTTTCCAACAGTGCTCCAAACCGACGCATACCCGCCGGATCCGTCCGGTGTTTTGGTTTCACGCATAAGCGTGACCCGATGCCGGAGCTTTCCCAGAACATTAAGTGCCATTCTGATCACCACTTTCCGGATATGCGCCAGACAGTTTAATGTGCGTCAGCATCGCCTGTACCGTGTGAGGCATCTCGATGATATTGGCTGTAGTTGCCATCCCGCGATTCTCATACCAATGCGCGATTAGCAGTTTCTCGCAAAGATCGTATATCTTTGAGCCTTCATCTGCTTTCCCGGTCGCGTTCGAGATGTACTCGGACGCGGCCTGGATCAGGGCAGATATTAAAGCATCGTCTTCCGTTACGTTGGATTCGACTTTAAGATATACCTTTGCTTCCTCCAACGTAATCATGATTATTCACCCTTAACCAGTTTTACCAGGCTGTGAGTGTCAACCGGTTTGCCGTCAACAACCATGATAGACTTACGGATGATGTCATCGGTATCATTATCCTCGTAGATCTTGATACCGATACTCAGGTTGGTGTTCAGCATGTAATCTTTCATGCGGAACAGGAAAGCGAAGCAATCACCTTTAGAAGCTGCAGCAAAGTTTGCTACATTGTCAGTCAGAATTACCTGACGGCCCAGCAGGTAGCGCTCCGGTGCGCCGTTAATGCCGTGGTCAACGCGGGCAATCGGATGACCCTGTTCGTCAACCATACCAACAAAGCCCATGAAGGTTTTCTTGGACATTACCCATACGGCGCCATTTTCATAAGCGGTGGGCAGTTCAGCTTCAGCATCGGTCAGTACATCATAGGACAGCGCGGTAACGGTCTTGGATACGCCGGCATTGCCATGCAGGATACCGGTCGGGCGGTCGGTGCCATCGCCACTAATAATAGCAGCTTCCAGAGCCGTGGCCATTGCTTCAACAATGTTGTTTACCAGAGCGGCTTCAAATGCGTCGATGGACATGTATTCTGCTTCCAGGGAAACAGATACAGCGCAGCGCAGTTTGAAATGACCGAACACGATAGAACCTGTGGTCTTTTTCTGCCGGTCGCTGCCAGCGCCTTCAGCTACCCAGGAGGCTACCGGTTTGGTGGCAGAGGTAGGAATTACTACGCCAGTCACATAATTGGTGCGGGTAACCAGAGGCAGGATATTGCCAAAGGTCTTCAGCTCTTCCACGATCCGATTCATGGTCGGAGTCGGGATAGCTGCACCAATGTCAGTGGTCAGAGTGTTTGCATCACCACGCAGCTCTGCGCCCATAACGCCGGTACGTACATAAGTCATGAAGGCCTTGCGGTATTCCATGGTAGCCAGCGGATCCACAACAGGTGCAGATGCTACAGGCTTCGGAATTGCGCGTGCTTCCGGAGTACCAGTTTCGCCTTCAACAATGTTGATGCCTTTAGCAACTTCTTCCCGGCGGCGCAGTTCGGTTTCTTCTGCTTCCAGTTCCTGCAGTTCTTTTTCCAGCGCGGCCAGGTCAACTTTGTCGGTGCCTTCCAGCGCTTTACGGATTTCCATCTTACGTGCTAAGATCTCTTTCAGTCTTTTGTTCATTTTCATTTCTCCTTTTCACAAATTGTTTTTAATAATTGGTTTTATATGATTGCCGCTCTCCAGCTTTTACTGCATTACCCTCCGGCGCAGCAGTGGCAATTAAACTCCGGCTCTCCAGCCGGAAAATTTACAGATACGTGCGAAGCAAAAGCTTTTTACGTTCTTCTGCTTCTTTGGCTTTGGCTTCCAGCTCCTGGAAGTATTCCGCACTGCGCCCTTCTACGGTGGAAATTTCCGTGCCATCATACGCCGGAAAATCAACAACGGCCACATCAAAGATTTTGTCAAACTTGAGGATGGTTCTGGTACAAATCTTTTCTTTATCGTCATATTCCACCTGCTGCTTCTCTACGGTAAAAGCAAAGGACATCTTATCCAGATCACCCCGGCGGATCAGTTCGTAAACATCTTTGCCGGTGCTGGTCTGCGCAATATCTGCCCGGATGGACAGCCCGTGTTCATCCGGGGCCAGCGTCAGCGTCTTGTTGCGGGTCCTGGCTAATACCATGGCGATATCCTGGTGGTTATATTTGAAGCACACATCACTCATGTCCGCGCCTTCAAACGCTTTCGGGTCTACTCTTTCATAATATTTATAGCCGCTGTAATCACTTTCCCAGATCAGCGTGGGCTCATTGAACACAGCCGCATAACCCTGTACCGTCAGCTTGCCTTCCTCATTGGCGCTGTTAAGCTGTGCGGATCTAATTTCCTTCTTGTGTTTCGTCATTGTTATCTCCTTCCTCACCCGTCTGATACTTCGACTGGTCAGATGCTTTGATAAAGTTCAGGCTGACGATCCGTTCGTCGCCATCCGGAACCGGCGCATACCCGAACAGCTCCCTGGCGTCATTGATCGTAAGGATGCCCGCCGGCAGCAGCTGCTTCGCAATGTTAATCTTGCTGGCCACCGAAATATAGTTCAGCCGGTTCGTCTCAAACATGACCTCATTCCCGAAGCCCTGCTCCCGTTTGGTGAACAGCGCCACCGTAAATGCCTGGCTAAGTTTCACGGCCAGTGGTTCGATTACGCTTTCATAAAATGCAATGAACTCGGATTCATCGTAAGTACCGTTAATCAGTTTTTCGGAAACCCCGAAATACTTATAGATGTTATCCCGGGCCAGCTCCATCTGGGCCGCATCAAACGTGGTATTATCCACATGCAGCTCCTTATAATCGCTGGTGTTGTCCATGGGAGCGATGCCGCTGCCGTTCTTCACGTCGCTGACAAAGTTACCCACGAACTCCTCGAAATGCCGTTTCATGTCTTCCGGGCGTAAAGTCTGCATGAACTTCACGATACCACGCAGCCGGCCGTAGTTTTTCACCACGTTCACGATAGAAGCCTTCACCGCCTTCAGCAGTGTCAGGTCTTCCACCAGTATCCTGGCTTCCGAATCCCCGAACATCTCGTCCCGGTTATAGTGCCGCCGGACGTGCACGATATCCTCATAAGGTACCGTGGTTTGCAGTCCCACACCAAATGTGAATTTCGCGTACAGCACGCCCTGACGGTCTTCGTACAAGCTCACCTGGGAAAAATCCAGCGGCCATAACGCCACCACGTCGGACATCAGGTCACGCTGGATGTAGACAAACAGGTTATTTGTCGTAAAATACTGGTTCACTAATTTTTCAATGAACTCCGCGCTGGTCATCAGCGGGTTAGGCTGAACCGATAACAGGTAATTTAACCTGTCATCCAGCACACGCGTAACCTTGCCCTCTCTTTTGACAATGTGGCGCGGATTTAATTTGCTTGCGTGTCGGGCAATGGTGTCCACGCAGGAGCGCACCGTCGCGTCATCATAAGCCGCGCCACTGAACGGCGTGTATTCATTACTGTACCCGTTCAGCATCCGCAACTGTGTCAGATTCTGTGGCGGCTGTTTCGGTTTCCCAAAAATCTTGGAAAACATATCCCTGATCTCCACGCGTTCACCTCCCCTAAATAATATTTTCGTAATCCCGCTCGAAGCGCTGCCAGGTCACGTACGCATCCAGCAGACTGGCGAAGCCGTCGATACGGCTCCGGCCTGCAGACTTACACGGCTGTATATTACCGTTCCGGTCTTCAAATACAGATGTGTTGGCCATGCACCACTTCAGTACCGGGTTGTTACCATAGTTCACTTTTTTCGCTGCCAAGTCAGCCTTCAGCGCCTTCATGGGCGCCGACAATGTCTGCACGCCCTGAGCCACCGGATCCAGGACCGGCTTGCCAAATGTTTCCTCCATCTCCTGGATGAAATATGTAGCGCTCCACCGGTCATAACCCAGCTTATATAAAAAGATGTCGTCTTCCCGCTGCACCTGCTGGAACCACTGCACCAGTAATCGGTAGTCAATTTTATTACCGGGCGACAGATCAATATATCCCTGCTGATGCCAAATGTCATAGGGAACGTTGTCTTCCTTGGTTCGCTGCTCGAACAGATCTTCCGGAATCCAGTATTTCTGTTTCACATAGATAATCGGATCCCCCGGAACCTGGAACAGGATGGTCGCGCAGGTCAAGTCTGTCGTCTGGGACAAATCCGCGCCTCCGATACCGTACCGCGGACGCAGCGCTTTAATATCGAACGTCGCTTCATTGTTGAGCTCTTCAAACGTGAAGAACGCCTGCGACGCCGTCTCGCGTATATCAAAATCCTTCGTCAGCAGGTTTTTAACCAGCATCGGATTGGCCTTCGCCCGCTGCACCTTATTGGCCAGCGTCTCTTTGTTCTTTATGGTGCCCAGCCCCGGATTAGCTTTTGTCCAGCAGGCTTCATCTGTCCACTCCGCCCGGTCATCCAGTTCGTAGACAATCGGCAGCACCGTCTCGTCATGATACCCTCCCGGGTCATCATATCCGTCAATGATCCGGCGGCACTCTTCATACTTCAGGTCGAAGATGTTATCCCGGACCGTGCCGGCAGTGGATGTGATAATGGACAGCGGCTGCACCCGAGCAGACATACCGTCGATAACCACGTCATACAGGTTCCGGTCTTTGATGGCATGCAGCTCATCTATCAGAGCGCCGTGCACGTTCAGGCCGTCCAGCTTCATGCTGTCACTGCCCAGCGGTTCAAACGTCCCATTATTAAACTTTGTCCGGATTTTTGATACCAGGCACTTGGCATGCTGCCGCAGATCCGGAGAGTGTTCAATCATCCGGACAGCTTCACTCCAGATGATTTTCGCCTGGTCCTTTTTGGTGGCCACCGAATAGATCTCCGGGCCGCCTTCGCCGTCCGCGACCAGCAGATACACACCCAACGCGGAGGCCAGCAACGATTTTCCGTTCTTACGGCCAATCATCAGGATCAGTTCCCGATATTGGCGGAGCCCGGTCTCTTTATCCTTGAACCCGAACAGGGCAGAAATCAATGCTTTTTGCCACAGCTCCAGGCGAACCGGCTGGCCGGCCCATTTACCTTTACTGTGGCAACAGAATTTTTCTATAAAGTCAATTACAAACAGCGCGTCCTTTTCACGGAACTCATACTTCAGATCCGGAGCATTCAGTTTGTTCACCAAATGTCGGAACGTACGCCGCACTTTATCAGAAACAACTACGTCCCCGGAAACGATGGCCGCGTAATACTCTTCTATGTAATTCATTTCCGGCTTTGCAGAAATTCGGCCAGATTATCCGCTGCCGGCTTCTGCCGTTCCTCCGGCAGACAGGAAAGCAGCGTCCGGACGACCTGCGTGTAGTTTTTGGCCATTGTGGAGTATGCCCGGCTGGCCGTCGACTCTTTTGTACCGAATTGGTTCTCCCCGTTCTGGTACTGCTCCACAAAGCCGACGCCCTTCAGCTCCTCTTCCAGTTTCCGGATATGGATTTCCATGTTTACGGCCATCTCGATTAACTTGTCCACCAATTTCAAAGTTCTATCCGGTATATCCTGGAAAATTTCCTGATATTCTTTTCGCCGTCTCTTTTTAATTGTTTCTTCCGATATTTTTCCCAAAATTTACACCTCCGTTTACTACACCCCCCTCCCGCACGACTTGTGTATCACACGAAGG
>Ga0326512_10001641_pt1 | contig 16964 bp, 14 predicted proteins | sample 1_2617_0518_D_FD_203652 | JGI IMG/M metagenome (GOLD analysis project Ga0326512, IMG submission 203652) | Bovine rumen microbial communities from UC Davis, California, United States - 1_2617_0518 | ecosystem: Host-associated > Mammals > Digestive system > Stomach > Rumen | place: USA... | reverse complement strand
TGATTTATGTATATTCATTATTTTTACATTGTTTCCAGCACTTGTATTTAGTGAATATTTTATTTCGTTTTTACCTTCTACCATTTCTTTTATATAGTCTGCTAGTTCATATGGTGTATATCCTAATTCTGTTAGATTTTTTGATAGGTTTAGTAAGTATTCTATTCTTATCATTGATGCCTCTATATTGCCTGTTGTAATTCCTTTTTCTATTATATTAAATTTATTAATAATTTCTGTTATAAATTCTTCGTTTGTTAGGTTTTCTAGGTTATCTGATATTGATTTTGATATTTTAAATATTTCATTATTGTAGAAGTCTTTTTTTTGAAATATATTAAATATTTCATCATCACTTAATCTAAATAGATAGCTTCTTGCTATACTTGTAAAGTAATATTTAAAATTAGTGTCGTATTCTTTTTTATTTATTTTTACTATGAAGTTCATTATATTTTTTAGTACTAAAATATCATTTTCAAGGGTTAATACTTCATCTTGATATAGTGTTAATGGTATTTGCATGTATTCAAATATTTTTTTATATTTTGGAAATTCTGTGTTTCTATCCATTATTATACAGAAGTCTTTGTATTCTATATCTCTTACCATCATGTTGTCTTTATCAAATACTTTATAGTGTGATTCTATTTTGTTTTTTATGTCTGTTGCGATTGTAAATATTTCTATTTCTTCTTTAGAATATGTTTTATCTTCATATTTATAGTTTAATATTTCAAAGTTATGTGATTCTTCTATTTTTCCTTCTTCTATGTATGATGTGTTACCAAATATCATTTGATGTGTTTCTTTATATTCTGCTCCACCTATTTTATCATCCATCACAAGGTTAAATATTAGGTTTATGTCGTCTAATACTTCAAATCTTGATCTAAAATTTTTTAATAGGTCTATTTTTATTCCACCATTTAGTTTTTCATAGTTATTATATTTATTTCTAAATATATTTGGATTTGCATTTCTAAATCTATATATTGATTGTTTTATATCCCCTACCATATAAACGTTGTTGTTTTCTATTAATGATATAAATTTTTCTTGTATGTCGTTTGTATCTTGATATTCATCTACCATTATTTCGTTGTAGTAGTTTTTGAGTTCTAATCTAATGTTTTCATTTTCTTCTAGTACTCTTATACCCATTTTAGCTATATCATTAAACTCATACATTTCTGATTCTTGTTTGAATTTATATATTTTCTTGTCTAATTCTTTTATTATATAAAGTATTATTTCTATATAGTCTTTTGTTTTTAGTATATTTTCTTTTAATGTATTTTCTGATTCTTCTACGGTTAATTCTTTTATGTAGTCTATTGTGTTTTTTAATTCTTCTTTTTTATCTTTTAATTCTTCTTCGCTACCTCTTGGTAATTGTGGAAGTTTTATAATACTATTATTTTTAAATTCTATATATGTATTACTATTTAATAGCGGATTTAGTACTTCTATTAGTTTTTCATAATATTTTCCATCTACTAGTATTTGTATATCATATAATAGGTTATTTATTTCTTTAATTTTTTCTTTAATTAGATTTACATATTTTTCTATATTTCTGCCTATTGTTTCATCGTTAAAAAATATTTCTATGTATTTATTTAAATATTCTTCTTTATTAAGTTTTAAATCTAGTTTATTGTTTAAATCTATTATATATCTTTTTATTTCTTTATCATCTTTAGTGCAGAAGTCTTTAATTAGTTTTTCAAATAATGTGTTCTTTTCTTCATATAATTTATCAAATATTTCATCTAAATATTTTTCTTTTTTAATATTAATAATACTTGCGTCTATTATAGATATATTAGGACTTATATTTAATAAATAGTAGTATTTTTTTACTAGGGATAATGAATATGAATCAAATGTTGTTATATATGCTGAGTCTATTAGATCTAGCTGTTTTTTTAGTGATTCATTTTTCTTTATTTTCTTTCTAATTCTTTCTTTCATTTCATTTGCTGCTTCTTTTGTAAATGTTAGAATTAATAGTTTATTTATATCAGTTTTTTCCAGCTTTCTTATTACTCTTTCTGATAGTACTGCTGTCTTACCTGATCCTGCTCCTGCCGAAACTATTATATTTTTTCCTTCTTCATTTATGGCTTCTTGTTGTTCTTTTGTCCAACTAGGCATATTGCTCCTCCTTTTTATTTATTAATTTATTTACTTTATTTAGTAACTCTATATATGTTTCTTCATCATTCATTCGTGTTATTGAAAATGTTTTATAACCTATTCTATTAATACTTGTACCGCAGTGATAGAATTCTTTATTGTCTATTATAAAGTATCTATCATGGAATGAGTTATCAAATATTACTTTTAGATTATGATATTGAGTATTATACTTTTCTATATCAAGTCTAGTTAATAGGTTATTTGACTTAGTTATAATTGTAACTTTTGTTTTTAATCTTTTAACAATATCTAATATTACATTATCTGCATAACTATCTATTATTATTAATTCTTTTTTAGCTGATTTTAATATGCTTAGAATTTTAGAGTATGCATCGTACATTTGGCCTGCAAAGTATATTTTAGTATCTTTTGTTTTTTCTGATAATTTATCGAATGATTCTTGTAATAATTTAATTTTGTCATGGTCTTCTAATACTAGGTTATTTATATATTTTTGTTCTAATAGATTATTTGAAAAATATTTTTTCATTTCTACGAATGCATCCATTATTCTTATAGTTGTTTCTGTTGCAATTTTTGATTTTAAAATAGTAGCAAGCATCATAACTCCTTGTTCAGTAAATACTCTTGGTTTTTTATATCTTCCTCCTCGAGTTTCTATTTTTTGGTCAAAATTTTTGACCAAAAAATTAGTACTTTCTTCATCTGTTAATATCCATGAAAATCTTTCTGGAAATTTATCAATATTGTTTTTTACTGCTTGATTAATTTCTTTTGTTCCATTTTTACATTCGTATAATCTGGCTAAATCAGAGTCTAACATTACTTGTTTTCCTCTTATTTCATAAATTAAATTTTCAATATTATCTTTTATGATTACATCATTCATATTAATTATACCCCCATTTATTTTTAACCACTAATATTTTAACAAATGTTCGCCTATATAGTCAATTAAAAAATATCTATTTATTAAAAAATCTAGGATTGTCCTAGAAATATTTATATGATTATATTTTCTCCTTTTTCACAGTGTTTGTAGAACTCTAAACATGATATTCCATATTTTGGTTTGTTATATTTATATATACATAAATTCATTGGATTATATTTACTGTTTAATTCATATTTTATAAATTTTTCTTTTATATCTTTTAGAGCTTCTAGTTCTCTTTTATATTCGTGTATTCCCTTAAATACTTCCCATGAATGTTCAAACCAATAGTATTTATTATTTTCTTCATATATTAAGAATGTATGTGTTGGACATTTATCATTATCATAATGAACTATGAAATATGTATTAAATTTGATATTCTTTTTTTCAAATAGTTTTCTTTCTAATTCTACTTGATCCCAACATACTCCTACTTTATTTTTTATTACTTGTTCTGGTGATTGTAATATGTAATTATCAGAAAATAAATTATTTACTTCTTTTTGTATATTATTGTTTTTATCTAACCATCCATATTCGATTTTGCTTAGTTCATCTATTATATTATTCATTTTCTCCTCCTAGAAATTCTTTATAGTCTTGTTCTTTTAGATATATTGTGTCGTTTTCTTTTTTAAAACAGATGTCTTTAAATGTACAGTATTCACATCCTATATTTATACCGTTTATTTTTTTAGGGTTTATATCAAAGTTTGCCTCTAATATATTATCTGCTGCTTCTTCTATTTTTTTATCTACTAGTTTTATTAGATTATTTATTTCTATTTCATTTAATGTTTTTGAATAACTATAGAAGTCTCCATCTGATTTTGTTCTCATACTTTTTATAAGGCTACTATTTTCATATGATGAATCAAATTGTTCTAGGATATCTTTTTTAGATGTTGAATAGCCGTTTAATTTTAGATTATTTTCATCATTTTCTTTATTAATTATATTTTGAAGATAGAATCCTGCTATTTTGACGTTTTTAAGGCCACTATTTTGAGCTAAATAGAGATAGATGGGTAATTGCATACTTAGCCCGTAAATCGTCTTATTTAGGTCAATATTAGTCGAACCTGTTTTATAGTCTATTACAGCTACTAATGTTTTATCTAATTCTTCTTTATACATTAATTTGTCTATTATTCCCATGAATGTTATTTTTGTTGTTTTATCTTTATTAATGAATATTTTTTCTTCATATTTTGTTTTATCTAGTGATATATATTCTAGTTGTTTTTTAATTGTTTCGACTGTGAATTTACAAGTTTCTTCTAGATTATCTATAAAGAATTTTTCTTTATTTGATAGTTCTAAATTATTTACGTGTTCATCCCAATATTTTTTATAATCATCGTTGTTTTTTAATGATTTCTCTAGTACTTCGTGAAATAAGGTACCAATTTTTGTATAAAATGTTTCTTCATATGGATTAAGTTTTAATATATTGTTTATATAGTATTTAAATGCACAGTGATAATAATTATCCATACTTGAGTATGATAGTAATAGTTTGTTATTTATGTAATTTAATAGATTATTTTTATTTATTTTTGTATATTTATTGTTATATGTATTGTATGGTATTTCATAGTTTGAATAAAGTGTTTCTAATAATTCATCTTTAATGTTATATTTAATTAAATTATCTATTTTTTTTGTTAGGTTTATTTTATCAAGTGTTTCTGAATATGTAATATTATTAAATTTATGTTCTTTTATTACTTCAGTTTTAAATTCTTCTATTATACTTGATGGATAGAATGAAGAAAATGGTGTTTTTAGTTTGTATGTAATTATACAGTTTTTAATATTTTTTATTAGTTTTATTGTATTTTGCTTTTCTATCATATTTTTTTCTATTGATGTATCTATATTTAATATTTGTTTTGTTAGATCATCTATATAGTCTTCATCTTTATATATTTTTGGTATTATTCCTTGATTGAAACCTAATATGAATGTATATTCATCTGTTATGTTTTCTAAGTTAGTTATTTCTATAGCATTATCAAGTTTTTCTTCTAGTGAAGTGTTTTTTAGTTTATTTATTAATAATTCTTTTATTTCTTTATAATTATCGCACCATGTGTATTCGTTTAAAATATTTATTAATTTATTATATATTTTATTGTTTGTTTCGTTTTTTAAGTTATATGTTTGTTGTATATAGTTTAATGTTTTTTCTATATTATTATCAATGTTATTTAGAAAATCTTGTATTATCTTAGTTCCATATATGTTTTTTTTATTTATATTTATGGGAATATTATAGAATTTAAATATTTTTTTTATTTCGTTTATATAGTCTTCTTTTACGTTTATTAGTTTTATTTTATTTATATTTATTTTATTATCAATTAATTCGCATATTTTTTTGGCTACAAATGTTATTTCTTCTGTGATATTTGAAAATTCATGTATTTCAGGTGTATAGTCGTTATAGTTTTTATTTAGTATTATTACTTCTGATTCTTTTTTTATTTCGTTTAATATTTTTTCTTGATATTTATTTATTGATTTGTTATATATGTATATTTTTTTATTTTTTATGTAATTTTTGAATAAATTATCATATATTAATAGGTTGTTTTCTTCTAAATATTTTTTAATTTCTACTAGTTTGTCTAATTTTATGTTGTTATAGATTTTATTTTCAATATAGTATATATTTTCTATATAGTTTTTTGCTATATCGTATTTAGTACTTTCTTTTTTCATTAAATGGTATATTGTTTTTTCGTTATAGTCGAATGTGTATTTTTTTATTAATTCTTTCAAAGACATTATTTTTATATTTAATGTTTTTTTATTTAGTTCTTTTAGTATTTTTTCTTTTGCATTATTTGGTATTATTAGTATACTGTTATTTTCTATTTTATCTAGCATTTTTATCACCTTTAATTATTGTAACATATGTTTGTGTTTTACGTCAATTAAAAATAACTCTGTTTTGAGTTATTTAGGTTAGGTCTTCTTTTTTTATTATGTATGTTTTGTTTTTGGTGTAGAATGCGTAGAAAACATTTTCTAGTTTTAAGTTTTTCTTTTTTAGTATATCGTTTACCCATTTTTCGTCTTTATTCATGTCTTTTAAGACGTTTAGGTCTATTTCTCCGTCTATTATTATTGGTAATGGATATTCTGTGTCATTATTAAATATTGAGAGTTTTCCATTATTTTCTAATACTGCATAGTTAACGTCTTCTATATTGTTTATGCCTTGTTCTCTTAATTGGCTTATTAAATCATCTAGGCTATATCTAAGTTTTCTCATTGCTTCAAAGTTTAGTTTTCCATTTTTTATTATTACTATTGGACTTCCTTCTATTATTTTTTTTAGTTTTGGACTTTTAAGGTTTAAATAGCTAAATGTTATTTCTGCGATTACTAGTATTGTTATAGGTATTATTGATATTAATATTGATGATTCGTATTGTTCTATTGATATTGCGGCTAATTCTGCTATTAATATTGATACTATAAGGTCTATAATACTAAGTTGTCCTACTTCTTTTTTTCCCATTATTCTATATGCTATTATAATGAATATATATAAAAGGAATGTTTTAAATATTATACTAATGTACATTTTATCACCATTTTTATTATGAATAATTGAATATATTTTTATACATTTAATACTATTTATTAGGAGGTTATTTATGAGATGTATAAAGAATATTGGAATTTCTTGTTTATATAGTTATGGATTTATTTTTGTTTTAACTTTTATTTTATCTTTTTTTAATTATATTAATTTTATTGATGGAGCATTTACTTTTTTTATGATTTTGAATTTTATTGTTTCTGTTTTTATAGGTGGATTTGTTTGTGGTAAGAGGTCTTTAAAAAAAGGTTGGTTGGAAGGTCTTAAATATGGTTTTGTTTTTTTGATAATTCTTTCTTTGTTAAATGTTTTAGGGTTTTCTAATAGTTTGAGTATTAAGTATTTTGTTTTTTGCTGTATTGTTCTTGTTAGTTCTATATTTGGTGGTATGGTAGGTATTGGTTTTAGAAATGAAAAAAAATAGTATTAGTTACTATTTTTATATTTTTCTATAAATTCTTTTTTGTATTGTTCAAAATTATTTTGTTTTATTGATTCTCTTATTTCTTCTGTCATTTTGATTAGGAATCTTATATTGTGAATTGATAATAATGTTCCTCCTAATGATTCTTCACAATTTATTAAATGTTTTATATATGATTTTGTGTAGTGTTTACATGTATAACAGTCACATTCTTGTTCTATTGGTTCGAAGTCTTCTTTGAATTTTTTGTTTTTAAGGTTTATTTTACCAGTTCTTGTGAATGCATTTCCATGTCTTGCAAGTCTTGTTGGTAATACGCAATCAAACATATCTATTCCTCTTTCGATTCCTTCTAATATGTCTATTGGGTCTCCTACTCCCATTAGGTATCTTGGTTTATCTTGTGGTAAGTATTTAATTGCATAGTCTATCATTTTATACATTGTTTCTTTTCCTTCACCAACACTTGTTCCACCTATTGAATATCCGTCAAAGTTCATTTTGACTGTTTCTTCAGCTGAGAATTTTCTTAAATCTTCATATTCTCCACCTTGTACTATACCGAAAAGTGATTGATTTTCATTTTTATGTGCTTCTAGTCCACGCTTAGCCCATCTTAGTGTTCTTTCTGTTGATTTTTTTGTGTAGTTGTAGTCAGATGGGTATGGTATACATTCGTCAAATGACATGGCTATATCGCTATCTAATTTGTTTTGTATTTCTATTGATAGTTCTGGAGTTAATAGTAGTGGTTTACCGTCTATATGGCTTTTAAAGTGTACTCCTTCTTCTTGAATATCCTTTTTTTTATTTTTTGCTAGTGAGAATACTTGGAATCCACCACTATCTGTTAGTATTGGCCCATCATAGTTCATGAATTTATGTAGTCCACCTGCATTTTTTACTACATCCTCTCCTGGTCTTAGCCATAAATGGTATGTATTTGATAGTATTATGCCTGCGTTTGTATCTTTAACCTGTTCTGGAGTTAATGTTTTTACGTTTGCTAGTGTTCCTACTGGCATAAACATTGGTGTTTCGAATGTTCCATGATTTGTTATTATTTTTCCATATCTTGCTTTATTATCTTGTTTTATTAGTTCGTATTTTATTTTCATTTTCATCCCTCGTGAATTATTATATATTAATTTTAGTTTTTTTACAAGATTGGGTATTATATTAATTATTGCTATTTTGTTTTATTATAAATTCTTTTATTTCTTCTAGATGCATTAGTCTTGATCCTTTTATTAGTATTGTTGTATCTTGTATTTTGTTTTTTTCTAGGTATTTAATTATTTCTTTGTTATTGCTGAAGTGAATTCCTGTTTTTATTTCTTTTGTATTTTCTCCTACTGTTATTGTTTTTAGGTTTTTGATTTTTAATAGTTCTTGTTCTATTTTTTTATGTATTTCTTTTGAGTATGTACCTAGTTCTAGTACATCTCCTATTATTACTAGGTTGTTTTGGTTTTCATTTAGTATGGATAGGCTACTTTTTATTGATTCTAGACTTGCGTTATAACAATCGTCTATTAGTGTTATGTTATTTTTAAGTTTTATTATGTTTGTTCTTTTTTTAGGTGGAGTAAAATTGTTTATTGCTTTTATTATGTTTTTTTCTTTTATTTTATATATCTGAGCTGTTTTAATTGCAAGTAATATATTTTCTATGAGGTATTTGTTTGGTATATTGAATTCAATTTTGTATATTTTATTTTTAATGTTTATATCAAAGTATAGTTTGTCTTTTTTTATTATGTTATTTATACAGTGTTCGTTTGTTTTTATTACTGAATATTTTTTGTTCTTTTTAATTTTTTTTAAGTATTGGTCGCTTCCGTTTACTATTAAGTTTCCGTGATTAAGATATTTTACGATTTCCATTTTTGCTTTAAATATGTTTTCTTGGGTTTTTAGGTTTCCTATATGTGATGTTCCAATGTTTGTTATTATTGCGACTGCTGGTTTACACATTTTTGATAGTTTTTCTATTTCTTTTAAGTGGTTCATTCCTAATTCTAGTATTATTATATCGTGTTTTTGATTTATTTTTGAAAGTGTAATTGCTAAGCCTATTTCGTTGTTCATGTTTTCTTTTGTTTTTAGTATGTTATATTGTGTTTTAAAGATGTCTGCTATTAATTCTTTTGTTGTTGTTTTTCCTACACTTCCTGTTATTGCTATTACGGGTTTATCTATATATTTTTTTCTATTATATATTCCGATTTTTATTAATGTTTTTTTTGCGTTTTTGACTTTTATTACGGGTGTTTTACTGTTATATTTTTTTCTTTTTTCTGTAATTATAATGGATGCTTTATCTATTATATCTTTTATGTATTTATTTCCATCGTCTTTTTTTCCTTTTAGTGCTATAAAGATATCATTTTGCTCTATATTTCTTGAGTCTATGCATATTTTTCCTGTTTCGATATTCTTTTTTTTCCCACTTATGATTTTACCGTTTGTTGTTTTTAATATTTCTTTTAATTCCATTTTCACTCGCCTTTTCTATAAAATAGTCAAATAATCTTTTTGATTCTATATTTTCTAATGATTCGGGGTGCCATTGTATGCCTATAAAGAAGTCTTTGCTTTTATCTTCTATTACTTCTATAGAGTTATTTTCTGAAATTCCTGTTATTTCTAGTGTTGTGTTTTTAATTTGATAGTTATGTCTTGAGTTAACTATTATTGTTTCTTTTTTTAGTATTTCATATATTTTAGATTCTTTTTTTAATATGACTTTGTGTGCATTATTTATATTGGGTTTCATATGATTTTTAATTTTGTATTCACTTGCACATGTTGCGAATCCCATTATCTGCATTCCTAGGCATATTCCTAATAGCGGTATGTTGTTTTCGTATGCATATTTTACTATTTCGATTTCGTTTTTATCGAATTCGTTTCCTCCTTGTAATATTATTCCGTTTGCTATTTTTATTGATTGTAAATTTGGATTTATTCCTATTGGTATTCCATTTGATTTATTGATTTTATCTGATATTTCTTCATATGTATATAGTATTTTGTTTCCACTTTTTAGTTTTTCTTTTCTATTTATTATTCCTATTATTGGTTTCATATTAAATTATATTTTATATAATAAAAAAAAGAACTAGTTTCCTAGTCCATGTATTTTTGCATTGATTTCATCATTTGATTTACTTGTTTTTGTGATGGTGTCCTACCCATTTGTGTCATCATTGCTTTTATCATTTGTTCATTTATTGGTGGATTTTGTTTAATATATTTTTTCATATATTTTCTTGCTATTATGAATCCTGATATACCACCTATTATTATTCCTACTAGTATTTTCAATATATCTAAAAATAATGCCATTTTATCCCTCCTATTTAATTTTACTAAAATTTTGAATTTTATTCAATATTATTTAGCCATTTATATTCTTTTTGTTTGAAGTTGCATATGAATAAATGGTTATAATAATTGTTTAGTATGTATGCTATGTTTTTACTTATTCCGTTTGTTTTATATATTATATTTGATGGTTTGATTATTATTATTGATATATTTTTATTTTCACTTATCATATATTTATTGTTGCCTTTTCTATGGTTTATCAGTTCTATGTATTGTTCTAATACTTTTTTATTTATTGGTGTACATATTTGGTTATATAGTGTTATTCCGTATTTTAAATCTGATTTATTTAAATTATAAAGATTATATAATAGTTTATAAAGTGAGTATTGTTTGTTTTTATATGCTTTATATACTTCTTTTTTTATTGCGAATATATGATATATTTCCATAAAAAAATCACCTATTTTATTATAGATGATTTTAATATATTTTTTTGTCGTTTTTTTGTAATTAATTTTATCTTTTTTCTATAAACCATGTTCTACTTATATCACAACTACTGCTTGAAGGTGAAGGATTTGGCATATCAAATTTTATAAATACGGGTACTTTAAATGCGCTACCGAATGCTATGCAGTTTCCTGATTGTAGTGTTTTTAATTTTTTTATTATTTCTTCTGAAACGTTTGGAACCATTGATTTTATGTAGTTTAAATCTGCAGGATGTAATATATTGAATATAAGGAAGTTGCTACATTGTGATATTGATGTATCTGATAGTTCTGATGGTCTTTGTGATATTAATCCTAATAGAACCCCATATTTTCTTCCTTCTTTTGTTATTCTATCAAATATATTGTATCCAAGTAGGTTTACATCGTTATCGTTTTGTACGTATCTATGTGCTTCTTCTAGTATTATATGAAATGGAATTGATGCTCTTACTTTTAGTTCTTTTGAATAGTTAAATAGCATTTTTGAATAGATTTTTGTAATTGTTTTTGCAAATCTATCATCTACATAATTAATGTTGAAATTTATTATTTGTGCTTTTCTATCGTGTGGTGCGGATAGTAAGTCTTTTATGTATTGTTCTTTTGAGATGAAATGGTCATATTTAAAATATTCTTTATAGTTTCCTGATGCAAGTGAATGCAGTCTTACTTTTAATACATTATATTCATCGAAGACTTTTTCGCTTTTTAAGATTCCTTCACTTATAAGTGCAAAGTCAAGTGCATCTTTTAGGTCTTCTAATGTGTATTTGAATGATCCATCTGGTAAGTTTAGTTGTAGTGTGTCATCTAGAAATTTTTGCATGAATGTCATTAGTAATTCCATATCTCTTATTTTTCCTGATGCGTCAACTAAAAGACATTGTTTTAACGGTCTTGTGTATCCTGGCTGGTATATTTGTGTTTCAAGGTTTAATTCGCTTGTATTATAGTATGACAACACTGATACTATTTGGTCTCTTATTTGTGATGGATTTTTACCACTTGTTAGTATATCTAGAAGTGCTCGTGCGATTATGTCGTTTTTATGTTTTATTACATCTTTTTCTTCTCTTGCAAATACTGTAACTAATTTTAATGCTTTTTCAATTATTGGAAGTTGTGTTGTTTTATCGCATTCTAGTAGTAAAGCTATGTCATCTGTATCTAGCAACCATACTGGTATTCTTAGTATTTTGTCTAGGTTTTCGTCTGTATTTGTTGTGTAGTATTTAAAATTTATTTCTGGTACTACTTCGTGTAATTTTTCGAATGCTGTATGGTATTCACCGTATGCATCGAATATAAATATACTTGATCTATATGGTATTGAATTTGGTTTTGCAAATAGATTTTGAAATATTCTTGCTACACTACATGATTTTCCTGAACCTGTTGAACCGAATATTGCGAAGTGATTACTAAATAAGTCATTGACTTCTACATTTATTTTTACTCCTTCATATATTGGACTTGTTCCTAAATATAGGTGTTTATTTTCTATAAATTCTTCTGTACTTATTATCATTGGTATTTTCTCTTTTGATATAAGTTTTACTGTTGATGAAAAACTTGGTTTATTTATTACACCAAATACGAATTTATCTCTTTTTATTTCTCCTAAAAGATTTACGTAGGCTATGTTGTTTTTTATATTTGTTATTTCTCCTATAATTTTTTTATCTTCACTTTCCATTATAACCATTAAATTAATTAAATTTGGTATTTTAGTTAAGTCGATGTTTAAATTGATTAATACTATGTTTTCTTCTATTCCTATTATATTTCCTAACATTTTTTACACTCCCTTACTATAAATATTATACTAAATTTTATTAAAAAAAAAAAGAACTTTTTTGTTCTTATTGTATTAGTCTTTCTATATTTGTTATTTTATCTATACTTTTTAGATCGTTTATAAATTTATCTAGTATTTGTTTGTTTTCAAGAAGTATTGATAGTTTGTATTTTTTGTTTTCACTTAGTGTGTTTATACTTGATACTGTTATATTATTATTTGTTGTTTTTGATATTATATCTATTAGTATATTTTTTGAATCGTTTGTTGTTATTAGTAGGTCTACTTTGTATTTTTTAATTATTTCTGTATTCCATTCTACTTCTATTAGTCTTTCTTCTGTGTTTCTTATATTTGGACATGTTTCTCTATGTATTGATATACCGTTTCCTTTTGTAATATATCCAAGTATTTTATCTCCGGGAATTGGATCACAACATGATGAGATGTTTACTTTGATATTGTCTATTCCTTTTACTATTATTTCTGCTTTTTTATTTTGTGGTTTTATTTCTCTTTTTTGTATCTTGTCTAATACAACTTCTTCTTTTGTTTGTTCTTTTTTTATTATTAAATTTATTATTGCGCCTGTCACTAGTTTGTTTGAACCTATGTTAATATATAAATCATTTATATCTTTTAATTTGTATGTTTTAAATATTTTGTTTAGGTTTTCTTCTGTTATAAAGTTTGTTATTGGAATTTTTTTTCTTTTTAATTCTTCTTTTAGAATTTCTTCGCCTTTTTTTAGAAATTCATTTTTTTCTATTTTGTTAAAGTAATTTTTTATTTTGTTTTTTGCTTGTTGTGTTTTAACTATATTTATCCATTCTCTTGATGGTGTGCTTTTTTTGCTTGTGTTTATTTTTACTATATCGTTTGTTTTTAGTTCGTATGTTAATGGAACTATATTATTGTTTACGATTGCTCCTATCATTGTGTTTCCAATGTCTGTATGTACTTTGTATGCGAAATCTATTGGTGTTGCTCCTGCTGGTAGTTCTATTATATTACCGTTTGGGGTGAATACATATATTGTATGTCCAAATTCTTGTTTTAATGATTCGATAAATTGTTCGTCGTTTTCTTCTTGTAATTCCATTATGCTTTTGAAGAATTCTAGTTTTTGATCCATGAAGTTGTTTTTTATTGATTTATTTCCTTCTTTATATGACCAATGTGATGCTATTCCGTTTTCGGCTATTTGGTCCATTTCGTATGTTCTTATTTGTATTTCGAAAAGGTATCCATTATTTCCAAAGACTGTTGTATGTAGCGATTGGTAACCGTTATTTTTTGGCATTGCTACGTAGTCTTTGAATCTATTTGGTTTTGGTGTATATTTACCATGTATTATTCCTAGTACTTGATAGCATTCTTCTTTTGTATTTACAAATATTCTTAATGCATTTAAATCATATATGTCACTAAAGCTTTTTCCTTTGTCCATTTTTTTGTAGATACTATATATTGATTTTGCTCTTCCTTTTATTTCGAATTTTATGTTATTTTCTTTTAAAAGATTTGATACACTTATTAGCATATCATTTACTATTGCATCTCTTTCTTGTTTTGTTTTATTTAGTGTTTCTACTATGCCGAAATATGCATCTGGTTTATAGTATCTAAGTGATAAGTCTTCTAATTCTCCTTTGATTTTATACATTCCTAGTCTGTGCGCTATTGGAACTAGGATGTCTAGTGTTTCTTTTGCATTATATTTTTGTCTATGTTCTTGTAGTGCCCATAGTGTTCTTAGGTTATGCAATCTGTCTGCAAGTTTTAGTATTATTACTCTAACGTCTTCTGTCATTCCTACTAGTATTTTTCTTTGTGTTGCGATTTCTGCATCTTTGTCTGCACCTAAGTCTAGTTTATTTATTTTTGTTACTCCATCTACTAGTATTTTTACTGTGTGCCCAAATTGTTTTTCTAGATCTTCTAGTGTTATGTCTGTGTCTTCTATTGTGTCGTGTAGGAGTGCTGCACAGATTGTTTCATAATCTGCTTTTATGTCTGTTAATATATATGCTACATTTAGAGGATGAATTATATATGCTTCTCCACTTTTTCTAAATTGATTTTTATGTTTTTCTTCTGCTAGGCTATATGCTTGTTCTATTTTTTTTAATTGATTTTCGTCTGTGTTGTATTTTTTTATTTTTTCGTATAACATGTTGAAGTCTATATTTTCATTTTGTTTTGTCATTTTAATTCACTCCTTGGTTTTCTATTTCTTCTATATCGAATTTTAATATGTCGTTTACTATATCATATAGTGTTAAATTTTTGGATGTACTCCATTTATTTTTTACTAAGTAGTTCCATATTTCTTCTTTTTTTATACTGTATTTTTTTAATTTTAGTTCTTTTTCTTTTGTAGCTAGTGCTGGACCTACTCTTTTTTTTAATTCTTCTAAATTATTAAATTCTATATCCATAGTATCACTCCGATAGATATATTATAAATCATTTTTTATTATTTTTAAACATTTTTTTGCATATATTTTTTTAAAGGAGGAACTATGAATAAATTTGTTAAATCTACTTTTATTTTAATTATTGGTGGTTTTATTACTAAGATTATTGGAATGTTTATTAGAATTGTTATGACAAGACTTTTAGGAACAACTGGTATTGGAATTTATAGTCTCGTTTCTCCTACTTTTATGTTATTGATTTCTCTTGCTTCTTTGGGGTTACCTGTTGCAATATCAAAATTAGTTGCTGAGAATAATAGGAATAATAAGAATTTGGTTTTTTTATGTTTTCCTATTACTTTATTTGTTAATTTTTTAATTATGATTTTTTTATTGTTTTTTAGTGGTTTTATTGCTTTAGATTTATTACACGAACCTCGTATCAAATTGGGATTAACTTGTATTGGGCTTGTTCTTCCTTTTATTTCTATTTCAAGTATTTTAAGAGGATATTTTTTTGGCAAGCAAAGGATGATTCCTCATGTAGTTAGTAATGTTACTGAGGATTTGGTTCGTCTTGTTGTTATTGCTTTGGGGGTTCCTATTTTTTTATCTAAGGGTATTAGTTATGCTATTGCTTTTATTGTTCTTTCTAATATTGTTAGTGAACTTACTAGTGTTTTTGTTTTGTTTTTCTTTTTACCTCGTAATTTTCATATTTCGCGTGATGATTTAGTATTTGATAAGACTAATGTTAAGGATGTTCTTGGGATTAGTTTGCCTACTACTGGAAGCAGGTTGATTGGTAATATAGGTTATTTTTTTGAGCCTATTATAATGACTTTTTTTCTTCTTAAAAGTGGATATTCTAATGATTTTATTGTTACTGAATATGGTATTATTAATGGTTATGTAATGCCTCTGGTTTTACTTCCTAGCTTTTTTACTTTGGCTATTAGTCAGGCTATTATTCCTGTTATAAGTTATAATTATTCTCATTCGAATTATAAGGTTGTTAAAAATAAAATTAGACAAGGAGTATTCTTTTCTTTGATAATAGGTATACCATGTACTTTTATATTTTTATTTTTTCCTTCTATTCCTTTAAAATTTATATATAATACTAATTTAGGAATTTCTTATATACGTGTTATGAGTATTGTTTGTTTACTTCATTATATACAATCTCCTATTAGCAGTTCTTTGCAAGCAATGGGTTATGCGAATGATTCTATGAAAGGGACTTTGTTTGGAATGATTTTAAGATGCTTAGCTTTGATTTTTGGGTGCTGTATTCATATAGGTATGTGGGGACTTGTTATTGCTACTAGTATTAATATTGTTTTTGTAACTATTTATGATTTGATGAAGGTTAAATGTCATTTAAAAAGGAATCGTTAGATTCCTTTGATTCCATAATTTTTCATTTCTTTTATTTCTTCTTTATTTAGTACAGTTAGTATTTTTGCTTTTCCTTCTTTTATGTCTTTAGAGTGTGTTACTTTGTATAATTTTTTTTGTGGGAGTTCATTTTTATATGTTCCAAAGATTCCTTTATTTGTGTTTTCTTTTATTTCTCCAATTGTTGTTTCTTTAAATAATGCATTTTTTTCTCCTGGGTTTCCATCTCTACTTGGTTCAATTGCGGTTACTTTTGAATTGTATAGTTTGCCATCTTTTACTTCTAATATTTTCATTGTTGATTTTTCTATTATTTCGTGTCCAAGTGCACCAAATAGTTTTGTGTTTGGGTCTATATATGTTAATGTT
>Ga0326512_10001640_pt1 | contig 16977 bp, 19 predicted proteins | sample 1_2617_0518_D_FD_203652 | JGI IMG/M metagenome (GOLD analysis project Ga0326512, IMG submission 203652) | Bovine rumen microbial communities from UC Davis, California, United States - 1_2617_0518 | ecosystem: Host-associated > Mammals > Digestive system > Stomach > Rumen | place: USA... | reverse complement strand
AGCTGACTACCTCGACCCGAACAAGTGTACCCCCCTGCACAATCGCTCACGATCCTGCAGAGGGGTACGACTTGAAACGGGCTTGCACCAGCACCAGCAACTATTATATCACATCGTTACCAGGCACCACGCAGTAAGCCAAACTGAGAAAAGCGTTAGGCAAACGGCAAACACATCACACAACCATTGTGCCGTTAGCTCATCTTGATCTACCCTTTTAGTTGGCTTTCGTCTTGTGCTCATTTCATATCCTCCAATACCTTTAGAACATTCTCCAACTGTACAACCTCGCAAACCTTACGTATCCTATCTTGCTCTGTTGAAAAGCCCTTGAACATACGCACAAGCTCATAGAATTCCTTGTCGTGCATTTCTTGCACCTTGCCTGTCACATACCTTACAGCATCGTGGTACCCGCTCAAATATGCATCGGAGCGCGCTTTCAGGTTCTCTAAGCTATCGACCATCCTTAACCCTTCTCTATAGTTTCTTCCCGCACACAAAAGCATAGCACAACCAACATGCAAACACATTCACACTTGAAACCTACTACGCAAACGGCTACTATCTTTTGTAGCAGGGTAGCAGACGGGAGGTGAGACAATGGCTAAGAAGTTCAACATCCACAATGCCATAGAAAGCAGCACCATCAGCGCAAAGGTTGGTCGCTCTATGGTCTTTACCATCTGTGAGGGACATGTCGTAATCGCGGGTGGTGAGTATGATGATTTCACCGACACGCTTTTAGGCAAGTGGACGGCAAAGAGGGCAACCGAGAAGCTACGCAAGCTGCATGGTGACGATACCATACAGATTGTGCACACGACGATCTATAAGCAGTACGTGCAAATGGAGCTACTAGACTTTTGGCTAGAGGCAGAGGCAACTAGCGACCCTGTAGAGGTAACAGAGACATTCTTGAAGTAAAGGAGTTAGATCATGAGCATTAACGTTGTTACCCTTAGCGGAAACCTTACCCGTGACCCTGAGTTTCGCATGGCAAAGTCTGGTGATGGTGGGGTGCTCACCTTCTCTATTGCCGTGAACGAGCGCAGGCAGAACCCGCAGACGAACCAGTGGGAGGACGTGCCCGCCTTTGTTGATTGCGTTGTCTTTGGCAAGCGTGCTACCGCCCTGGCAAACATCCTGCACAAGGGATTGAAGGTTTCCATATCTGGCAAGCTTCGCATGAGCCAATGGCAGGACAAGGCCACCGGTAAGAACCGCTCCAAGCTGGATGTTGTCGTGAACGAATGCGAGTTCATGACCGCACGCGAGCAGCAGGCAGCTCCGCAGCAGCCCATGCAGCAGGCAATGCCGCAACAGGGCTACTATATGTAGTACACAGCACTAACCACAGCAGCCCATGCCCTGAACGTTGGGTATGGGCTTTTCTTTTAGGAGGTGCTTCAAATGCCTAGAGCAAAGCGACCATCTGACGAGCTTTACAACGCCCGCAGGCGAGTGCGCAGGCTTGCAAATAGACTATCAAGGCAAGGTGATACGCAGCGTGCTAGCGAGCTTCGCAGCATTGCGGCTGCTGGGTCTGGTGCGACCATATCAGAGCTAACGAGCATCTACCAGAGCGCACGGATGGCAACCGTTCGCACGACTGAACCAACACCAGCACAACCGAGGCAACCTAGACCGCCTAAACCGTCTGACGAGATTTACAACGCACGCCGTAGGCTAAAGCGACAGGCCAACCGCATTGAGCGCGAGGCGCAACAAATGCAGGGCATGGCAAAGGAGCAGGCGCAAGGCTTTGCCGACTACCTACGCAAGGAGGCGCAAGCGCAAAAGGGAAAGAAGCTGTCACCAGAGCAGCGCCAGAGCCTACTAGATCGGCTTGCAAGCATACGAGAGGCAACACGCGCAGGAACATATGAGCCTTTTAGGATTCGCAGGCGCAACATGATCTTTATGCAGCAGCTCAACGCAGCAGGAACCAAGGACGCTGATAGCTCCATTACAGAGCGTCAAAAGGACGTTTTCTGGGCAGCTGCCAAGGGACTATGGACTAACGCTGACGTGGCACGTAACGAGCGCTACAACGTCATTGCCAGCTATTTCTATAACCTGGCAGAGAACGCAAGCAGCACCGCGCAGGCTTTCCAAAAGTGGCTAAAGGACAAAAAGAAAAAAGAACCTGCTGACGTGTTCGGGGACTTGCAGCTAGTCTTTGAGTACGTAACCACAGAGCTTAACGACCCTGCTGATTATGAAAGCCCTGACATTCCGTATGGCTCTTACATAAACCGTATCATCTTTGTGAAGTGACAGAGTCATGGGGAAGGGCAAGAAAACATACAAGATATGGTGTAGCTACGACACCGAAACGAGCAACACGCTGTACGCTGATGCCGAATACAGAGCGTGGCCTATCCTCTATATCTTTGACGATCTGCACAATTGCGATATGGCAACATACGAGCCTGATTGTGCAGACGAACAAATTACCTTCTATCGCACCTATCAGGATGCCGTGGCCTATATCGTGCGCATGATTGAGGACGCAAAGGGGCAGGGGGTAGTGCCTATCATGTGCACCTATAACATGATCTTCGACCTGCAAAGCATCATGTACGAGCTGCGCAAGCTCTACGACATGGAGGTAAACGCCCAAAGCTCGACCAACGTTTATACGCTCGACCTATACGAGGGCAAGCGTCATGTTTTGAGGGTTTGGGATACGTTCCACCTAGACCCGCGCAACCTGGACGCTATGGGGGACACGTGCGGAGTGGCAAAGCTAAAGGGGGACTGGGATTACGATCTTGTGCGCACACCAGAGACGCCCCTATCTGACATGGAATTAGGCTACGCTGCACGTGACGTGCAGGTTATACCAGCCTACCTTAGATGGCTTTGTGATGCGCACGACTGGCTCACGCCTGACATGCTGGGATGCCGTGTGCTGACCAAGACCAGCATTGTGCGGCAGATGGCAAGAAAGCGCATAGGAAACCTGAAAGTTAGAACCACAAAGGGTAACAAGATCACCTTGCTTAGAGCCTTTGAAAGCCTATGCAGGCGCGAGCAACCAAAGGACTTTGCCACGTTCGCGCTACGTCTTGCCTGCTTTCGTGGTGGCCTTACCTTCACGGCAGCGCTGACCGCTAGCCATGTTGTGCGTAACGTCTACAGCCTGGACGAGACAAGCGCACATCATGCCTTTATCAACGGTCGCAGGTGCCCCATAGACTTTCACCCGCTCGATGCCGATACGCTCAAACTATGGCTTGACGATGTGGCAAGCTACACGCTGCAAGACGTGCTCAACCGCTATGCATACCCATTCCAGCGTTGGTTTCACGTGCGAGTGCGAGTGCATAACCTACGATTGCGCAAGGGCAGCGCATTCGATACGTGGGGCATAGGGCTTTTGGCACAAGCCAAGTTTGGCAAGTACGTTCCACAGTCAAAGATAAGCGATATCAACATGCGTGCCATTGATGCAATGGAGCTGATCAGGGAACAGGGCTACATAGATACGTCTAGTGCGCCTATCTATGCCTTTGGCAAGCTCATGGCAGATGCGGACACGTGCCTATGCCTTACGGAGCTGGAATGGTGGTGCGTCTGCCAGGTGTACGAGTTCGACAGCTACGAGCCAATAGCAGGCGAGGGAACGACACGCAGCATATGGCCACCTGACTACGTGGCGCTACAGTCTAATATGCTCTTTGAGCAAAAGAACGATGCCAAGATCATCAACGCTGGATATGAGAGCCTGACACCGTATGACGGGATAATCGGTGCATCGGTTCCGCAAAGCATCGCGCAGGGTTTCCGTGAGGGCAAGTACACAGACCAATTCTGCGCAGCCTGGTACCAGATAGCAGTTAAAGGGGCTTTCAACTCTATCTATGGCACGCAGGCGCAAAACCTTTTCAAGGCAGAATATGAGGTACGGACAGACAGCGAACTAGGGATAGACCGCGACACGCGACCCACAGAGCAAAACTTTTCAGAGAAGCTAGACGAACAAAAGCATCCCATGGTGCTCTATACCTATGGCATGCGCATTGTTGGGGGCTCGCGCATGCAGATCGTGATAGCGTGCATGCTCTTGTATCAGGCGTTTGGTGCCGCCGTGACCGTCACGGGAGGGGACACGGACAGCCTAAAGGTGAGTTGTCCAGACTTTATAACGCCTGACATGCTTCTTGACGCCCTAGAGCCTTTGCATAGGGCAACAACTGACGCTATCAACCTTTGCATGGCACGATTGCGCAAGAATTTTCCAGAGCATGCGTCAACGCTAGACCATGTTGGTTGCTTTGAGCTTGAACCAGCCATAAAGGGTGCAAAGGATGCGCAGGAATGCGCCTATGCCTACCACCTGGAGGCATGGAACAAGGCGAGGATATCCATAGACGCACGAGGGCACGCACACATAACGTGTGCAGGTCTTTCAAGACCAGACGGCATGTATCACATTGGAACATGGATAGATGGCATGCTAGCGCGAGGCTTTGCGCCTGATGCCCTTTTGCCCTACGTGCTGGGATATAACACCACAATCACCAATGACGTGTGCCATGCCCTAGACCATCACAAACCAGCCTTTGGTGAGATGGTGCATCGTAGAGTTACGGATTATCTAGGACATTCCTGCGATATTGACGCATATCAGGCAATTGCGCTATTTCCGACTAACAGACGAATAGGCGACCTCATGAAAACAGCCAATGCAGACAATGTAGCGTACCTGCAAGGCAGATATGGCCGCACGCCTGACACCACAGAGAGGGTTATAGGAGTGGAATACAACTATGCCTATGCCTATGCCCTAGTGCTTATGGGTACCTTCCCTATCAACATCTGTAGACACTTTGTAGACAACTTTGCACGCCCCGTGCTCTATGAGCAGGACTACTTAGGTATGAGGGAGGTACGACCATGAGAAGAGACGCCTACGACGTAAACGGCTACATAGACTGGCCTTACATCTTGTCTTTTGACGCGCCCTATACCATCGTGTGCGACGTTCGCTCCAGGGGAAAGACCTTTGGACTTCGCCTGCAATGCGTGCGTGACATGGTGAGACGTGGCAAGGGCTTTTGTGAGCTATCGCGCACGGCAGAGGCTATCAAGGGTGATACGGCCTTGCAGCGCGGATACTTTGACAAGTTCTATAGGGAGTTGCCCGATGACAAGATGCTCAAAGAGTGGCTATGCGAGACAAGAGGGCACCAGGCATACATTGCCCGACGCCCGCCAGAGGGCAAGAAACCCGACTGGCAGGAGTTCGGCTACTTTGTCGCGCTTAACGAGGCAGAGCAGCTCAAGAGCCAATCGAGCCGATTCAAGCCCGTTAGGAGGTACATCTTTGACGAGGCATTGATAGACAAGACGCTACCTGGTGCGCGCTTTCGTGACTACTTGCCTGGTGAGATTCACGCCGTATCCTCGATCATGAGCAGCATTAGCAGGGAGAATCCCAACACCAAGGATGCCGACAGGCCGAGACTTTACCTTTTGGGAAATGCAGTAGACCTAACCTGCCCATGGCTTGCGCACTTTGGGATTACCGACGTGCCACCATATGGGTTTAGCTGGCACTTTGGTGGAAAGTGCCTTTTGTGGTACGGCAAGCCGGACAGGGATTGGGCAGCGCAGCAGGACAAGAGCGTATCAGGAGCGCTGATAGCAGGAACGCAGGCAGCGGCAAGCGCTACGCTGAACGAGTTCATGACGCTGGATGACAGCTACTTTGGGGAGGTGCCCAAGGGTGCGCCGTTCGCCTTTGGTGTGGTGTACAAGGGTGCAAGCTATGGAGTGTGGTGCGACATGGCAGAGGGCTATTACTACGTCATGCCCTATCTTCCCAAGAGCACGGACGGCAAGCCGATCTATGCTCTAACGGCTAGCGACGCACGCCCCAACTACATCCTTGCAAGGCGTGCGCAAAGGAGCCTAAAGGGGTTTGTGGACTTGTACTATGCGGGAATAGTAAGGTACAAAGACCACGCGACACGTGCAGGGTTTCTGGATGCCATGGCATTGTTTGGGGTGAGGTAGATGCAAATTAGTTTTAATCCGTTCAATATGGACAGCCTGGACGATAAGGCACGCAAGGTGTGCGAGGAAGCTACGGAGTTCTATGCGGAGCATCATGAATGCCTAGAGAACGGCACCATTGGTGTAACGATAGGGTTGTTTAACGAGATTGGGGACGTGCTTACCGCCATGCTCAACTATTGCAATGCGGCAGGCATAGACCCGCAGCAATGCATAGACATGGCAGAGCAAAAGAACAGGATTCGCGGGAGGTATGGTAATGAACATTAACCTAAAGAGACGCTACCCGAACAGCCGCACGGAGGACATAACAGACGCCTTTAGCCGAGGTTTTGTATGTGGAAGGAATATGCGAATGAGCGACACAGAGAAAGTATTTACCTACGAGGAAGTCAAAGAGCTATGCAGAGATGCGTTTGATACCGGAAAGCTCTATGAGCGGGAAAGCACGTATTACGGTGTTGACGCTGTTGCATATGACTGGAAACATTGGCTAAAGAGACATGATTTGGCTAGCTATGTTGCAGGGCACAAAGGCGGAGTTAAAGAAGGGCGTGAGGATATGAACATTCAAGACGCAACAGCAATGAGCTATAGCCAAGGTTACGAGGATGGCTACGAGGCAGGCTATAGCGAGGCTACAGCGCATTGGCAGGAGGATTGCAGACAGCTACGAGAGTGCTTGCGTGCTATCCTAGACAAAGGCGAGACGCCCGAGGATTCAGGAGCTAAGGCAGATTAGGGGATAACCAGCGTGAGGAACGCTCCCCCGCCTTTTCGTGCGTGGTTGTGCGGCCTGATACCAAAGCCCACGTTTTGCCATACTTTCCCGAAACGTGCCCATATTCGTATGGGCACGTTTTTGCTATACTTCGCAGTAATGACCTATCGTTAACGATGCTTTGGAGGTATCGCTATGGACGATGACATCCGTGAAGAGCGCGAGGAAGTGCAAGAGGAAGTAGAGGAAAGCCCCGAGACGCCCGACGAGGCAGCGGAGCAGCGTACCGACGATTACGACGGACTGGCGCGACGCCTGGACGAGATCATGGACATGGTGCGTGATGGCTTTGAGAGCATGCGCACGTCCCTTGAAGCCCTGGGCGTGACGCAGCTTGAAAGCGCAAGTGTCGCAGGCAATGACGTTGAGGAAATCGTAGACGCTGGAATCGACACCGTTGGTGACCTTATGGGGCTGGATACCCTTGACCTACTCTAAAGGAGTGATGCCAAATGCAGGACAATACGACCGTACTGGCAAATGCGTTCCTGGAGGCTTCTACGGACTTCCAACAGCGCGTGCCAAACCCAAGCCAGCATTCACTGGCTAAGGTTTCCGAGTTTCTTTTTAAGCCCATGAACAAAAAGTATTTGAATGAATTCATTGACATCTTTGTCAATCGCATTGCAGGCGAGCTTATCCGTCAAAAGACGTTCATTAACCCCCTGAAGCGCAAGCGTGAGGACATTCTCTACGGTACGACCATTCAGGAAATCGAGCTGGACTTTATCAAGGCGCACGCATACCGTGACGATTGGGGACACCGCATTGACGATATCACCAACCTGTTGAAGGTGTACCGCCCTGACGGACAGGTTGCCTATCACAGCGTTGATCGCTATGACCAGTACCCCATTAGCATCAATCGCATGGAGCTGCGAGGTGCCTTCACTGGTGAGTATGGCCTGAACCGCCTTGCGGCAAAGATCATGCAGGTGCCGTACAACAGTGCCGAGTATGACGAGTACGGCTACTACAAGCAGCTCATTGCAGAGCACGAGTACCGCCATGGCTTCTACAAGCACCAGGTATCCGCCTTCCCGTCTACCGAGGTAACGGGCAAGGAGTTCCTGCGCGCGCTGCGCGAGTACGCGTACAATTTTACCATTCCCAATCGCCTTTACAACGCGAACGATGCCACCGTTCCCGTGTGGGTGAATGCGGACGAGATTCCCAGCATGGTGCTCTATATCGAGAGCAAGGCACTTGCCACGCTGGACGTTGACACGCTTTCGGGTATCTTCCACCTGGAAAAGGCAGAGGCACCGTACCGAATCCAGTTCATTGACAGCATTCCCATCCCTGGTGCTTTCGCCCTTCTCACGACTGATGATTTCTTTGTCTGCTCGGACTACGACATTAGCAATGATTCTTTCTACAACCCGCAGACCCGCACCGAGACTTATTACTATACCGTCATTGGCATGTACTCCACCAGCCCCTTTGTTCCCGCCGTGCTCTTTACGACCGAGGCGGGCACCGTCAATGCCAAGGTCACGCAGGCCGTTACGGGACTTACCATCACGCCTGCGACAGCAAACGTGGAGCAGGGAGGACAGCTTGCCCTTGTCACGAACCTCACGGGAACGCTTACAGCAGACCCCGTGGGATTCCAGGTGCCGCCCGCGCTTTCCGTTGCGCCCGACGCATGCACCTACGAGGTTACCGCGACCATGACCACGGGCGACGGTGATGCCGCCGTCACCACCGAGGTCGATCTTGATATTGACACCTACGTTGACCGCTTTGGCATTCTGCACGTGGGTACCACCGTTCCCGTTGGCACCGTAATTACCGTGGTGGCTACCAGCACCTATGACAACGGCACCGACGATCCGGAGACGGCCACCGGCACCTACACCGTGATTGCACCTACGGCTGCCTAGTGTGATCTAAAACCCTTCCCGCTTTTGGGGCACGGCATGCAGGGTGCCGTGCCCCTACTTTTAAGGAGGTGTGCCCATGGCAAGATTCCCGCACCTGAAAGGGGCAGACCCGTTCCCTCACTTCGCCACCGTTGACCCCTACGCGAGGCGTGAGGAATTCGACTATTCGCGCTATGACTACACGGCAAAGGCAACGCTTTGTCGCGTGCCCTGGACGCCCGACTATAGGCACGTGGTCAATTGGACGGATGCGGCCGCACGTGACGCCTACTTTGCGAGCATCGAGGGCGAACCGATAGAGCTGCAACAGGGTTTCGTGCACATCCAGACGGAGCGCATAACCGTTCCCGTGCCGCTGGATGTGGTGCTCACGTACAACTACGTATGGTGCGAGGTGCCACAGTTAAATAATGATGTGCCCATAGACTACGAGACGACGGGCATACGAAACATTGGTGCCTTTATCAGCGATGCCATATACATGTCACCAAGCGCAACGGAGTTGGTGCTTGCCGTCGACTATTGGACTACCTATCTTCCGCATTTGCAGGTTTCCAGCCTTTATCTGGAACGAGGGCATGCGCCCATGTGGGCTATGGATGCGGCAACGTATCTGCAAGACCCTCTAGCAAACAGCGCCGATCTGCTAACCCCTGACGTAAACTTTGGTGATCGCAGCATAGTGCGTCACGGCAAGATGCTATCGGCCGCTCAAAGCGCTTGTGTGTACGTGCTTGCCACGACCGTGCCCTATGAGGCTATCGACAGCATACCTACGGCCGTGGCAGGGGGTGCCACCGCCCCGTCATGGAGTGACACGGCAGACCGCTACGGACACCAATTGCAGGTCAATGGCTATGCGTGGCAGTATGGTGCGAGCTATGAAGGCATGTACAGCCCAAGCAACCCAACGCACTATGACGGCAACGCCGCGACGGGATACTACTATTACGGGCTTCTGGGCAGTGCCATTGCATCTGGTGCCCTAAAGACCCTTTTGCAGGCTTTGCCAATCCTGGCTACGACATGCGCAGCCCTTTACGTGGTACCGCAAGATGTTGTTGTGTTCGGCACCGTGCACACAATATCTGGTGTGCAGTTGCACGAGATTGGCACCAAATCCGGCTTTGTTCCCATGGGAAACCTGCCAATATCCGTAAATGACTTTGGCTATCCTGCAAGGTATAGGGACATTGCAAAGCTCTATACCATGCCCTATGCGTCTATCGAGCTTTCAGACGATCTGGGGCAGGTGGTGCCCATTGCCATAGAGACGATAGCAGGATCCACGCTTGACGTGGTGCAGCGCATTAGCGCCGCATATCCGTTCCTAAGCTGGCAGGCAATGGCCGCTAACATTGCCAACACGGGAGGCAATGCAGCCTACGTCTGGCATGACGTGACAGGCACCGTGCAAAATAGGGTCGTACCCAATACGGACTTCTCGCGCTACATGCTCGATCTGGGCATACCAACCTATCAACTTCTTTTGGATGCGGCAACGGAGCAGGCAAGCACGTCTTACGTCGATGCGCAGCAGCAGCGCGAGCAGGCCATAGTCAGCTACCAGAACACCATGAGAAGCGCTAACACCGCACGCGAGAATGCAATAGACAGCGATGCAACAGCCTGGACAAACACGGCATCTAGCGCAGACACGGCACTAGCCAACACGCGCAACAGCGGAGAGACAAGCAAGGCAAATGCCGTAACGCAGAACAACACGCGAACGTCAAAGGTCGCACTAGGAAACGTAGTGCATAGCTCGACTACAGAGAAAACCGTATACAACATAGAAAACACTCTTGATATCGACAGAATATTCTCTAGGGCTGCAACGGAAGTCAACCTAAAGAGCGAGGCGATATCAGCCGCCCTAAGCACCGTAGGGGCGCTTGCGCAGGGAAATGCGCTAGGCGCTATCAGTTCTGGCGTTTCTGGCGTCCTGTCAATTACGACAAGTGCGACTCTGGCAGACCTATCAGACCAGGCGACTGAGGCAAAGATTGGAGCCGCCCAAAGCTACCAGAACGACGTTTCAGGGCTTCAAATGGACAATGCCACAGAGCAGGCCATATGGGATAACAGGCTAAACACTGACACCACGAACCTTAGCGTCGATACGGCAAACGTCAACGCACAGAACGTAAACACCACGACAAAGCAGAACGCAACCCGCAGCCGCACGACAGGCGACGCGAACGCAACCTACAGCAGAGGGGCAACCGAGGCCAACGCAAAGGCTGGCATGGTTGTGGCACAGAATGCATATATCAGGCGCATGGGGCAGGCAAGCGCATTGCCGCCCGTCTCGCATGGTGCCTCTTCTGGTGATGCCATAGCGGACGCTTGGATGTCTAAGGGTGTGCACATGCGCATTGTTACCCAAAGCGACAGCGCGATATCTCGCGCAGGCGATGCGATGCTACGCTATGGCTACCAGTATGAGGGTTTGTGGAACGTAGACGCCTGGTGCCCAACCGACCGTGACTATTGCTACTGGCAATCGGGGGACGTGTTCGCAAGCGCTGGACGCCTTGACAACCCGACGGCAGAGAGCGTCTTTGAACGTATACTAGCAAGTGGCACTACCGTCTGGAACGACCCTGCAAAGATTGGAGTTACCACGCTATGACGAACATTGACGAGTTGCGCAATCGCCTGGACAACCCGCAAGAGGGTGACACGTTCACGCCCGACGAGGTGCGCAAGCTTATGGAATGGTACGCGGATTCGCAGGTTAACAACGCATATAACCAGGCGAGAATTGCCAATACCATGACCGAGGCAAAGCGCGCAACACAGATCGTTCAAGATACAATGGCAAAGCTTGAAAGCCTTTATCAGACGCCCGTATCGCCCCGTCTGGAGGTGGTGAAGTATGACTAGGCCAAAGGGACGTACCAAGCGCGCATGCTGTGACCAGAACAGTGAAACCTATTGGGGAGCCGCAACCTATAACCGAAACCTCTTTGATGCCTACATGGGGCAGGTGTGCCGTCTGGCAATGACGCGCTATGAGTGGATCGGGCTACCCGACACCGTGGACGCGCTATGGTTGGAGCGAACACTGCTCTTTGAGGGATGCGCGACGATAGCCCGACCCGTGGCAGACGGCAAGGTTGGCTTGTGGCGTGCCGCAAAGATGGTGAGCAATGGGGCACTAAATTGCTATGATCGTCCCTCACATTGGTACGCCTATGCGCGGGACATTTTCAGATTCCCATGCGACGCACGCAATGCGGTTTTGGTCTATGACAATGTGGGATACCGTGACCCTATCTTGCCAGGTCTTGAAATGGCTTGTCGCGAGTTGGTGGACATCCAAAAGACAAAGCAGGTAAACCGCTTTTGGCAGAAATTGCCATTTATCCTCGTGACCCCGCAGGACATGGACTTGACCGCCGTCAACCTTCTCAACTCGATAATGGCAGGAGAACCAGCCACGATAGCCAACCCCGCAATACGCGAGTTGGAGGCGTATAAGCTGGATATGACGCAACCATACATAGGTGCCGAGCTTACCGCCGCAGAGCAGAACGTCTGGAATCGCATTTACACGATGCTGGGCATAAGCAACGTGACGTTCAAGACTGAACGCATGATTGAGGACGAGGTAGACAGCCTAAGCGAGCCCACCCGCATGCAGGCGCTTTCTGGTCTTATCGAGCGCAGACGTGCCGCAGAAAGGCTCAACAAGGCGTTTGGCATGGACGTTCACGTTATCTGGCGCAAGGACACCGAGAGCGACAACATCAACACGCTTGCAAGCATTCAGGACACCGCAAAGCTCATTAGTGGGGACAACAAGGGACTTGCCGAGGTGATGCAAGATGATACCGAGTGACGTGCCTTATCTTGATTGGGATGAGATTCAGGAGCCTGGAGCCTACGAGGAGCACGGAGCAATCACCATATCCCTGCACCAACTCATGCTCGATGATATCGTTAATGAGACATGGTGGCAGGGTTGGAGCGCCGTTAGCGAGGAAATGCGCGCACGCCTTTGGAAGAAGTTTGTTGGGCGCTTTGAGTTTCGTGAGATTGGCATTCTTCCCCCTGGCAGGTGGTTGCGGCGAGTGCTTGCAAAGCTGGACGAGATCATGCCAAAGTATGCGCCCATGTATGCGGCAGCGGACAACGGCAATACCGTCATGACGGGATATGACGAATGGCACAAGGGACGCGACGTGCATTCCAGCTTTCCACAGACCGCAATTGCAGGCAACCAGGACTATGCAAGCAGCGGAACGGACAGGGAGCACGAAACCGTGCGAGATTATGGCATGCTGGATGTTGCGGAGCGCATAGCCGCATATAATGACATTGACGTGATGATGCTCAATGACCTTGATACGCTCTTTTGCCCGTTGGTATCGACCACGATACCCTATCTGTAAGGAGGTGCGATCATGGCATACCCCATACCCGCGTTCATACCGCCCTATGGTGCTTTCGTGTTGCCTGACCCGCCCGTTATCCCAAAGCTCTATTGGGGCGCGCTTACCCAAGAGGAACGCATACGCAAGCTTTGCCAGGAGCTACACCGCATTTGCGAGTATGCAAACCAGTTGGGTATTGCAATCAACCTAGACCATGAGATCATCAAGCAGCTAGAAGAGGACTTTGAGAAGTTCAAGAAATCCGGCTTTGATGATTACTACAAGGAGCAGATTGAGCAATGGATATCTGACCACCTTGTTGAAGTCATGCAGGCGCTACTTAACCAAGGTATTTTCTTTGGCCTGACGGAGGACGGATATTTCTGTGCAAACGTCCTCATGCAGCTTACGATCTACTTTGACACCGTAATGGACTATTCCAGCGATGATTACGGCAAGCTTACCTTGACCTACTAGAGAGGAATGCAAAGATGGCAAACGCTTTCACGCCAGAGCAAATCGCACAGATTCTCGAGGAGTTCTTCAAGACAGTCGGAGCGCGACAGTACATTGGTGCGCGCTATGTTCCCATCTTTGGACGCAAGGACGAGACGTCTATCGAGTGGGACAATACCAAGCCTTACGAGCCGCTTACCATCGTGCTCTATCAGGGTAACAGCTTTACGTCTAGGCAGTACGTGCCCGAGGGTGTGGAGATCACCAATCAGGAGTTTTGGGCTATTACTGGCAACTACAATGCTCAGGTCGAACAGTACCGTCGAGAGACGGCACAGGCAAAGGAAGCAGCTGACGCAGCGCAGGAGAGTGCAGACAATGCGCAAAACGACATTGACACGCTCTTGCCGAAAACCTCCTTTAGCGCAGAGGATACGGTAAAGGATGCGATTGATGCCGTTGGGGACATTGCCACAGGCGCGCAAAATGCTTTCGACGGACTTAATCCGAGGGTCGAGAAGCTTGAAGGCAAGATTGAAAACTTTGTCGAAATGTACCCAACTGTCACCCTTGCTCCGTGCATGCAGTGCGAGACGGATGCGGACTATGAGACTCAGGGTGGGTGCGTATTCAATGACTATGTGTGCTTTGGTGCCCGCAAGACGGGAGAGAACAACGCCCATGTTTGGCTAAGGTCATTGAGCAGCAACCGAGTTGTTGCCACAAACCTCAACAACCAATTCGGGCATTGCAACGACATGTGCTACAACGAGGATACCGACCGTGTTATCGTCGTTGGCACTGACATCGGACAGGGTACGTATAAGATATACGAGCTGAACCCAACGACACTTGCTATTGTCGCAGAGCACACGCCTACAGTATCGGTGTACTCGATAGCATACGATCCTGACGAAAAGGTTTATTACGCCTTTGCTTCCGGCCATATGTACAAGCTTTCCAGCACATTTGAGGTGTTGGAAGATATCACGATAGACGACGATGGCCAGATATACCAGGGTGCAACCTATCAGGACAATCTGATCTACATCCTATCCACGAGCAGCAACAGCCTGGACGTGTACACCAAGCAGGGCAAGCTCTATAACAAGGTGCCCATAGAGTACAACTCTGACATTATCGAACTAGAGTTTTGCGACGTTTACGACGGGACTTTGTATATAGGTTGCGCTTCTCAATCCGAACCGTTCATGTGCCTTTACAAGACGAGTGTTGAGGCAGGAAACTACAACTACAACAAGACGAACCTGCCGATAACCTTCTATGTCGACTATGGCTTTGACGGAATCGGAGACGGTAGCGAGCTAAAGCCTGCAATTTGCGTGTCTGCCGTGCTGGGCTTGATGTACAAGACCGTTACGCTCAACGTGTCGGGAACCACAAAGTTTAGGACTGACTTTGGTGGCCTTACCTCTAACAAGGACTCTTTGGTAATCAATGGTGTTAGCGCCTGCATTTTCAACCAGCCGATAACGCTATACGGGAATAGCGTTATCATAAGGAATTGCACGTTTGGAAAGCTAACCGTAAACAGCAAGTTTGCATCTTTCAATGGCTGCACGTTCAACTATGACGGACAGTCTACAAGCGACCCAAGCGTGAATGTGCTGAACAGTCTGCTTACCGTCTTTCTTAATTCGACGTTCAACGGCAACAGGCCATACACTGCGAACATTTCCAGCGTAAAGGCATATAACTGCACCTACAGTGAAACCATAACCAACGGCAGCGCGACCGACGCTATTGTCTCGCAACCCTATAGAATCCTTTACAACGATACGGACAACTTCACAAAGGGTTCTACGGTAAATGTGCCAGACATTAAGGCATATCGCGTGTTCGGTATCGAGTTGCAGGATACGTCTGATACCGTGCGCTTTTGTGGCTATGGCTTTATCACGCCCTCCAACAATGACTCCATACGTTTCCAAGGGTTGTTCGTAGCTGCATCAGGAGTCACAAGGTTCATTGCAGGGTACATCAACATCACCAACAACCTAAGTTGCCTGTTTAGCAACGATTCGACCTACAAGAAGGGCGAGAGCGTATCCAACGACATCAAGATCATGAGAATCTACGGCATAGCCTAATGTGCAAGCGAGAGAAGATAGTACGTTACGCACAAGGTGCCATAGGCTGCGCCTATGACAAGCGCCCTAGCAGTGGTGTGGAGGGAGAAAGCTACAACTGTAGCTTTCTCACCTTTTGCGCCTACAAAGCCGCTGGGCTTGAAATACCCAAGTGGCAAGGGCACCAGAACGGCAATGGCTCACAGAGCGATTGTGTGCGCTGGGCTGGAAACTGGAAATGGGTTGCAAGCGACCTAGAGCCAGGCGATCTATGCTTCTATGGATCTAGCCCGTACAACACCTACCACGTTGGCATCTATGTTGGTGACGGCATGCAGATAGATTCAATGCCTGGTGATGGTGTGCAAAGGCGTTTCGTGTACGAGACGTTTTGTGGTGGTGGATGGCCTTTTGAGGTGGAATCAGAGTGCAAGGAGGTAGATCATATGCCACCGTTCATAGAGGTACGAGACACGCTTGTATACTTTGATGGTGTGTCGATGCATGACGTGACAGACCCCGCGAGCATAGAGCCGCTGGACAGGTTGAGCAACGCGACCAATGGCAAGCCGTTGCCACGTTTGAAGTACACAGAAGAGGACTTCGCAAGGGTGTGCCAGGTGTTGCGCGCAGGAATGCCGGTAAGCCTTTACGACCTCATGACCAAGTACGAGCCAAGGAGCTAGGACATGTTTCCAGACGAAATGAACGGATATGCAGTGCTTGCAATTGGTGCGCTTGTTTTCTGCATTGGTCTTACCCGATTTCTGGCAATGATTGTAGGTGACTAGGACATGGAGCCTAACGACCTTATGCAGGCTATCAGCTCTATGGGTTTTCCCATCGTGGCTTGCTGCGTGCTCTTCTATCTGTACGACAAGACCTTGCGCGAGGTTGTGGCAACCTTGCAGGACGTGAGCAACACGCTGCGAGAGGTGTGCAACACGCTTAAAGAGCAAAAGTCATAGTTAGATTTTGGCTTGTTTTGTGTAGTGGCTTTTGCTATACTTTGTTGTAGCAGGTAAGGCACGACACGAAACGAGGTAGGGACATGGAGAAGGTAAGGCAGATAGTCAAAGCCAGGATAGACGAGATCAACAACCTCATGGATCATATCATTGATTGGGAGGTCACACACGAGGGAGATGTAAGCAAGGACATGCAGCGCATGAACGACGAAAGATTCCATGAGCTGCTTTGCATCAAAGTAGAGTTGTGCAGATTGTTAAACAAGTTGCAGTAATGTGATATAATAGTTGCTGGTGCTGGTGCAAGCCCGTTTCAAGTCGTACCCCTCTGCAGGATCGTGAGCGATTGTGCAGGGGGGTACACTTGTTCGGGTCGAGGTAGTCAGC
>Ga0326512_10001639_pt1 | contig 16982 bp, 6 predicted proteins | sample 1_2617_0518_D_FD_203652 | JGI IMG/M metagenome (GOLD analysis project Ga0326512, IMG submission 203652) | Bovine rumen microbial communities from UC Davis, California, United States - 1_2617_0518 | ecosystem: Host-associated > Mammals > Digestive system > Stomach > Rumen | place: USA: California... | reverse complement strand
GTGGGTGAAAATCCCTTAAATGGAAATGGTGTGCTCTCTTATTTAATAAGAGATGAAGATATAGTCTGATCCTACGAGTAATCGTAGAAATAGATTAACATATTATAATTATATATTAATCTAACAACTATATGTTGCGAATATAGTTGAACATAAATGAATCTTATAACTCAGGACGCTTCAAAAACAGGCAAAGGTATTCGTACCATTGCCTTGCGACTTACGGGTTAAATATTGTAGCCCGAATATATAGCAATATATATGTATTCAAAACAGCTATAACGGTTAAAGTCCTATGGGCAGGATAAGACCGTGGAAAGATTATGTAAGTAATAATAGGGGAAAATAAATGGGAAAATATAGTTTTGAAGAAATAGTTGATAAATTTTCTTCTTTAGGATATCAAGTAATTTCAGATGAATCTTCTTATCAAAATACTAAATCGTTTGTGGATTTATCAGATGGACGATATAAATGTCGGTGTAAAGTAGAAAGAATGCTTTATCATAAACCTGTCTTTTCGAAACAATGGTTTGCTTGTAATAATCCTTATATTGAACATAATATTAAATGTTTTTTAGAAGACGAAAAGGACGGTAATTTCATTTTATTGTCTAAAATAGATCCAAATAATTTTACTAGGGATGACATTTTAGAGTTCAAATGTACAAGATGCGGAGAAATAATAAAACAATCTTTATTTAACGCACGAAGACATGGAAATCAGCATAGGGGTTTAACATGCCCATATTGTGACGGTACATTTGAATCAACGCACGCTATCGTATTAAAACAATTATTTTTAAAATTAAAACAAGGTACGGAACTTGAGGAATCAAGTTGTATCAACCCTTTAACAGGAATGGCTTTACCAACTGATATAGTTAATCACAAAGAAAAAATAGCTATAGAAATACAAAGCGCATTTCACTTAAGAGAAGAACAAAAAATAAAAGATAAAATTAAAAAAGAATATTGGATATCTCGTGGTTATGTATTTTATGACTATTTTATAGAAGATTATTCAGTATTAGAATATTGTCAATTATTTTTCCCAGATTTACAAGAAATCCCCAAATGGATAAAGACAACTATTACTAATAAAATAAACTATAAAAAAGTACAAGAATATTTAAATGATGGTCATTCAGTACAAGAAGCTAGTTTATTTTTTAATATTAATGCACACAGAATTTATGATGCTATTCATCTTAAACGATTATATTATCCTAAAGGATATGAGGATCGATATAAAATACCTGTTGTACAACTAGATATTCACAAGAAATATATTAATCAATATAATTGTTATAATGAAGCATCTAAACAAACTGGAATTTTAAAGGGGAATATTATTTCTTGTATTAATTCTAAAAGATATTATGCCAATGGATATTATTGGATACCATTAAAAGATTATGAAACAAATAATTATACTATTCCTTATAATAAATTAGAAAAATATTATTATCCAATTAATGTATATAATATTAATGATGAATATTTATATACAGCAGACACTGTTTATGATGCTAGCAAAAAAACAGGCGTTTCTGCTACTATTGTCATGGATATCATAAAAGGCGCTAGAGGTAGTAGATATGGCTATAAATTTAAATATGCATAAATTAATTATATACTTACATAAAATCCGTAGAGACTGTAATATTTATATAGGTAACTATATAAATTCCGCTGTTCTCCTATACATAAATAGGATGAAGATCCAGTCCGAACTCATAAAATAGCCCAAAAAATAAAATATGAGAGTTAGCCAGAAATGACTGACCGCCACATTATTATGTGGTCATAAAAGTAACAGAATGACAAAAGAAGCCGCAGAAGAACTTGAGGAAATGGGTGAAGACACATCAGACATGATTATGTCTCAATCCAAAATGCGTGAGTTAATAATGAACGCAACAAAAGTAGCTTCTAATAACTATCAAGGTTTTGATATTCAAGATGAATTAGGACGTTATAAGTCAACGTATGAGATTATGCTTGGACTTGCTCAAATTTGGGACGAAATACAACAAGCTGATTTTAAGACGGGCGATAATCGTCAAAACTTATTACTTGAGTCAATTGCAGGTAAGAACCGTGCATCAATTGCTGCCTCGATTTTACAGAATCCAAAAACATTAATGGACGTGTATGAAGACTCTTCCACTAAAGCTGCAGGTTCTGCAATGGAAGAAAATCAGAAATATATGGAAAGCATTTCTGGACATCTTGCTCAATTAAAAAATGCTTGGCAAGAATTTTGGGCAAGTGCTGCCAACCGTGACGTTATCAATATGTTTATTGATCTTGGTAGTACTATCCTTAACGTCATAAACGAAGTTGGTGGACTTCAATCTGCTTTCACACTTCTTTATGGAGGCACAATCCTTAAAGGATTAATGACCGCTGATAGTTGGCTTGTTAAATTTGTACGTGGATTAGATGAAGCTAAAGCAACCAGTAAGTCTTTAGGCGATGTTTTTAATGCAATTTTTGGAGGAAATAAATCTGATAACGAAGGTAAAACAATCTTTAAAGGTTGGGAGCAAATACAAAAGCAAAGAGATCAACAATTAAAAAATAGAAAAAATCCCGAAATTGAAACAGCACAACAACAAATAGAAGCTCAACAAGAAGTAAATGAAATATTAGAAGAAGCTAATGGTATTAAAGAGGAAAGTATAAAAATTTCTGGGAAGAAAACAGTTGCTGAAACAGCTGAAACTGTGGCAGAAAATGCTAATGCTAATGCAAATATAAAAGGTGTGACTAGTGAAACAGCCGATGCTACAGCTACTGAAAATAATACAAAACAAACAATAAAAAATACAGAAGCAACTCTTGCAGATAAAGTAGCTGAAGACGCTCAATCGAAGTCAAAAATAACAGGTGCAGCTTCTCAAGGGATGGACAGTTTAGGCGAGGTAGGAAACGCAGCGGGTGCAAGTGGTTTAGTAAGTTTGGCAACCAGTCCTGTGGCATGGCTTATTGCTATTCCTGCTATTATTGGTGGTTTAACTGCTTTGTTTAATTATCTGGATCAACAACAACAAAATCACATTGACAAAGCCCATGAATTAACTGACGCTTGGAATCAAAATAAAGAAACACTTGGTAACTATTCACAACAATATCAAGAGTTAAATGCTCAATTGGATAATGCTAATTTATCCGAAGCAGAACAAGCTGATATTAAAAAACAATTATACGATTTACAAAAACAAATTACTGATGAATATGGGCATTCTGCTGATGGGGTTGATCTTGTTAATGGAAAATTAGATGAGCAATTAGACAAGCTTCGTAATATTAAAGCAGAGGAAGCACGTTCTAATCTTGCACATAATGCTGGTGACTATGAAAATGCAGAAGAAAAACTCACTAAGGACAGACAAGTGTATAATATGTCTTCTGGAGGGTTTTTATCTGATGAAGATATAAATTCTTTAACTAAAGATTTAATAGGTAATTGGGAAAAATATGATTATTCAGGTCAAATAGGTATCCGCTTTACAGGCAACGCTTTAGAAGCTGAAGAATCAATGGATGAGTTATACAATCGTCTTTTAGAATTAAAAGAAGAAATGGGTGAAGATTGGAACGGTAGTGGATTCGAAGGATTAATGAATTCTTTAACTGCTTCTATTCAAGAAAATGATGAAATAATCACTAAATATAAAGACGATTACAATTCTTTCCTTGAACAATCTATTTTTGCTGATAAAGGTACATATGGTTCTGAAAATCTTTCTGCGGGTGAAGTGCTAACAGAATTAGAAGCGTCTGTTAATGATTATAATATGGCTCTTCAATCTGGAGACTTATCGCAAATAGATAAGGCTAAGGCACGTTTTGAAGAACTAAGCGGTTTGGTTGATAATATTGCAATATCAATGGGTGATGATAAATTTAAACGTCCTTTTGATGATATTATTAATAAAGTCGATCAAACAGCTGAAAGTGCTTATAATATTAACAAAAAAATGCAAGACCCTAAAGTTAAATCAGTAGCGGAAGCTGTATTTGGTAAGTTAGCAGATAATAAAAAAATTTCGAAAGAGACACAAGACGAAGTACTTGATGCGGCTGGTGAAATTCTTGACATGCAACGTGAACTTGCAAGAAAGGGGTTAACAGATATTATCAGCCCTCTTTATGAAGATATTGATACTAAGCACACTTCACGTTTTGGCAATGTTGATTTAATGAATCGTACAGTGCCCGGTCAACAAGGTTTGGAAGATCGAGAGGGATATGGTAAATTTGGTAAAGCACAAGTTGAAATTGCTTTTACGCCAATGTTCAAAGCAGACGGTAAGGTTCAAGTTTTAGATGAAAAATCGGTTAGTAATTATATCTCTGATATTGTAAATCAGGCAACTGATGAGTCTGGAAATGTAGATATGAATAAAATATTTACATTAGATGCCGACCCTAAAACAGGCAAAAACTTAATAGCAGCTGTTGATTCGACTGCTAAAAAATATTCTAAAGCAATGTCCTATTTAGGCAAAAATGGTAATTATACTATTGCTATGGAACGATTAAAGAAAGCAGCCGAGCAAGCAAATATTCCTGTTGAAAAAATAATTACTTCTATGCGCAATTTAGGTAATAGAAGTGGTATCAGAGAAATGTTTGCAGATACTCTTCCTTCAGTTGAAGATGTAAAAATGGCATTGGCAGATACTACGGGTCAATTCCAAGAATTGCAAGATTTTGCTCAACAAAACTTTGAAATTACAGCAGAGACACCCGATGCAGAAATCCAAGGGTTTATTGAAGCAATGCAACTTGCAGGATTAGTTACAACTACAACCGCCGAAGACAGTCAGAAATCTTTAGACGATTTTTATACTGATGTTTCTAATAAAATAAATAAAATTAGTGAATTAACTTCTATAGCCTCTAAAGGTTTGGGGCAAGGTGGTTTGTCCTTCACCAAAATGCTTGATGAAAATAAAAAATTGGTTGAAAGCGATGTAAGTAAAATTACTGATTCCTTTCAACATATTTATGATTTTGATATCGGTTCATTATTTGAAGAAACAGCAACTGGTATCAAATTAAATATGGATTCATATCGTCAATTGGTTCAAGAAGAAGAATCTATTACAAAACTTCAATTTGCTAATAAAAGAAAAGAATTAGAATCGAACTTAGCACTTGCAGAAAAACAAGGTGCTTCTAAATCAGAAATAAGAAAAATACAAGAGCAAATTACAGATTTAGATATGTTAGCCGCCGCTTACGATGGTGCTACTTCTGCTACTGCTAAATATCTTGCACAACAAAATGCCGCCGATTATGGTGATAATTATGAGATGTTCAGAGATACTACCGTTAAACGTGCGGATGAATTAATGAGTAAGGGAATGATAGGTACTGAAGAATTCAGGACTATTGCTCAACTCTTCTCTTATGATTCATTGGCAAGTGCAAGTGCTAGTGAGGTATTAAAAGCATATCAAACTGGTTATGATAATGTTAAAAAATATATTACAGAAGATGCCACTGTTGGTATGCAAACATTTCTTGATGATTTGGTAGCACTCCCTGAAGAATACGGTAAATTTATTAAAGATGCAGATGGCGGTTACATGCTTGAGTTTACTGATGCTCAAGAAGATGCTTTAGCCAAGCATTTAGGTGTGTCTAAAGATATGCTTGAATCATTTTATGACATGCTTAATGCTCTTGGTTTTGATATTCATTTCTTTAGAGATGGAACGTTAGATGAATTTGATAAACTTAATAATAATATACATGATTCTCAAGAAAAACTTAAAGAATTAAAGAAAACTGCAAATGATAAAGAATTAATTCCTGATGATTTATTACAAGTTGATCCTAATCAACTAAACACAGTTGAAGAACTTCAAAATTATTTAAATCAACTAAGTCAATTAAAAATAGATCCCGAAGTTAATCCTGAAGAGTATGAATTGTGGAAACAATTATTAGAAGATATTCAAAAAAAGATTGATGTTTTAAATGGTGGCTCAGATGAGAAAAAAGAATTTGCTAGTATTGGTGACTATCAACAGGCAGATGAGGCGCTTTCAAAAATAAACGAAAAATTAGAATATGCTCAAGGATTAGCTGAAAAAGGCATTGATGTGCATGCAGCTATTCAAAATGACCAAGAATTGCGTGAATATTCAGAAATGATAGCTAATTGGCCTCCTGAAGTTCAATCATATTTAGGTTTCTTACCAACTAAAGATTCGCAAAATATAATGAATCAAATTGAACAATGGTCTACTAAAGGAATTAAAACAAAATTTGATTTAGATGACGAATCTAAAAAAATACTCCAAAATGGCTCTCATCAAGAACAAAAAGAAATTCATGAACGTACATACAAAGATACTGTAGAAAATACAACAGTTACTGCCAATACAACAGATGCCGATCAAAAATTAGCCAATATGGAAAACCGTATGACTGAAATGGACGGTAAAGGTTTTAAAGTAACTGGAGAAGCTGATGTTACAGATGCAGAAGAAAAATTAACTGCAACAAGTGAAGATGTTGCTTCTATAGATGGTGCAAAAGCAACCGTAACTGTAAATGGCAATACTGCTCCATTTAATAAAAATGCAAAAGAAGCGGGTAAAAAGGCTGATGAATTAAGTAAGAAAAAACCCGAAATAAAGTTTTTGGGTAATGCATCAAGTGCAACGTCTGCGGCTCGTAAAGCAAAAGATGCAATTGATGACGTTCCCAAAAGAAAGGAAAGCCATTTAAGTGTAATCACTTCTGGTTTTAGTACTGTTAGAAACTTTTTAACTGATGTTTATAATAAACTGAAAGATAAAGAAGTTAATATTAAAACGACACAGACTACTACAAAACAAACAATTTATAAAACCTCATCCGGTGGACATCAAACTAAAGACGTTGATGGTACTGCTCATGCTCAAGGTACTTTTGTATCTAAAGGTCATACTTATGCGAATGGTATGTGGGGACTTCCTAAAGCAGAAAAAGGCGCTTTGATAAATGAACTGGGTAGTGAAATAATTGTTACACCAGATGGACATTGGCGAATTCTTAATAATGGCGATCCGACATTTACTGATCTTCCTAAAGGTGCTATTGTTTTTAATCATAAACAATCTGAACAATTATTAAAAAATGGTTATGTAACAGGTTCTCATGGAAAAATGGTAGGCGGTTCTTTTGCCAAAGGTACTATAGATGATGAGAATTTAGATGAGGAAGAATTTGAAGGAGAAGCTTACGCTATTGGTACCGCTAAATGGAATGGGCAATTAATGGGTATGTCTCATGCAGGTAGCGGTAAAGGTAATTTAAATAGTGCTAAAAAAGCTCAAAAGAAAACTTCTTCTAGTAACAAATCTTCTAATAAATCCAATAAATCTTCAAATAAAAATAAAGGTAAGTCTAATAAATCCAACTCTTCTAATAAATCGTCTAAAGATACTCTTCAGACTCTTGATGCAATTGAAATCAGACTTAATCGTATCGATGCCTTAATTTCTCAATTAGATGCTACAGCAGGTAAAACTTACGAAAGCTTTGGCACTCGCAATAAAGCACTTAAAGATGACCTTGCAACGGTTAATAAAGAAATTCAAGCAATTAACGCATCTCTTAAAAGTGCTGATACATCACGTAGCTATCTTAAGAAAGCAGCAGCCGCCGCTAAGGAAGCAGGTTTAAAGAGTGGTGACGAAGGATATAAGGCAGGTTCTGAAGGAGCGTCTGGAAAAGCCTTAAGTCAAACTTGGATTAAAAAGATACAAAACTCTGTTAATAGTGGGCAATACTTCACACTTAGCGATGTCAGGAATGAAGGTCTTTGGAAAAAGATTCAGGCATATCAGACATGGTATGAGAAATATGTAAAGTTACAGCAGAAGGTTCAAGAACAAACCGCAAAACTTTCTCAACTTACTATTCAGCAGTTATCGCTAATTCAAACCAAATGGGAAACTGCTCTTAATAATATAGGGGCAAGCGTAACCAATTATCAAAATAAAATTGATTTAGCATCAGAAAGAGGCTATGATGCGGCTGAAAATTATTATACTAATCAGATATTATTAAATCACGATAGAGTCAGTAAATTAACAGAAGAAGCAAAAGAATTACAAGATAAATTAAATGAAGCTGTTAAAACCAAACGGATAAAACAATATTCCGAAGAATGGTATAAATGGCATGTTCAAATTAAAAATATCAATAATGAAATAATCAACACCAATAAAGAAATGCAAACTTTATTAAATTCTGTTCGTCAACTGCGTTGGGATAAGTTTGATCGTGGTCAAGAACAACTTGCTGACCTTGCTGATGAAATGGAATTCTTAGGTGGACTGATTAATGAAATTGACCTCTTTGATAAAGATACTGGTGTTGTAACCGATAAAGGTAAAGCAGCCTTTGGATTAGAGGCTCAAAGATATGATATTTATATTAAACAGGCTCAAAAATATAGTGAAGCTGTTAAGCAATTAAATGAAGAGATTGCTAAAGACCCTAACAATAAAACTTTAATTGAACAACGTAATACATGGTTAAAAGCACAACGTGAAGCTATTGAAAATGCACATTCTGAAAAAGAAGCCATTGCTGATTTGGTTGAAAAAGGGATTAAGAAACAAATTGAAGCAATGGAAGAATTGATTGATAAATATGAAGAGGCATTAGATGCCGAAAAAGATCAGCAAAAATATGCTGATGATATTGCTGAAAGACAAAAGAAAATCAATTCTTTACAGAAGCAATTAAGGGCTATGGAAGGTGATGACTCTGAAGAGGGGGCATCTCGTAGACAAAAGCTTAGAGATGAACTTAGAGAAGCACAAAAAGATCTTCAAGAAACTCAAGAAGACCAAAGAATTTCTGATATTAAAGAAGCATTATCTAATATGCAGGAAAAATACGAAGAAGTTCTTAATGCAAGATTAGACGATATTGACGCCTTGTTAGAGGAAGTGGTTTCTGGAGTTAACCAGAATGGTGCTGATATTTGTGAAACTATTAAAAACGTAGCTAAATCTGTTGGTTATGATATTACTAGCATTTTGAGTGGTATTTATACTGGCGTGCAAAATCTGAGTAGTGAAGTTGCTAATGTTGCCAATCAATCAAAAGCGCTTGTGTCTGGCTCTACGGATAATGGAAGTGCTACGAATACATCTGCACGAACTTTAAGTGGAAGTACAACTCCTACTGTACCTACTAGCCCGACAATGCCAAGTGCTCCACAAAAAGCAACTACTACCACCACTACTACTAATAAAAATACTACTAATAAGAGTACGGCTTCATCTAAAAATGGACTTATTAAAGAAAATGGTAAAACATATTATTATAAAAATGGTAGAAGACAAACAGGCTGGCAAACTATAAATGGTAAAAGATATTATTTTAGTACTAAAGACAACGCAATGCTTACAGGCGTGCAGAAAATTGGTAATAAATATTATCTGTTAGATAGCAAAACTGGCGCATTAAAAGACACTTATACAGGCTTGTATAAGCAAGGTAGTAGTACTTACTATTTCAAATCAGGCAGTATTCAAACTGGTTGGCAGAATATGAAAGAAGGTAAGCGTTATTTTAGCGTTAATAGTGGTAAAATGCTTACTGGTCTTCAAAAGATTGGTAATGACAATTATTATTTTAATTCTAAAGGTATTTTACAGACAGGAACTTTTAATGTTGATGCTTACACATATGAAACTGATACAGACGGTAGGATTAAAAAGAAAACTGCTCGAACTGGAACTATTGTATCTGGTGTTAAAAGTGGATTTGTTAATAAGAATATTGCGAACACTATAGGCGGTATTGGTACTATTAAAGGCAAACTTGCATCTGGTACTTCTTCTGTTATCCGTCCCGGTACATATCGTGTTGACGAAGAAGGAAATGAAGTTTTTATTAATAAACAAGGAAAGATTTATACTCGTCTTGATAGAGGTACAACTGTTTTACCGCATGATGCGGCTGTTAATTTGTTAAAGGGTATGTCTGATCCTGTTGGTTTCATGGCAAGTCATATGGACATGCGACCCAATAAGAGCATTAGTACCACAAATAATAATTCTGGAGATACAGTTAATAATATTACTTTTGAAATGAATGGAATCACTAATTATGCAGAATTTATGCGTGAAGCACAAAGAGACCCTAACTTTACTAAATATATTCAAGAAATATCTATTGGTAAGTTAAATGGTAATAATTCTCTTAAAGGCAATTCTGTTCGTTTTAGATAATGTATATTAATGGAGAGTGTCCGTAGAGGGCACTCTCCTATTTTTAAGGAGTATAAAGAATATGAAGGAACAAACGAATATAGATGAATTAATTGCTAATACCAGAGAATTAGAAAAGCAATATAATGAGCAGATTAAAATGTATAAAAGTTTAAATGCTCAATTAAAACAAGGATTATTAGAAATCCAGAAGTTAAAGGAAGAACTGCAACAATTGTTAAATCAAAGTAAATAATTTGAAGTGAAGGGAGGTGTTTTGCTTGAGTGTATCTGGTTTTTTGTATGATGGTATATCTTTAAATACTTTTGATAATGGGAAATACGTGATGACTTCGTTCGAAGCAAATACCACACCAACTGAGGGGCAACGGAATATAAGTCAAACGCCTCTTTTTTTCGGAAAAGAACGACCTTTTATATATCAAACATATGATTCTACATTATCCTTTTCTATAAGCATTATAAAAAATCCATGTATGGATGACTCTACTTATATTTCTACTACAGAAATGGAAAAACTGAAACGGTGGTTATGCCGTCCTGAACCACATAAATTTGAGATATACGAAGACTCTAATTGGGGAGATTTATTCAATCAATATCAAAACATTTATTGGGAAGGAACATTTAATTTAACTGAAGAGGTGATAGGTTCAAGAAGAATTGGAGCAACACTGAATTTTATCAGCACTACTCCTTATGCATTACAACAAGAAAGAATTATAACAGGTGAAGTAGAACCAGAGGGAGAAGTTTTAATAGAGGATGATTCCGTAGAAATTGGATATATATATCCAACAATAAAAATATTTTGTTTTGAAGACGGCGATCTGAAAATCAAAAATAGTTTTGATGACCGAACTACTATTTTACGAAATTGTGTACGGAATGAAACAGTAACTTTTTCTAAATACTTACAGATATCTTCAGATAAAACTAATCATGATATATATAACGATTTTAACTATCAATTTTTAAGGATAGGGAATTCATTTGATACTAACAAAAATAATTTAACCTTTTCGATAAATTGTGAATATGAGATTAGATATAATCCAATTAGAAAAGTTATACCTGTATAAAAGAGGGGGTGAAAGGATTGGGTCTAATTGAAAAAGATCATATTAATCAGCCTGTTGCTCCGACTATTATTTTAGGTAATAAAAGTGGAAAGAGAATTGGAAGTTTGATTATAGATTACACCACTCTAACAATCAAACTTTTTTTAGATAATAATTATATATTTTCTTCAGAATTATCTTGTGATGTAAATAAATATATTAATGGGCAGAAAAATTTATTATGGGATGAGATAACAAATTTCAAAATGTTATATATACCTATTGAAGTTCCTTATTTTAAAGCAAGAGGACTCTGGTATGAAATTACAGTAACAATTGATGATTATAATAATACAGTAAAACATATAACAGGTACTCTGGCTCAATATGCAGAACTCGAACAATGCGTTAATTATGAAGTTGAAATTCGCACAGAGGAAGATATCGATAGAGATGATTATATTGATACTGTTTTTTATAATCCCGATGATGTTAAGGGATCTATTGTTCATCGTATTATAAATGACAAAGCCAAACATTATTCAATTGCGCATGTAGATGAATCATTATGGAATATTAAACGTACTTTTAGCTTTGATGGCAAAAGTATTATTGATTGTTTAAAAGAATTAGCAGAACAAGTAGATTGTTTAATAATGTTTGGAGAATCTAATACTAAGGATACCCAATTACATCGTACTATTTCGTTTTATGATGGTAAAGATTATTGTCCTGAATGCGGGAAACGTGGAGATTTTACAGATGGATGTACCAATCCAGAATGCACTCATTCTCAAAAAATCATTCCACGTTATGGTAAAGATACGGGCTTGTTTATTAACAAAGAAAATCTTGGTGATAATATTAACCTGTCCATGGAAGTAGATAATATTAAAAATTGCTATCGTATGTCTGCCGGAGATGATGATATGACGGCAACTGTTATTAATTGTAATCCATCAGGCTCAAGATATATATGGCATTTTACTTCAGACATGAAAAAAGACATGTCGGCTGAACTGAGAGAAAAAATAGAGGAATATGAATCTTTATATGAAGAGATCAAACATAATATAGAGATTACAGCAATATCTGCTGATACTATTGCTAATTATAATCAATTAGCGACTAAATATACGAGATATTCTTCAGAAGAATTGCCTACTATCTCCTATCCTATCACAGGATATTTAAAATTAACAGAAGCATATTATAACATTACTTACATGGATGATTTTTTAAATGTGATAATGATGCCATATTCTCCCGATGTAGAAGATACCACTGCTCAAGAACAGATTGATTTATTTACTCAACGGACAATCGGAGTAAAAGGGTTAACTGCGATTACAGCAACAACAGCGGTTACAAATATCAAAGATGCTGTCAATATTGTAATCGATACATCTAGATATTCTACAACTGTGGTTACTTCTTCTTATTCTGCTCCAAACTGGACAGGAACAATTACTGTCACTTCACTAACAGACGAAGAAGACACAGCCACTATTTCACCAACTATTACATTTTCTGAAGCCACAAATGATTATATCAAACAACGTATTGAATCTCTTTTAAATAAAAAAAAGACTATCGTTTCTGGTATAAAAAGTTTGTTAGAACTGTCTTCAGAGGATTTTGAGAATGAAGTAAAGAAATATTGTTTAAATAGTTTAAGCAATATCGCATCTGTAATTGATGCTGTTCTGAATATTTTGATAGAAGCAGGTATTACGCCTACTTCAAGTCCAGATGTATATAGACAGATTTATGAACCTTATGAAGCTAAAAAGGATATCATAGCAAATGAAATAAGAGTGCGTGAAGCTGAGACTGCTTTTACTCATAATTTGATTGAAGAGGTTGATGAAATTCAAAAGAATATCCATGATAGTCTGGATTTAGAAACTTATTTAGGAGAAACATTGTGGCTTGAATTAATGGCATTTAAACGTGAAGATGAATTCGAAGATTCTAACATTATTTCTGATGGTCTGACCATTCATGAAATGATTGAGAATGCCATGGAATTTTATGACAGGGCAAGTCAGGACATTCAAAAACAAGCTGAATCACAATTAAATATTCAATGCACATTAAAAAATTTATTACTTCTTACTCCTGAAGTTTATAATCCATTTAGTCAAGTATTTGATTTGTGTAACTGGATGCGCATTGAAGTTGATGAAAAGTTATATAAATTAAGACTTATTAGTTATCAAATCAATTATGCAGATTTATCTAATATACAGATAGAATTTAGTGATTGTCGTAAAACTAATGATATTTATTCTAGATTCAATGAATATCGTAATAGTACAAATTCTAACACTAAAAATATAACCAGTGTAATACAACAAGTTAATACTATAACTACAGAAGTAACTGATACAGCTTCTTTGTTTAAACAGACTGATGGAGTTTTAACATTATCAGTAGCTAATATATATGTAGAAAGTGGAGAAGTGCCATTAGAAGAATATTTAAAAGACATTCAAGTAGATTTAGCAATTGATCTGGATTCTGCTAGACAACAGGCGACTAATTATATTTCTGCGGATAATACAGGTCTTATGATTGCTAATATGGAAGGAAATGTTAAATATCTTCCAGATGAGGTTGGTGTTGGGATAACCAATACCTTTATTAATGATACTAGTTTTAATGTCAGGAATGGTAAAACTATTCTTGCTAGCTTTGGTTCGTCTGAACTGTGGCTAGGAGATAGAAATAATTTTAGTGTAGATTCTAATGGTTATCTGACCGCAAATAATGTCCAAATAAATGGCTCTATAAATGCTATCACTGGTAATATAGGTGGTTTTATCGTGAGTTCTGATGCTAATACTGATACGAGCGAAAATGATGGACATGCTTATGGCAAATCTTTGTACATACATTCATCGGACATTAATGATAATTATGAGTACGAGGCGGGGTTAAAAGGCAGTGGGGGAACAGGCGCATCTGATTATCTGGCTTTCTATGTAAAAAGAATTATTTCTGGTGAAACTTGGGATACAGCAGAAAACATGTTCTACGTATTAAATAATGGATCATTATATGCACGAAATGCAGAAATCAGCGGTAAAATAACCGCTTCTTCTGGCGCTATCGGGCCATTTGTAATTACTACTACTTCGAATGGTGATACATCAATTAATGATGGGCATTTTGGTACAAATGCTTTATATATTCATGCATCACAAAACGACTACGAATATGAAACGGGCATCAAAGGAAACTTAGGAGCTGGCACAACTTCATTCTATGTCAGAAGAATACCGTCAGGTGCAAGATGGGATTCTAGTGATGGTGAGTATATTTATTATGTAACTAATATGGGTAAATTATTTGCAAATGATGCTAATATAAGAGGTAGCATAAAAGCAACATCATTTACTGCATACGGGACTAATAGTTTAACCTATACAACAATAGGAGACAATATTAGTTTAATAAATACAAATTCTTTAATAGAACCATATTTCTATATTAAAAATAGTTCTGGAACTTCTGCCCGCACGATGAAATTAACTGCCGATACCCTTAATTTGAATGGTGGTACAATATATAATAGTGCTACAGGTATTGATTTTAATAGAACTGTTTTTGTTCCAAATTTAATACTTGGAACTAATTCAGTTATAAAATTAACAGTAGGAACGACAACCATGCCTTTCTTTTCAAATTATGCCAATTCTATATATTTTGGTGTTCCCGCAGAATACGAACAAACCATTTCTACTACATATATAAGAGGAGCAATAGTAAGATTATATACAACTGATTCTACCAATGGTGGCGTATATCTTGGTTCTTCAGGTTCAATCGCTATTACATCTGATGAAACTTTGAAGGATTTGTATTATATAAATGATAAATATGTCGATTTCTTTAATAAATTAGATCCTATCGCATATAAATACAAGATAGGTCATCGAATGCATTTAGGATTTGGTGCTCAATCAGTTGAAAAAGCGTTATTAAATTCAGGACTTACAACAGAAGAATTTGCAGGTATAGTAATTAGTGAAGATGTAGATATTGGTGAAGACGAAAGAATGTCTCCTACCGGAGAAAAGCATTTTGATAAAATATATTCACTTCGTTATGAAGAGTTTATAGCGCTTAATACGATGATGATTCAAAAATTACAGAAAAAGATAAACATACTTGAATCAAAGATTAAACGGATAACAGGATAAGAAAGGAGTAACTTATATGATATATGCTAACATTGAAGTTATTGGGGTTATTAATGTATTAAATGAAATTAGTAAGAAAAAACTGCCACAAAAAATCAATTTTGCTATTATGAAAAACTTGCTCATTTTTCAAAAAGAGTACGAGGTATATGTGAAATCTTTACAGAAATTGTTAGAGCAATATAAAGATTATATATTACTCGATGAAAATGGAGAACAGATGCAAACATCAAATGGACTGCCACTTATACAAGATGAAGTTAGACAGGAATTTGAAAAAGAAATATCTGAATTATTGAGTATTAAAATTGATATACCCGTTTATTATGTTTCAGATGAATTGTTTAATTATGACGAAACAGATGGACGCTACGATATAATGACAGCACAAGAATTAATAACTCTACAATCAATTATATGCAAAAATTAAAGAGAGGTGATAAAATGGCTGCATCTAATATTATAAAAGTGTCATTTGGTAACCTTAATACGGTGGAAGTCTCACCTCGTTATCAATATGATTATGGACAAATATTAAAATTTACAGACTTATCTTTACCTTCTACATACGAGGTACATTTTTCCAACAGTCCTTCAAGTGGTTATACGGTAACTCAGTTAGGAAATACTAATGGTGTTTTAATACCTGACCAATTTTTTAAAACTGGTGAACCTATTTATGCTTTTATATTCTTACATTCTACAGAAGATGATGGAGCAACAAATTATGTGGTTAGAATCCCAGTAAGGAAAAGGGCACGACCTTCTGATATTCCCCCAACTCCAGAAGAACAATCCGCACTCACGCAAGCAATCGCAGCCATTCAAGAAGCTGCTGAAACTATCTCTGTTAATCAGGAACGAGTCGAAGCACTTGTAGCTGAAAAAGTAGAAGAGATTTTTGATGATCCTGATATTGGTGAGAGAATCGGCGCTCTCAGTATTGGCGATGGTACGATTGAGCGCAAAAAGGTTGACGCCAATTTTGAAGCAACTCTTGCAAAAGCTGACTCGGCTATGCAAGCGAATGTATATGACCCACTTGGTTATGGTGGGCGCGAAGTACCTATCGACCCGTATTCTTTTGCACAAGCACAAGACACGGCTACTAAAAACGCCATCAAAAACACAGAGAATTACGAAGTAAATGATTCTGCTGTAACAAATACGCCATCAGTATACACTGGTTTAAACTCCGCTCTGAGTGGTGTGCTTAATCGTGCCGAATTATACGCAGGTGCTTTGCTTTCAAACTACTCTCCTATCAATATTGAAATCGTAAACAGTCTCCCTGATACTGGTGCAGAGAGAACTTTCTACCTTGTGCCAAAAGAATCTGGAACTGGATACGATAAATATTGGTATATTACCGATGAAACGGGTACGCCGAAATGGGATAACTTCGGTTCCTCTTCAACTTTGGTGGTTGATGAACTTCCGCTTGTTGGCGA
>Ga0326512_10001637_pt1 | contig 16994 bp, 7 predicted proteins | sample 1_2617_0518_D_FD_203652 | JGI IMG/M metagenome (GOLD analysis project Ga0326512, IMG submission 203652) | Bovine rumen microbial communities from UC Davis, California, United States - 1_2617_0518 | ecosystem: Host-associated > Mammals > Digestive system > Stomach > Rumen | place: USA: California... | reverse complement strand
TGAACGTGATGATTGGTCAGGAATATGTTGCCAGCAACAACGAGACCATGTCAATGCTTGGTAAGTACTTCCAGAAAGATATCAGTCCAGAGAAGATGTTTGCTTCAATGCAGAACAACTCACACGCCATGGGTGCACAGACCATTTCTTCAAGCCTCGGTCAAGAGGATCGCACCGTTTCATTCTTCGGACGTGCCAACTACACATTGATGGACCGTTACCTCTTCACCGTTACCATTCGTGAAGACGGTAGCTCGAAGTTCTCTAAGGGTAACCGCTGGGGCTTCTTCCCCGCCTTCGCTTTCGGTTGGCGTGTGATTGAGGAGCCTTGGATGGAGAAAACCAAGTCTTGGTTGAGCAACTTGAAACTGCGTCTCTCTTATGGTACCGCTGGTAACAACCGTATTGGCAATGCCATGTTCGCAACAGAGTACAAGAGCTACTCAAGCAGCAAGTACTATGGTGCCGGCAATCAGCAGAACCCACACTACACATTGAACAATGAGCAGTTGGCTAACCCCGACCTGAAGTGGGAGACGACTATTACACGTAACATCGGTATCGACTTCGGTTTCTTCAATGAACGCCTCTCCGGTAGTTTGGATGTTTATTGGAACACCGTAAAAGACTTGCTCGTCGATCGCTCCATCACTGCTATCGGCTACAAGTCTATGCAGGAGAACATCGGTCAGACTTCTAACCGTGGTGTCGAACTGACATTGAATGCAGCCATCCTGCAGCATAAGGACTACACGCTGAATTTCAATTTCAACATTGGTTTCAACAAGAACAAAGTTGACGAATTGGCTAACGGCGTTACATACATGCCTTACGAGTCTAACGCTTTCTCAAGTGATATGCGTGGTCGCGACGACTATCGCGTAATCGTTGGCGAACCTCTCGGTTTGGTATGGGGCTTCGTTTACGATGGTATCTATGGTGTTGACGACTTCCAGACATACGTGGATGATAACGGAAACACACAGTTCCTGTTTGACTCATCAGGTAAATATATCCTCAAGGAAGGTGTTGTTGACAACACTTACACCACTGCTGGTTCCAGAGGTGGTCTGCGTCCTGGTGCTCCCAAGCTGAAGGATTTGAACGGTGACGGCGTCATCGATGCTGATCACGACCGTACCATTATCGGTAAGACTCAGCCTAAGTTCACTGGTGGTTTCGGTCTGAACGCCACTTGGAAGGGCTTTGACTTCGCAGCCAACTTCAACTATGTAGTTGGAAACGATGTTTACAACATGGATAAGATGATTACTTACCAGTCATATCGTAACCAGTGGGCTGCTCTCCGTCAGGAAATGGCTCCTGTAACCCAGGGCGGACAGGCATGGACCTATATGGATCCATCTTCTGGACAGATTATTACTGACTACACTACATTGAAGAATATGAATGCTGGTGCTACATTGTGGTCTGGTGCTACCGTATCCGACAACAACCCTGTTCCAACATCTTACTTCATCGAAGATGGTTCATACCTGCGTCTGCAGAACCTCACCTTGGGTTATACACTGCCTTTGAAGTGGACCAAGAAGTTCGCTTGCAACCAGTTCCGTCTCTACTGCACACTGAACAATGTGTTCTGTCTGACCAAGTACACGGGATACGATCCTGAGGTCAACTCAAGTATCCGTGGCAGCAAGTCCAGCGGTTTGACTCCTGGTGCCGACTTCTCAGCATATCCTAAGTCATTCTCATGGACTATCGGTGCTAACATCACATTCTAATCAAACCTACTACATATTAAGAATATGAAAAAGAAAATTTTATATATTGCAGCATTAGCCTTGACAGTAGGATTCTCTTCTTGCGAAAAGACGCTGGAAACCGAGACGCTGTCAACCGATAACTTGGACTATCTTTGCTCCAACTCGACTGATGCCCGAAAGATGATAGACCACGTCTACGCTTTCTTCTGCGAAGATACTTACACTTCACGTATGAGCACCAACTGGATGCAGAATACGGACGTGGAAGTAGGATTTCTGACAAAAGCCAATACGGTAGAGAACACACGTCGTGGTATCTGGGCTTTGAACGCTTCTCAGTTCAACGATATCCAGAACTGCTGGGACAACTCTTTCAAAGCTATTGACTTCGCCAACCAGTGTATTGCCGGTATTGAAAACAGCAGTGCTTATAAGGACGGCCTTGACCGCGACATGAAGCAACTGCACGGTGAGGCATACTGCCTGCGTGCCTACTGGTACTGGCTGATGTGTAACTTCTGGGCTGATGTACCCTACTCTTCTGAGCCAACAACAAAGGAGAACTACGATAAGGTAGGTGGACGTATTGACAAGAACATCATCTACAGCAAGTGCATCCAGGACCTCATCAATGTGGAAGAGGAAATGATGTGGAGTTCAGAAATCTCTACTGAACGCATGAATCGTGAGTTCGCTCTTGGTTTCATCGTTAAGCTCGCTATGTTCCGTGCCGGATACTCAATGCAGGCTGATGGAACGATGGCTCGCTCTACTGGTTCTGGTGAGGATTACACCATTACTTACAAGGATGAGAATGGCACAGAAAAGACTGCTACCACAGCAGATGACTATTATCTGGTAGCTAAGGCTTATGCCTTGAAGTTGATTAATTTGAAGGACCGTGCGCTGAGCACTGACTTCAAAGGCATCTTTGCTAATGAAATCAATGGTTGCAGCCCTGGTGACAGCGATGTACTCTTTGAAATGGGCTTCGTTCCTAACTCTGGTGGTGACATCGGCTGGTGTCATGGTCTGAGTGTTGTGGCCAGCTCAAAAGGTGCTGGTACAACCTATACCAACCTCACTCCAAGTTATGCATGCTCTTTCAATCCCCAGGATCAGCGTCTGCCAGTAACATGTGCTAACTTCCGCTGGTTGAACGACAACAAGCAAGCTGCTGTTGATGCATTGAACGTACAGCCCGCCAAGTGGTGTCGTATGGACTTGAATGTTACTACTGTTGAGAGCAAGGGTACTGGTATCAACTGGCCTGTACTGCGCTATGCTGACGTACTGCTGTTATTGGCTGAGGCCGACAACGAAATTAACAATGGCCCAACAGCTCTTGCCAAAGAAATGTTGACCCGCGTTCGTGCTCGTGCGTTTGCTAATGCTACCAACCAGACCGAAATGGTTACCGATTATATTAACGCCCTGACCACTCACGATGACTTCAAAGAGGCTATTATCAACGAGCGTGCTTGGGAGTTCGGCGGTGAGAATATCCGTAAGTTCGACCTCATTCGCTGGAACAACTATGCAAGCAAGGTTGTTGATGCCATCGAGTGGATTCGTGATGTAGCCCAGAACTACAACCAGACCACTATTGTTAATGGTGAGTTCATCTACGACAAGAATCAGGAGATTCTGGATTTGGGTATTGCCAACCGTCTCTTCTACAACTACACCAAAGGTGAAGTTCAGTTTGTTAACGACTATTTCACATACTGCGACAAGAAGGCCAGCCCATACAGCACAGCTGAGAAACTGGCAGATGAGGACATCAAGTCAGCAGGTGCCACCTTTGACGGACTGAAGTATGTTGCATTCTTGGAAGATCTGATGTCTGTAAGCGACACCGATCCTGAGACTAAGCAGAAGTACGGTACCGACGATGATGGTAACACGATTAAGAAGGGTATCTTCAACGAGCGTATCCGCTACTCATGGCTGGGTATCACTGAGGGCGTCCTGGACAATGGTACAGAAGATTTGACTCCAATCCGTTCAAAAGTTGCTCCTTATGTTATTCCTATCCCATCGTCTCGTGTATCAGCTTCTAATGGTACACTGTCAAACGACGGTTATGCTATTCGAAACAAATAAAAAGCAAGGACTATGAAACTTAAGAATATTTTAGCAATTATGCTGCTCGCAGCTACGACAACTGGTTTTCTGAGCAGCTGTAGCGATAAAGCTACTGACAGTCAGGCTCCTCGTCTGTTCCGTCCTGTTGCTTCTCTCGTAACTAGCAACAACTCGGTTACAGCATCATGGGACAACATCAGTGGTGCGACCCAATATAACTTAACGCTTTACCGGGTTTCTGGACAAGACGAAGCCGGTGAGAATATCTATGAAGCTGTATCAACTGGTAGCTGCGAATCATCTCCCTATACTTTCGATGATTTGGCTTGGGACGAGAAGTACCGTGTTGAAATCAGTTGCTCTGGCAACAATATCGAATCTAAGACTTATACAACCAGTGATGTAAACGTAGCATATCCTACCAGTCTGAAGTCTTCTCCAAAGACAATTGATAATGCTGCACGTATAACTTGGGATCTGAACGGTGACCAGATCAAGACTATCGTTGCTACCCCAGAGGAAGGCGAAGGTGATCCAGTAATTGTTACACTCTCCGACGCACAGTATGAGGCTGGTCAGATTGATATTATGGGTTTGGAGGCTGGTACAAAGTATATCTTTACTGCCTACAGCGACAAGGAAGAGCTCTCCAACTCAACTTATGTTGGAAAAGTAACTGCTACTACCTCAAAACCCATCGACTTTGATGAGGCTTATGGTGCTGGAAAGTGGCTGGACATTCGTGAATACGACGAGAAACAGGCTAAGGACACTCTCAAGACTTCAGAGTTCTGGGAGCAAGTGTCTGACGGAATGACTATCATTCTTCGCGGTGACTTTGACTATAAAGTCAACAACAGTCAACCCTTCGACAAGTCTGTACGATTCGTGACTGCTTCAACACTTGGTAACAACGCACGTTTCGTTTCATCAGGTGGTTTGACTCTGGCAAAGGGTGTTAATATCGACTTCATCGAATTTGTAAATGTTGACTTTATCAGTGATAAGGCAATGCCTAAGGGTGGAAATGAAATTGCCACCAATACAGACAAGGGATTCGGTGGCCGTCAGGTGTTCAATATCAACAAAACGAATTCAACACTGAAGAAAATCTCATTTAAAGGTTGTAAAATCGAGGGTTATCGTGCTATGGTACGTGCCCAAGATAAAACTGATGGGGTTCAGGAAATTGAAGTTGACAATTGTATCATAAACGGTATCGGTGACCAAGGTGTATTCACAACAAACAACAAGGCTGCTGATTTCCAAAAGATTACATTGAAGAATAGTACGATTACAAATATTGTGATGCTCTGCGACCTTCGCAATTCCAAGGGTAACATAGAGTTCAACATTGTTAATTGCACATTCTGCTATGCGCCAATCGAGACGACAGCAAACGCTAACACACCAATGTTCCGTATTACAGGAAACAAGAATACTGTAAATCTCAATGTACAGAACACGCTGTTTGGTCCTTCTATGTACACTGGTGGTGGCGGTGCTTCAATCACTACGTACAAAGCTGGTGAAAAAGGCTCCATCTTCTTGAACGGAAGTGAAACTACACTCGCATCTGTATCAAAGAGCTTCAAGACCAACTTTACATGGACTGAAATTGGTGCAAACCTAACAACCTATCCTCTGGATGGTCTGCAGGAACTCAGCGTGGACGAGACAGGACTTTGGAGTGCTCCTGCTTCAGGTGAATTCAAACTGATTACTAGCGTAGGAGAAGACGGTATCGGTGACCCACGTTGGGCAGAATAAGCCAATCATCCCTACTCTATAACTCAAAATCGGGCAGACACGCTGAATGTCTGCCCGATTGTTTTTTCGCTAAATGTTTGGAAGTTACGAAGAAAACTATTACCTTTGCTACCAAATAAAAAAAATAAATGAGAGCTTTTATATTCCTTTTATGTTTCGTCAATAGCTGTCTCCAAGCCATAGCAGAAAATTATCCGTATCGTTCTGATTATATGTGGACAACAGTACCCGACCATGGCGACTGGTTATATCAATGCGGTGAAAAGGCTAAAGTGGAGGTGGAATTCTATCTTTATGGTGTACCACAGGATATAGAAGTGGAGTATGAGATTGCTCCTGACATGATGCCAGCAACATCTAAAGGCAGGATAAAACTTAAAAACGGACGTGGAGTTATTGCCATAGGTACGCTGAAAGAGCCAGGATTCTTGGATTTAAGATTAACATCAACTATAAACAACAAGAAATATCTGCACCACATGAAGGTGGGTTTTTCGCCTGAGAAGTTGAAACCTTACACAAAGAATCCTGCTGATTTTGATGCCTTCTGGCAACAGAATCTGAAGGAAGCCCGTAAGACACCCGTCAGCGTGACCTGCAAAAAAGCAGAACAGTATTCTACAAATAAAGTGGAGGCTTTCCTGCTGAATATCAAAACGGATAAACGGCATAGCATCTATGCTTATCTGACTAAGCCCAAAAAAGCAGGAAAATATCCTGTTGTACTCTGTCCTCCTGGAGCCGGCATCAAAACGATCAAAGAACCGATGCGCAACCTGTTCTATGCGGAGAATGGTTTTATTCGCATGGAAATGGAGATTCACGGACTTAATCCCGAGATGACTGATCAACAGTTCAAAGAAATCACCCATGCCTTTGATCATGAAAATGGATATCTCACCAATGGCCTGGATAATCGTGACAATTACTATATGAAACATGTTTATGTAGCATGCGTCAGAGCTATTGACTACCTGACTTCTCTTCAAGAGTGGGATGGGAAAAACGTATTTGTCCAAGGGGGAAGTCAAGGAGGCGCTCTTGCATTGATAACAGCAGGTCTTGACTCCAGAATTACAGCTTGTGTTGCCAACCACCCTGCATTAGCAGATATGGCAGGATATCTGGATCATCGGGCTGGTGGCTATCCACACTTCAATCGAATGAACAACATGCTGACTCGCGAAAAGGTGGAAACAATGGCATACTATGATGTTGTCAACTTTGCCCGTCGCATCACCTGTCCAGTATATCTGACTTGGGGTTTTAACGACAATACATGTCCTCCGACCACCAGTTACATCGTCTGGAATCTGATAACAGCTCCAAAAGAGTCGCTCATTACCCCTATTAACGAGCATTGGACATCAGATACGACCAATTACTCACAAATGTTATGGCTCAAAAGTCACCTAGATAAATAACTATTAATTGAATAAAAATATGAAACTGCTATCTATTTTAACACTTTTATTTTTCCCTCTTTCATCTGCCTTTGCAGAAGGAGTTGAAAAAGAGTTGAACGAACAGAACACGCCAGAAGGATGGACTGCTGTAAAACTCCCTCAAGTACCGACAATTACCGCAGCCAATACTTTTAATATTGTGGACTATGGTGCGACAGAATCGGCTGCAGATAATACTTCTGCCATACAACAGGCTTTGAATGCTGCCAATAGTGCAGGGGGCGGAATGGTGGTGGTACCCGCCGGAACATGGATGTTCGGTCGCATCACAGTGGGATCGAAAACAATACTTCACCTTGCTGCTGGGGCTACGCTGAAACTGCTTTCCTATGACAGTCAGCCTGACCACACGAATAAAACTGCTTATATCACCGGTAAAAGCGGTGCGTCGGATATCATCATCGAAGGCGAGAGCAAAGAGACATCTATCATCGAAGGACAAGGTGGCCCTTGGTGGGATGCAGTCGAAGCCAAAGTGCCTGGATTGCAACGTGGCTCTATTATCCGCTTTAATCAGGGGGAACGCTACTTGTTCCGCAATTTCCGCATACAGAATGCTCCTGGTACAAATCTTACTATAGGGCAATCCGGAAAAGGTGCACACAACACTGTACACGATGTAGACATTTATGCACCGGCATCATCTGCAAAAGATCCGTCGCACAACACTGACGGAATACCCATATGGACACAGTATGTGAACATTTACAACTGCACCATTGATACGGGTGACGACAATGTAGTAACTGACAGCGAAGCTCGCTACGTGCATGTATGGAATTGTGATTTCAAAGCCGGTCATGGGGCTTCATTGGGCAGCTATACATCAAATATGCATCACATCATATATGAAAATTTGACATTTGAAGGTACTGATTGTGGTTTCCGCCTGAAGTCTAATGTAGAACGCAGTGGCGATGTGCACGACATTATTTTCCGTAACTGCAAGATGACAAATGTAGCGACACCAATACAAATTACGGCTTGGTACGACAAAATACCTGATAAACCAGAAAACGCTGAAACAAAAACCAAGACATCGACGACACCCGAGTATCATCATATTCTGATTCAGAACGTCACGGCATCAGGTTATAATAATAAAAGCAGCAATGATAAAAATTACAATGGTATCATGATTTACGGACGCCCGGAAAGTTATGTATATGATGTTACTTTCGACAATGTAAACATTTCACATAAAAACGGTGTGAGACTGTTCTTCTGTAAAGACATTAAATTTATCAATGGCTGCACATTTACCAGAACTAAGGACAACAAAACAGTAAAAGCCAGCGATGCTGATTTGAGTGCGGTTATGGAGAATACTTATGAGGCTACATATTCATGGAATAAGACATCAGGGATTTCCGACATTACTGTCAATAAAGCGGGAGGAGCTTATTATACGCTGCAAGGCCAAAGGCTTGAGGGAAAACCTACAAAACGAGGTATCTATATCCAAAACGGGAAAAAATGGATAAAGTAATTGAATAGCAAACATTCATCGGGCAAGCATAAAAAACGCTTGCCCGATTTTTATCGTAAACGTTTACGGAGTAATAAGTGTTAAAGATATTTTATATGACTGAATAATTTATTAATTTTGCGCCCAAAACTATAATTACACTTTATTAATTTTTAAAACTACTAATTTTATGTCTGTTAAACTTAAGAGTATGCGAATTGCGTTCACACTTGCTTTCCTACTGATTGTAGGTAGTTTGTCAGCGCAGACCGTACAGGTCAACGTGAAAGATGCAACAGGCGAGGCAGTCATTGGTGCCAGCGTCCTGGAACAGGGCACGCAGAATGGTGGTGTGACCGACTTCGATGGCAATTTCACTATCAAATTAACGGCCAACAAGCCTATCGTCATCTCATACATTGGTATGAAGACTCAGACGATTAATGTGAATGGCAAGTCATCCATCAATGTAGTTCTGGCAGAAGATGCTACTACACTGAATGACGTGGTTGTCATTGGTTATGGTACCATGAAACGTAAGGACTTGACAGGTTCTGTGGCTTCTGTTACAGGTGAGTCTCTGTCTGCCGTTCCGGTATCTAATGTTTCTGAAGCACTGCAAGGTAAACTGGGTGGTGTCAACGTCATTGCACAGGACGGACGTCCTGGCGGTGAAATGTCAATCCGTGTTCGCGGTGGTGGTTCTATCACACAGTCGAACGACCCATTGTTTATTGTAGATGGTATCGCAGTCAGCTCTATTGACGATATTCCTGCCGACCAAATCGAATCAATCGATGTACTGAAGGATGCTTCATCTACGGCAATTTATGGTGCCCGCGGTGCTAATGGAGTTATCATGGTAACCACAAAGGGCGCTAAGGAAGGTAAGGCTACTGTAAAGTATAATATGTACTATCAGATTAAGGCTAAACCCAAATTGTTGCCTCTGCAGGATGCTTACACTTTCGTTAGCAATTCATGGGAATACCTGACTGCCGACGGTAAGGGCGATGGCGTAGCCAGATACTATGGACTGGGAAGCGCCAATGGTAATCACCTGAATGAATATAAGAGCGTAGCATCTCACAACTATCTGGAGGATGTGTTTGAAACAGGACACATGTGGAACCATGACCTCTCAGTAAGCGGTGGTACCGACAAGACAAAGTATTTTGCATCCGTTGGTTACAACAACGATCATTCGACCATGAAGAATTCTGGTTTCAACCGTTGGAACATCAACCTGAAACTTCAACAGGCCATCACCAAGAATCTGAAACTCGATATCAACGCACGTTATACGGAGTCCAAGATTCAGTTGAACAGGTTCTTCCAAAGCTCACATGCTAACAACACGTTGGTTTATCCCTGGATGTTCAATATGATTGACAATCCTCTGGGCTCTGGTGCAACGACGGACTTCGGTGAAGGTAACATCTATGCAGAACAGCAGTATAACCCATTGGGAGTTATCAGCGATAACGATTATACCAGAAAAAATCAGCGTATCCGTTTGAATACTGCTCTGACTTGGACTATCATCAACAACTTGACTGCCAGAACAGAATTGGGTCTCTCTCGTTTCTGGAACACGACAGAAATATGGAATGGCCCTAACTACGGTCGCGACCTCGTTTCACAGGCCAGACTGACCAAAGGCGATGGCTATAACACTTCATGGACAACAACCTTGAACTATGACTTTGCAGACATCCTGAAGACGGAAGACCACTCTTTGAACGTGCTCTTCGGTAATGAAATACTAGGAAACCGTTCCAACAGTTCTTCCATCCTCGGTTATCAGTACCCCACTTCATGGGACAAGGAGACTGCTTTCGGACAGATTCAAATGGCGCAGGATCGTAACCAGAGTAAATTTGAAAATAGCATCGGTGTTCCTGCTCATACTATTTCATGGTTCGGACGTGTCAACTACAATTTCCTAAGCCGATACCTGTTTACATTTACCATGCGTGCTGATGGTAGCTCGAAATTTGCAGATGGTAAGCGTTGGGGGTATTTCCCCGCTGGAGCTATCGCATGGCGTATCTCTGAAGAGCCTTTCTTGGCTAGTGCCCAAAACTGGCTCGATAACCTGAAACTCCGTTTATCTTTCGGTGTATCTGGTAACGACAATATTAATGCCAACGCATTCATTGATGCATGGAGTGCAACTCAGAGTGCTGTTGACGGTTCATACAGCTATGGACTTGGCTCCATTAAGGGTAACCCTGACCTAACATGGGAGAAGACCATTTCCCGCAACATCGGTCTCGACTACGGTTTCCTCGGCGGTAAGTTCAATGGTTCTATCGATTTCTATTGGAATACCACAAAAGACTGTCTGATGCTTGTTCCTATCTCCTTGGGTACCGGCCGTTCTTATCAGTTCCAGAATGCTGCCAAAACCTCTAACAAAGGTATTGAATTTGCTTTCAACTACAACATCATCAGGAGTAAGGATCTGAACTTGAGTTTCGGTATCAACTACAACTACAATGTCAACAAGATTGAGGAAGTAGCAGATGCCAACATGGGATCTACCATGACTTTCGCCTCAACATCTATGAACCCACAAACTCCATACGTTATCCGCAAGGGCGAACCCGTTGGTGTAATAGAGGGTTACAAGTCTGCAGGTTTCTATACTGTTAATGACTTCAATTATGATAATGGTGTATGGACCCTGAAAGACGGTGTTCACGATACCAAGGTAACTTCTTATGCTGGAAGCAATAACTATACACTTGCCGAAGGACAGACCGCATTCCCCGGTATGCCTAAGTATGCAGATACTAACAACGACGGTGTAGCCGATGCAAACGATGTTACTATCATTGGCCGCATGTCACCTAAGCACACTGGTGGTTTCCACTTCAATGGTTCTTATAAAGGATTTGACTTCAGCGCCAACTTCACTTATCAGCTTGACGGTAAGGTATTCAATGCCAACTACGCTCGCTCGGTACATAGCGGTAACACCGATAAATGGGCTTCTATGAGCCGTCTGTCATCTAAGTTCGACAATCATTGGAGAATGTATGATATCAATGCTAACGGTGACCTTGAACTCGTAACCGAACCAGAGGCTCTGGCTGCTCTGAACCAGAATGCCCAGTATGGTCTTTTAGGTTATGTCAAGCACGATGCTCCTGTCATCAGCGACGATTATATCGAGAGCGCTAGATTCCTGCGCCTGCAAACACTTACTATCGGTTACACACTGCCTAAGCAGTTGATTCAGAAGATTGGCATTAGCAATGCACGTATCTACTTCACTGGTGGTAACCTCTTCTGCATTAAATCGTACGATGGTCTCGATCCCGAAGTGAATACGGACTCACAGATGAATACCAACTATGCAGGATTCCCAACTCCTGGATATGACTACAATTCATATCCAAGAAGCCGCACATTCACTTTCGGTCTTAACGTAACATTCTAATAGGAAAATAATAACGATGAATAAAATGAGAAACAAAATAGTAGGTATCGCCCTTTGCACAGCAGGACTATTTGCGATGAGCTCCTGTGGCGACTATCTTGAAACATCTTCTCCATCAACAATCTCTGCCGACTTGGCAACATCGTCCATAGACGGTTGCCAGACGACACTCGATGGAGCTTACAATGATTTCCATATCGCACTGCGTGACCAAATATTTGCCAATGGTCTTTTTTACGCATTGGATGCTGCAGGTTCTGACATCGAGCGTCATGGTGGTGAACAAAACATTGGTCGTATCGCCGCTGAGACTTTCTATAACGGAGCTAATGCCGATGTTATTTCTTCTTTCACGGTAAAGACAGATCTGAATACTGCTGACGAAAAGACTGCATTCTATCTGCTTTATAAACTCATCACGACTACCAACGTACTGACTGACGGTATTACGGAGGATATGATGAACGATGAGAAGAATGGAACAGATTACAAATCTATCTATGCTCAGGCAACCTGCATGAAGGTAACATGCTATCGGGAACTGATTAAGTACTATGGTGACGTCATGTACGTCTTTGATCTTGACGATATCCCAACCGAGCTGACTTCACGACTTGATCTCTATGACAAAATGATTGAGGACTTGAATGCTGTTAAGGACATGTGCCCTGAGCTCACTGCTACTAATAAGACTAAGTTCACTAAGCAGTATGCCTATGCACTGTTGGGACGTATCGCTATGGAGGCTGGAAGCTATCAGACATACCGTCTTGACGTGACAGATGCCTCTCGCCTGGAAAAACATCCTGACTATACAGACATCAATAACGCAACTTATGCTCGTCCAACCAAATACAAGGAATACTACGATCAGGCTTATACAGCCTTCAAATGGGTGGCAGAAAATCCAGGTGGAGCTAGCTTCGATTCCAGCGACTATACCACTTTCTTCACACAGCTTCATGATGTAGATGGAAACTATGCAGATGAATCTATCTTCGAAGACGAAAACGTTCAGGGATCTTCTACTTCTGGTAATAGCGAGCGTCCGTACGCTATCGGTCGTCCAGCAACCAGCTCTAACAAGTTTGGAGTATGCAAGTCATATGGTCAATGCCGCATCAATCCTGCTTTCTATTATGGCAAGTTCGATCCTAAAGATAAGCGTCGTGACATTTCGTGTGTTATTACCGGTTCATATCTGAAAGCCGCTACAAAACGTAAAGACCTTGAAGGATATGATGGTAAGGGATGCTGCTATGAGGTGCTGCTTGGTTTCAATATGAAGACTGCTGCCGACGGTGCCGGTATTGCTTGTGGCAAGTTCGACGAGAACCGTCAGGTAAGCCCATATACCACCCAACAGCGTAGGTCTGGTATCAACCATCCATACATGCGCCTCTCTGAGATATATCTCGGTTTGGCTGAGGCTGCTCTGATGAAGACTTCACCTGACCAAACAACAGCTGACACCTATTATAACAAGACTCACGAGCGTGCAGGTCTCGCAAAGGCTACTGGTGTCACTCTGGAACAAGTAATTGACGAGCGCGGCTTTGAATTTGCTGCTGAGGGTGACCGTCGTTGGACACTGATTCGCACTGGCTTTATCGGAAAGAAAGTCAAGGAGATTAAAGAATTGACCAAGAAGATGATTGATGGTTTAAAGGCCAATGGTTACTACACATTCGATAATGGGAATACCATCGGTAACTATATCTACTACAAGGGGGTAGACCCTACAGCACTGGGGATGACATCACGCGTGACTGGTCCTACTCCAGAAGAGATGTTGGTTGGCGGTTATGAGCCTACCACTGATAAAGAAGCAGTACAGTTCCCCGGATGGCGCGGTCAGCACGACTGGGAATATTATAGTACCAGTTCATATCCCAACAGTAACATTGCCATTAAAGGTCTGTTTACAAACATTACCTCTACTCCTGAAGGTTACTACAAAATGGATTGGGGTAAGGGACTCGTAGATCAAGAAGAAACAAACGGATTCTATTATGATGATCTCTTCAAGGGCTGGGACTTCAAGTCTGCACCAATTTACTTGGTTCCTATGTCTGAAAATGCCTTGATTGGAGGATTTACCAATGGCTATGGTTTCAGAAGCACTTTCTAAATTAGAATAGAAAAAAATAATCGGGCAGACATTCAAAATGTTTGCCCGATTATTTTTATTTATTAAATGCCGTAGGGAGATCATATGGCGAAGCCTTCGAACTCTGAGCCCGTAATTCGTCAGAAAGTTCCAAGAAGAAATCATGACCTAGAATAGACGAAATCTTGAATAATAACGCTACAGAAACATCCTTACGCTTAAAAACATCATAAATATTGGTTCGCTCACATGGAACTTTCATAGCAAGCCAACTGGCCGAACGTCCTTGTTCGTCCAAAACCTCTTTAATTCTTTTTCCGATATGCATATCTCGTTTAGTTTTCGTTTTATAAAAATTTTTTCTACATGACAAAAGTACAAAAGAAATACTCATCTAGCAAGAAAATACACTAAGAAAATACCTGGTATCCAATATAATCCCACACACAAATACAAAATTCCCAACAACTCATTCATCTGATGTCAATATTTGTTTATTTACAAAAAAATTAGTAACTTTGTAGCAATTGTAAATTATTAATTATGATGAAAACTATACTTACACTTTTTGCAATGCTGACATTATCAGCAAATGCACAGATGCTACCCTATCAGAATCCACAACTGACTGCGGAACAAAGAGCAGAAGATCTTTTAGGAAGACTCACCTTAGAGGAAAAAGTCAAACTCATGATGGACCAGTCACCTGCCATTCCCCGATTGGGCATCCCACAGTTTCATTGGTGGAGTGAAGCTTTACATGGAGTGGGCAGAAATGGTTATACCACCGTATTCCCTATTACTACCATGATGGCAGCATCCTGGGACGACGCCCTACTCTATCGGGTATTCACAGCAGTCAGCGATGAGGCGCGAGCCAAAAATCAGGAAGCCAAGAAAAGCGGTAATTTGAAACGCTATCAGGGACTCTCATTCTGGACACCTAATATCAATATATTCCGCGACCCTCGATGGGGACGTGGTCAGGAGACTTATGGTGAAGATCCATATCTGACTGGACAGATGGGACTGGCTGTAGTGAACGGACTGCAAGGACAGACATACCACCAGAATACTCAGAACACACATAAATATAAGAAGCTTCTGGCATGTGCCAAACACTTTGCCGTACATAGCGGACCAGAATGGAATCGTCATGAGTTCGATGTACAACAACTACCTGAACGTGACCTATGGGAAACTTATTTGCCAGCCTTCAAAGATCTGGTACAAAAAGGAGATGTGGCTGAAATTATGTGTGCATATCAACGTATTGACGGAGATCCATGTTGCGGTAATGCACGTTACGAGCAGCACATCCTGCGTAATGAATGGGGATTCAAAGGACTGATCACCAGTGACTGCGGTGCTATTCGCGACTTCCTGCCAAAATGGCATAACGTTTCAAAAGACGGTGCTGCTGCCTCAGCCAAAGCGGTTCTTTCTGGAACTGACGTAGAATGCGGTTCGCAATACAAACATCTGCCCGAAGCCGTCAAACGCGGCGACATCGCTGAAGCACAATTGGATGTCAGTTTGAGACGACTGCTGATAGCTCGTTTTGAGTTGGGCGACTTCGACAGCGATGATATGGTAGAATGGACAAAGATTCCCAGCAGTGTCATTGCCTGCAAAGAGCATAAAGAACTGGCCCTGCAAATGGCTCGTGAAGGCACTGTCCTGTTGAAGAATAATGGCATCTTACCACTAAACTCTCAACTCCCAAAGGCTACGGGTAGGCGAGCAAAGCCCGGGAATGCTCTAAACTCTAAACTCGTTGTCATGGGGCCTAATGCTAACGACTCTATCATGATGTGGGGAAACTATAGTGGTTTTGCAACTAAGACCATCACCATACTTGAAGGACTTCGGCAACAACTTGGTCATGTCAGATACATACAAGGCTGCGGACTGACTCGTCAAGAAGTGCAGGAAAGTCATTTTAACCAAATACAGACGCCACAAGGTCAGCAAGGGTTACAAGCTACCTATTGGAACAATACGAAAATGGAAGGTCAGCCTGTCACAACAATCATTATAAAAGAACCACTGAACCTGAGTAATGGCGGAAACACAGTATTTGCACCAGGTGTTAATCTGGAACATTTCTCTGCTAAATATGAAGGAACGTTTATTCCTACCAGGGACGAAACACTGACATTCCGTGGAAGTTCTGATAATAAGATGCGTATCTTAGTAAACGGTGATACGATTATCAATGTCTGGCGCATTATGAATCGAATGCAAGAAAAAAGCAAAGACTTGAAAGTAAAAGCAGGCAAACCTTATCATATCCAGATAGACTATTTGCAAGAAGGGGGGATGGCTGCTATAAAATTTGATGTTGTCAAAAAAGAGGCGCCTACACATCAGGATATTATCAGACAAATAGGGAACGCGGATGTCGTGATTTTTGCCGGAGGCATCTCTCCACGAGTTGAAGGAGAAGAGATGAAAATCAGTGAACCGGGTTTCAAGGGAGGTGACCGAACAGACATTGAACTTCCTGCCGTTCAACGTGAACTTCTAAAAGCACTGCACAAAGCTGGTAAGAAAATCATTTTCATCAATTGCTCAGGCGGTGCAATGGCTATGGTTCCAGAACAAGAGATATGCGATGCTATCATTCAGGGATGGTATGGTGGCGAACGTGGTGGTGAGGCTATGGCAGAAATTATCACTGGCAAATATAATCCCAACGGTAAATTGCCGATGACGTTCTATAAGAGTGTGAATGACTTGCCTGACTTCCTGGACTATCGGATGACGAACCGCACTTACCGATATTTTAAAGGCGAGCCCCTCTACCCCTTCGGCTATGGACTAAGCTACACCACATTTGAGATTGGTGAGCCGCAGTATATATATAATAAGGTACGCGTGAGAGTCAAGAATACCGGCAAACGGGAGGGCACAG
>Ga0326512_10001636_pt1 | contig 16996 bp, 13 predicted proteins | sample 1_2617_0518_D_FD_203652 | JGI IMG/M metagenome (GOLD analysis project Ga0326512, IMG submission 203652) | Bovine rumen microbial communities from UC Davis, California, United States - 1_2617_0518 | ecosystem: Host-associated > Mammals > Digestive system > Stomach > Rumen | place: USA... | reverse complement strand
CGAATCTATACCCCTTGCCTCTTTATTTAACCGGTGTATCCCCTCATCGTCCGTTATTACTACACTTATCTCACATTCATACGGACATTTTTCATATGTAACAGCAGCCTCGATGATGTCATTGATTATATCTTCGAACTGCAGATCAAGTCTCTTCTCAACCTCAAAATCTATATTAACAGTCATTCCTGTCCCCTCTTAAACCGATCCTCCGCATCATATCCTGATGCAAGTTGATCTTTCAGTCCCTGTGCCTGTTTTCATTTCTGTGCTCACCATAATTCTTCGGTGACATTTCATGCTGTCTTGCTCTTCTGGCGTGTTTTTCTTCATCCTTTTCATAGGCATTGACAATACGCTGTACCAGAGGATGTCTCACAACATCCGCACTTGTAAGCTCTATAAACTCTATGCCTTCCACATTTTTAAGAACACGCATGGCATCCTCAAGACCCGATTTTTTGCCCTCTTCAAGATCCTTCTGAGTAAGATCACCGGTCACCACAACCTTTGAACCAAAACCGATACGGGTAAGGAACATCTTCATCTGTGCAGGTGTAGTGTTCTGGGCCTCATCAAGGATTATATAGGAATTGTCCAGTGTTCTTCCTCTCATATATGCAAGCGGAGCAACTTCAATAAGCCCCTTCTCGGAATTTGACTGGTACTGTTCGGCTCCCATAATGGAATAAAGGGCATCATACACCGGCCTCATATAAGGATCCACCTTTGACTGAAGATCTCCCGGAAGAAATCCCAGTTTTTCACCTGCTTCAATGGCCGGTCTTGTCAGAATTATACGCTGCACCTCCTGCTGACGGAAGGCCGTGATCGCCATAGCCATGGCAAGGTAAGTCTTTCCGGTTCCCGCAGGTCCTATACCGAAGGTGATCATATTTTCACGGATGGCATCAACATAATCCTTTTGTCCTATGGTTTTAGGCTTCACGGGTTTGCCCAATGCTGTTCTGGCAAGTATATCCTTGTCTATCTCAACGATATCATTGATCCTGACTTTTTCGGAAAAGCTTAGGGATATGGCATAATCCACATTCTGTTCTGTGATGGTATTGCCTCGCTGACTCAGCTGTAAAAGCTTTTTTATAACATTTTTTGCCTTTTCTGTATCTGCCTCATCGCCTATGATCTTAAGCACACCATTCCGGTCTATGATAGTTACATTAAACGATCTTTCTATTTTCTTTATATTCATATCCAACTGGCCCAGAACATTCTGTTCGTGTTCCATAGGAATATCCATGATTGCCTCTACTGTAGCCAAATACTGCTCCTCCGGTCTCTGAATACTTTTCAAAACTTCAAATCCATTGTATGAAGAAAGCCCCAATTCATTGCTGAATCAGGGCTACACTTTTTAAATAATCTATTTACGATTAGTTGAACTTACGCTTTCTAGCCGCCTCAGACTTCTTCTTACGTCTTACAGATGGCTTCTCGTAATGCTCTCTCTTGCGAATCTCCTGCTGAATGCCGGCCTTAGCGCAGTTTCTCTTGAATCTACGTAAAGCGCTGTCAAGAGACTCGTTCTCTTTTACGATAACATTTGACATGCTGAAACCCAAACCTCCCTTCGGGTACAAACTCTGAATAATTATAGCACATGATCCGCATTCGTCAAGCACAAACCTTAATGAAATGAAAGTTTTATTATCAAAATGCCAATCAGCGCCATGTATTATACCTTAAAATCCCTTAGGATTTCAAGATTTATTTTAGATTATAATTCAGCCGATGGACATGGGAACTTAGTCAGTGGTTCATCGACTGAATTTTATCCTTTATTTTATCTGCTCTTTGATAACTTCTCCGGCCTTCTTAACAGCCTCATCGATCTTGGAAGCATCCTTACCACCGGCCTGGGCCATGTTAGGACGTCCGCCGCCACCGCCTCCTACTACAGGTGCAACAGCTTTGATGAGATTTCCGGCATGAGCGCCTGCCTTTACAGCGGCGTCAGTGGCCATGGCAACCATGGATACCTTGCCATCCTTCTCGGAAATAAGAAGAACTACTCCTTCCTGAAGCTTAGCTTTAAGATCATCTCCAAGGTTACGAAGCTCATTCATATCTACTCCGGAAACATGGGCTGCAAGGAACTTGACACCGTTAACCTCTGTGACATTATCCATAACATTACCAAGTGCATTCTTTGCTTCCTTGCTCTTCAGTGCTTCGTTCTCGCTCTTAAGATCCTTAAGCTCCTTCTGAAGAGACTTTATGTGATCTGCAAGCGTTGCAGGTGTGGCCTTAACAAGCTCTGCCGCAGCATTGATCTCCTTCTCAAGGTTCTCATAGTACTTACGTACATTCTCACCTGTCAGAGCCTCAATACGTCTTACTCCGGCTGCAACACCGGCTTCGCTTATGATCTTAAACTGACCGATCTGAAGAGTATTCTCAACGTGAGTACCACCGCAAAGCTCTACGGAGAAGTCTCCCATACGAACAACTCTAACCTCTGCGCCGTATTTCTCACCGAAAAGAGCCATAGCTCCTGACTTCTTAGCCTCTTCAAGAGTCATAACATCTGTTCTTACAGAAAGTCCCTCTCGGATCTTCTCATTAACGATATCCTCAACCTTCTTAAGCTCTTCCTTAGTCATAGCCTGGAAGTGTGAGAAGTCAAATCTTGTTCTGCCTGCATCCTGGAATGAACCGGCCTGCTCTACGTGTGTTCCGAGAACTTCACGGAGCGCCTTCTGGAGAAGGTGTGTTGCAGAGTGGTTTCTGCAGGTATCCATACGATTTGAAGCATCAACCTTAAGAGTAACTGTATCGTTAAGCTTGATCATACCGCTCTTCATCACACCGATGTGCGCAATCTTGTTTCCGCCGATATGTTCAGTCTTCTTAACTTCAAATACTGCGGCACCCTTGCCAAGCTTTGCAGCCTCATCATCGGAAGCCTCACCGAGAACGATAACACCGGTATCACCTACCTGGCCGCCCATGGTTCCGTAGAATGGAGTAGCTTCTGTAATGATGGCACCCTCCTCACCGTCTGAAAGAGCCTCAACAACAGCTTCTTCTTCACCGAGAGAAACCATTGAAACCACCTTGCTATTCATCTCCAGCTTGTTATAGCCATCGAAAGAGCAGCTGATCTCAGGATCAAGCTCATCATATACTGTTGCAGCATGTCCGCTGTACTCTGACATCTTACCGGACTCGAGTCTGTCCTTACGTCCCTGCTTCTTCTGCTTTTCCATAGCAGCCTTGAAGCCTTCCTCATCTACTGTGAAGCCCTTCTCCTCAAGGATCTCCTTGGTATTGTCAACAGGGAATCCATATGTATCATAAAGCTTGAATGCATCTTCACCTGAAAGCACCTTCTCACCGGATGCGGACAGAGACGCTTCCATCTCTTCAAGGATCTCCATACCCTGCTCATAGGTCTTCTCGAATTTCTCTTCCTCAGCCTTAACTACACTGAGAATAAAGTCCTTCTTCTCTTCAAGCTCAGGATAACCATCCTTTGAGGTTTCGATAACTCTCTCAACAAGTGCAGGAAGGAATGAACCCTTGATGCCAAGCTTTCTTCCGTGACGAACCGCACGACGTATGATACGGCGAAGTACATAGCCTCTTCCGTTGTTTGAAGGCATGATACCGTCCGAGATCATAAAGGTCATTGAACGTGAATGATCCGTGATGATACGAACAGATATATCAGACTCATGTGTCTCAGGCTTGTCGTATTCAATTCCTCCTGCGATCTCGCAGATAAGGTCTCTTAAGCTCTTAAGTGTATCAACATCGAAGATGGATGCTACATCCTGAACAGCTACGGCAAGTCTCTCAAGACCCATACCTGTATCGATGTTCTTCTGTGCAAGATCTGTGTAATGATTCTCGCCATCGTTGTTGAACTGGCTGAATACGATGTTCCATACTTCCATGTAACGATCGCCTTCTCCTCCCATTACGTCCTCAGGACCATTGCCATACTTCTCTCCACGGTCATAGTAGATCTCTGAACATGGACCGCAGGGACCTGAACCATGCTCCCAGAAGTTGTCCTCTTTTCCAAATTTATATATACGATCAGCAGGAATATGCATATCGTTAAGCCATATATCATAAGCTTCCTGGTCATCCACATAAACTGACGGATAGAGTCTCTCAGGATCGAGTCCAACCCTCTCTGTAAGAAACTCCCAGGCCCATGGAATAGCTTCTTTCTTAAAATAATCACCAAACGAGAAGTTTCCGAGCATCTCAAAATATGTGCCATGACGGGCAGTCTTACCAACATTCTCAAGATCTCCTGTACGGATACATTTCTGGCAGGTTGTCACTCTGCGTCTCGGTGGAATCTCCTGTCCGGTAAACCATGGCTTCATAGGCGCCATGCCTGAATTTATGATGAGCAATGAATTGTCATTGTGTGGCACCAGTGAGAAACTGTTTAAGCGTAAGCATCCCTTCTCCTCAAAGAAGCTAAGGAACAGTTCACGTAATTCATTTACGCCTCTGTACTGCATTCTTGTTATCTCCTCGTTATTTCTATACTATTTTGCCGATTAGGCTGTTTTTCCGCATAAGTCCCTTGTCCGGGGACAGACTTATACGGTTCGTTAACCCGTAAAATATACCACAGCCCCTTTTAAGTTGCAAGATAGGACGTATATTCTTTGACAAGGTCTTTACAATGCTCACGTGTCACCACGATGTACCTGTCAAGATAATCTATCCTCTCCTGAATGCTTACTTTATTATGCCCCACGGCCTTCATACACTCATGGTTTCTGGAAACCAGAAAGGTATTTTCCCCATCAAAGTACGCTTTTTTCTCTCCCTCGGGCATCTGAACCGTTATGTCATTTCCAAGTGCCTTCAACTCACGATCCCAGAGCTCCGCTATTTTCTGGTAGTTATCCTTAAGTGATTCATCCTGTTCCAGTGAGGAGATTCTTTCATAAAGCGTATCTAACTCATCAAAATGAGAATTATATTTTTCCAGAAGTCCTTCCTCAGGTTCACTGATCTCCTCGATGGCTGTAAATATGAGCTGTTCCTCTTTTCCCTGAGGAAAAGTCTCCGCCACGGTTTCCATCTCATAGGTATCGAGCCTGTCCTTAAGATATATTTTTAATACCAAAGTAAAAATGGTGCACACCAAAGTGAGCACCATTATACCCCAAAGTGTTTTTTTAGAAATTCTATTGTGCATGTCTTATCATCTTATCCATTTGTCATAAAGATTCAGTATCTGATCGGTGAATTTTGCAAGATCCTTGTTGGTTCCGCCGTAATTCGCCCGGACAGCCGTGAGAAGCTTATTGTAAGCAGACATAAGTCTGTCATATGCTGCGTCAGATACCTTTCGTCTTCCGGGTATACCACTGGAAGAATATTCCACGTCCTTAACCACACGTACAGGCTGTCCCTCAAACTCCCACTTGCCGTTTGCAAGGTTGAAAACGGATCCGGAATAAGGACAGTCAACCTTATAACCAAGCTTTTCAAATATAAGGGATGCCAATGTTTTCATGGCGTCATCATCACCATGCACAAGGAAAACCCTGTCCGGTCTATTCAGGTCATAAGCAGATATCCAGTCCAGAAGTCCGTCCTGGTCCGCATGGGAAGACATGGCAGCCATCTGGGCAATCTCTGCTTTTACAGCGATTTCTTCTCCAAATATCCTTACGGATTTTGCTCCGTCTATAAGTACCCTTCCCAATGTTCCTTCTGCCTGATATCCTGCAAAAACAATGGTGGATTCCGGTCGCCACAGATTGTACTTGATATGATGTCTGATACGGCCGGCATCGCACATTCCGGATGCAGAGATGATGACCTTTGGTGTATCGTCATAGTTGATGTATCTGGATTCCTCAGAGGTGATCAGGAGATTAAGGCCTTTAAAGTATATGGGATTTATGCCCTTCAGGACCAGCTCTCTTGTTTCATCATCATAGCAGTCGGAAAGATTCTGGGAAAATACATGCGTTGCCTCAACTGCCAGCGGGCTGTCTACATAAACAGGGAAATCGCCATGTCCCGTTACCAGCTTATCCTGCTTGATCTGCCTGAACAGGTACAGCAGTTCCTGTGTACGTCCGACTGCAAACGCAGGCATGACAACATTGCCTCCCCTGTCCAGGGTTCTCTGGGTTATCTTAACAAGATCCGCAATGTGATCCACACTCTTATCATGGAACCTGTCTCCATAGGTAGATTCCATCACCACATAATCCGCATCATGAATGTATTGCGGATCCCGGATAAGGGGCTTATCAAAATTGCCCAGGTCTCCGGAGAATACTATCTTCTTGGAAACACCGTTTTCGCTTATCATAACCTCAATAGATGCAGATCCCAGCAAATGACCGGCATCTATAAATCGCACCTTTACTCCGTCTCCGAGCTCCACAACCTTATTGTAGTCAACCCCGCGGAAATGGTCCAGAACTCCATTTACATCATTAAGATCGTATATGGGAGCCACTTTTTCAGCTCCGGCTCTTTCTCCCTTCCGGTTTTTGTACTCGGTCTCCTGCATCTGAATATGTGCCGAATCCCTAAGCATTATATTGACAAGATCTTCCGTTGCCCTGGTGGTCACCACCGTTCCGTTAAAGCCATTTTTGTATGCATACGGAATCATACCGGAATGATCGATGTGGGCATGTGTCAACAGTATATAATCAATGTCTGAATATTTTACAGGCAGGGGAGCGTTTTCATAATGCTTGGCTCCCTGCTGCATGCCGCAGTCAATCATGATCTTTAACCCTGCTGCGTGAAGATAATGCAATGATCCTGTTACTTCATGATCTGCTCCGATAAAATATAGTTTCATATTTACCTCCGGTCAAATCAGGAACGTCAATCCATTCGCTCCTTGAAGGGCTGACGCTGCATGTCAGATTTTCATAAAAACCCGACACAACCAACTGGAACACCCACCCTCATAGCGGATGGTTTTGTGTGCCTCGAGCTTTAAGTTTTGCTGCCTGCAAATCTTGAAGCAGCGCGCGGCACGCGGTCACAACCTGTAATAAAAAAAGCTCTGTCGATATAATATTATTATACCAACAGAGCTTTTTGAATTCCATGCTTCTGTATTTGATTGTTGATATTTATTCGGATAGATATGCAGCTTTGACTTTAGGGTCATTCGCAAGCTCATGTGCATCACCTTCTATGGTTATATTCCCGGTTTCAAGCACATATGCACGGTTTGCTATTGACAAAGCCTTGTTGGCATTCTGCTCAACAAGAAGAACTGTGACACCTGAATCATGGATCTTTTCAATGATGTTAAATATCTCATTTACATATATAGGAGAAAGTCCCATTGAAGGTTCATCAAGAACCATCATTTCCGGATTACTCATAAGAGCTCTGCCCATGGCAAGCATCTGCTGCTCACCTCCGGACAGGGTGCCCGCCATCTGATTTTTACGTTCCTCCAGTCTTGGGAAATGCTCGTACACTGCCTTAAGTGTGGCTTCTACGCCCTCCTTATCCTTACGGGTATAGGCTCCAAGCATAAGATTCTGATAAACCGAAAGAGTCGCAAAAACTCTTCTTCCCTCAGGAACATGGGCAAGTCCTTCAGCCACCAGCTGGTGTCCCGGTGTATGAATGATTTCCTTGCCGTTATACATAACACTTCCGGAACGGGCAGGTATAAGTCCTGTTATAGTCTGAAGAGTAGTGGTTTTTCCGGCTCCGTTTGCACCGATAAGAGTTACTATCTCACCTTTGTCTACATGGAAGGAAATACCTTTAAGCGCATGGATCACTCCGTAATATACGTTCAGATCCTTTACATCTAACATTATACTCATAAGTATCCCTCCTTAATCACCAAGATATGCCTTTATAACTTCAGGATCATGCAGAACATCCTGAGTCAGCCCCTGTTTAAGCACCTGTCCGAAATTAAGAACTGTTAATCTGTCACAGATACCCGAAACAAGCTTCATATCGTGTTCGATCAGAAGGATCGTCATGTCGAATTTATCTCTTACGAGACGGATGGTATTCATAAGCTCTTCGGTTTCATTGGGGTTCATACCGGCTGCAGGCTCATCCAGAAGAAGCAGCTTCGGTTCCGTTGCAAGAGCTCTTGCGATCTCAAGCTTACGCTGCTGACCATAAGGCAGATTTGAAGCCTTATAATCACAATATCCGTCCAGTTCAAAAACCTTCAGCAGTTCCAAAGCCCTTTGATCCATCTTTTTTTCTACATTACGAAATCTGGGTGTCCTGAAAATGCCGTCGAGAGTTGAATAAGTATGGTTATTATGAAGCCCAACCTTAACATTGTCCAAAACAGAAAGCTGTGAAAAAAGACGGATGTTCTGGAAGGTTCTTGCAATCCCCTTCTTATTGATCGCCTCACAGTCAAGACCTGTAATGTTGTCCCCATCCAGGATTATCTGTCCGTTTGTGGGCTTATATACTCCGGTCAGGAGATTAAATACAGTTGTCTTTCCTGCACCGTTAGGCCCGATCAGTCCGTAAAGCTCGTTTTTTTCGATCTCAACATTAAACTTATCTACAGCTTTTAATCCGCCAAAGGAAATGCCAAGACTGTCTACTTTAAGTAATGCAGCCATATCAAACCTTCTCCTTTCTGACCTCTTTTTTTCTGTTTAATGCCGACATGATACGTTCACGGTACTGCATGAAAGCCGGGGCAGATGTAAACAGCATCATGAAAATAAGAACGACAGCATATATAAGCATTCGATAATCACTGAGACCTCTCAGAAGTTCAGGAAGAAGCGTCAAAACAACTGCAGCTATAACAGAACCACGGATATTTCCTATTCCTCCCATAACCACAAATACAAGGATCATAATGGACTGATTATAACCAAAGTTCTTGGGAAGAGCCTGGAGAGAGCTTAGATTATGTGCATAAAGCACACCGCCTACTCCTGCAATGGCCGCAGAAACAGTAAATGCCAGCAGCTTATATTTTGTAACATTAAGTCCAACTGATTCAGCTGCTATCCTGTTATCCCTGATTGCCATTATAGCCCGCCCGGTTCTTGAATTAATGAGATTCAGGACAATGAATAAGGCGATAAGCAGTAATATAACTCCTATCGTGAAATTTGAATTTTTCGGAGCTCCTGTTATACCCTGAGCGCCCTTGATGATAATGGTACCGCCCTCCATATTGAGATGCATACTGTCCTCAAGAGAAAAATGAGGTCCTTTAGCATCCACGCCAAAATAAAGAGCATTAACAAGGTTCTTTATGATCTCACCAAAAGCAAGTGTAACGATAGCGAGATAATCTCCCTTCAGTCTGAGCACCGGAATACCGATCAGAAAACCGAAAAATGCAGCAGAAACAGCCCCTATAAGGATGGCGATAAAAAATCTTACGCCTTCAGGCATCGAAGTCGACTTCATGAGCATCGACCAGGTGGCACTGGTAAAAGCTCCGACGCACATAAATCCGGCATGTCCTAGAGAAAGCTCCCCCGAGATACCCACCACCAGATTAAGGCTCACCGCGAGTATTGAATAAATGCAGAGAGGAACCAGAAGTCCTTTAAGAAGTGATGTAATATTTCCGGTCTTCATCATTATCTCAACAACGATATATGCAGCGATCACCATACCGAAAGTGATCAGATTGCCACGGAAAATCTTATGTTTTTCAGCATTAACTTTATCCATTCTATCTCACACTTTCTCCATGATCTTCTTACCAAGTATGCCTGTAGGCTTTACAAGAAGAACGATGATCAAAACAGAAAACACAATTGCGTCCGAAAGCTTTGAAGAAATATATGCTTTTGCAAGGTTTTCCAAAACTCCAAGTATGATCCCTCCGATAAAAGCTCCAGGAATGGATCCTATACCGCCAAGTACGGCAGCAACAAATGCCTTGATACCCGGCATGGCGCCTGTGGTGGGGGTAAGCGTCGGATACGCAGAGCAAAGAAGGATACCGCCTATGGCAGCAAGGGCTGAGCCTATGGCAAAAGTCATGGAGATGGTTCCGTTAACATCCACACCCATGAGAGTTGCCGCGCCTTTATCCTCGGAGACAGCAAGCATGGCCTGACCGGCCTTGGTTTTATTTATAAAAGTCACAAGACCTGTAACTATAATGGTACAGGTAACAATGGTAACAATGGTCTCTCCGGATATGGTAAGCTGTCCTCCGGCAAGCTTCACCGGCTTAAGCGGAACAAAGGAGCTGAAGCTCTTTGGATTTGCAGTAAATATAAGCTGGGCAAGGTTCTGAAGAAGGTAAGACACGCCTATAGCTGTAATGAGAACAGACAATGAATTCGCCTGGCGGAGAGGCTTATATGCAACCTTCTCAATAGTAATGCCAAGTAAAGTACAGACCGCCATACTGACCAGTACCGCCACAGGTATGGGGAGCCCTATAGTATTTAATGCTATAAAAGCTGTATAACCTCCCACCATCAGGATATCACCATGTGCAAAATTCAGCATCTTGGCAATGCCATATACCATGGTATATCCAAGGGCGATAATCGCATACACTGACCCAAGACTCAGTCCATTAAGAAGATATGTGATAAAACTCATCATCTTTGCCACCTCATTGTTCAAAAATATCATGTCTATTCATCGACATGAACCCGTGCAATAATAATCTTTCGTAAAAATATCATTACACATTTAAAGGGCTGCTTTTTCAAAAGCAACCCTTTATGCTTAAAACCTATCGAGTTTAAATATCAGGAAGCTTACTTGCCTCATATAGATCATTCAGCAGATACGTAAACGCCATCCTTGATAACTACAGCCTTTGGCTCCTTATCAACATCGCCCTTCTCATCCCAGGTCATTCCTGCACCTGTGATTCCGTCGTATGTTAGAGTCTTCATCTGCTCTTCAAGACCTGCTCCGATGGCATCAACTGACATATCCGGTGTAAGGTTTCCTGCCTCAGCAGCAGCCTTGATGATATATGCAGCATCATAAGCATCTGCCGCAAACTGGATCGGTGTTCCGCCGAAAGCATCTTTATACTTTGTTACGAAGTTAACTGTTGCATCATCTGTTGCGTCAGCTGCAAACGGAGTAAGGAGCATAAGTCCTTCTGCAAGTGAGGTATCGAAATTCTCAACATCAAGGATTCCATCCATACCGTCTACACCAAAGAAAATCGGCTTGTAGCCCATTGTATCAGCCTGTGTGAGTACAAGAGCTGCCTCTGTATAGTAGAAAGGAAGGAATGCAAGCTCAGCACCTGATGCCTGCATCTTCTGAAGCTGAGTAGAGAAATCTGTCTTTGAATCAGCTGTAAACTGCTCTGTATCTACAATCTCGATTCCGTAATTCTGTGCTTCTGAAGCGAATGACTCATAGATTCCGCTTGAATAAACATCTGAAGAATCGTAAAGGATAGCTACCTTTGTAGCAAGCTTGTTTTCACCGATGTACTGTGCTGACTTGGCACCCTGTGCAGGATCCGAGAAGCATACTCTGTAAGCATTGTCTGTGTTTGTACAGTCAACTGCTGAACCTGAAGGTGTGAGCATGAAAAGATTATCATTAACTGCTTCAGCACCTACCGCAATTGTAGGAGCTGATGTTGTAGGTCCGATGAGCACCTGCATGCCCCAGTCCTTTAAGGAGTTGTATGCATTGATTGCCTTTTCCTGATCATGCTCATCATCGGCTGTCTGAAGCTCTACCTGATAACCATTGATTCCGCCGTTTTCATTGATCTCATCAATAGCGATCTTTGCACCATTGACAACCGCTGTACCGTATACTGCAGCACCGCCTGTAAGAGGTCCCTGTGAACCGAATTTCCACTTAAGGTCTGATGAAGCAGCAGCACCGCTGTCACCGGAAGCTGCAGCAGCTGCAGTGGTCTCAGCAGCCTTATCTCCCGAAGCTGCCTTTGTTGTTTCTGTAGATGAAGAGCCGCAGGCAACAAGTGAGGCTGCCATAGCACCTGCAAGTACAACACTTAAAACTTTTTTCATTACTTTTCTCCTCCTAAGTCTTCTTTTTTCGAACCAATTTCTGATTCTTTCCGTACGATCAGATACGCCCTACGTAACCCCATAAGTCCAATATCTGATACTGAAAAACTTTATTTGATTATAAAAAACAGGCTATCGAAAGTCAATTGCTTTTATAACAACAAAGCAAATTAATTATTCTTTCGATAACCTGCAGTTATGCATGATATAAATTAAGACTTGAATCTGTTACTTACTTTTTCTATAACAGCTTTATCTCTTCCGGCAGATGGTGAACAGGCAAAAATGCATTTATTTAACGCCGGAACATGTCAAAAAACGCTTTCTCTTCCTTATTTGCTGAAACACATTCCGGGATTCTCCAGCCTTCTGTCTCTCATCATAAGGTCCTCCACAGCTTTCTCCGGAGACTTATTCTCAAACAATACCTGATTGATCTCACTCACTATAGGCATGATCACATCATACTTTTCGGCAAGCTGCAAGGCTGCCTTTGATGCATATACGCCCTCGACAACCTGGCCCACCTCTTCCATAGCTTCTTTATAAGATTTTCCCTGACCTATAAGCATTCCGGCTTTTCGGTTTCTTGAATGCATGGAGGCACAGGTTACTATCAGATCTCCTATTCCGCTGAGCCCCTGGAAGGTTTCTATGTCGCATCCCATTTTTACTCCAAGCCTCGTGATCTCAGCGATTCCTCTTGTGATAAGGGCAGCTTTGCTGTTGTCCCCATAGCCAAGACCATCAGCAATTCCTGATGCGAGAGCTACTACATTCTTAAGGGCGCCGCCAATCTCTATACCTTTGATATCAGGATTTATGTATACCCTGAAGCAATCACACATAAAAGTATCCTGTATAAATCTGGCTGTTTTTTCGGTTCTGGCTCCCGTAACTATGGTAGTGGGAATAAATCTTGACACCTCTTCCGCATGGCTCGGTCCCGACAGCACCGCCACATCTGCCTGAGGTATTTCCTCTTCTATAACGTCAGTCATGGTTTTTAACGAATCTGCTTCAATACCCTTTGCAGCAGACACTACGACCTGACCCTGACGTATGAAGTCCGACATTTTTTTTGCGGTTTCCCTGATATATATTGAAGGAACCGCAAGAACTATCATGTCTTTATCCTGTATCGCCTGCTGCATATCAGAGGTAACCTTCATACCTTCCGGAAATACAGCCCCGGGTAGATTTCTATGTTTTCTGCTCACATCCAAGGTCTCAGCATTATCCTTAGATCTGGTCCATAAGGTTGTCTCATGGTTATTGTGAGCCAAAAGAATCGCTAAAGCGGTGCCCCATGTGCCTGCACCTATTACCGCTGTCTTCATAAACATTTCCCCTTTAATCAAATGAAGGCGGGAACCGCCATAATGCGGTGCAGGTCAATGATCCCTGCACATTTATGAGCTCTCCCGCCACTATATCATTTTTTAAAATGAAACTTCCTTTCTTTTCCCTTGATCAGGCGGTCAATATTGCTTCGATGCTGCCATATGGCAAGTGAAGCCATAATAAATGTAATGCCGCATACCAAAGGGTATACCTCTGATGAAAACCTGAGTAAACCCATGCGTCCAAACAAAGCTGTCAATATGAAAAACATTGCTGACGCTGTTATCGAACCGACACTTACATACCCGGTAACGGATACCACCAGAATAAATATCAATATGAGTACTATTCCCAGCCTCCAGTCAAAAGCCATGATAAGCCCCCATGAAGTAGCTATACCCTTACCGCCCTTAAGCTTTGGGATAAATGGGAAATCATGCCCCAGCACTGCGCCGAATCCCGTAAGAAGAGTTATAAGGGCGCTTTCATCAAAGGTTGCCGGTTTCCATAACATATTAAGGAAAAGAATAGGTATTATGGCCTTCGCCATGTCCATAAGCAGCACTGTTGCCCCGGCTTTTTTTCCGAAAGTCCTGGAAATGTTGGTGGTTCCGGGGTTTCCGGACCCAACCTTAAATATATTTACTCCATGAGCCTTTGCGTACAGATACCCGCTGGGGATATTACCAAACAGATAACCTACTGCAAAAGCTATCACAATATGCGCTAAGTCCATCATTCTTCTTCCCCGCCTTTTCTTTCACGGATCAGGAACTTAAGTGGAGTTCCCTTGAACCCGAAGGCATCCCTGATCTGGTTCTCGATATATCTTGTATATGAAAAGTGCATAAGCTGAACATCATTGACAAAAATAACAAATGTTGGAGGTTCCACCGCAGTCTGTGTCATGTAGAACAGCTTAAGTCTCTTACCCTTATCACTGGGCGGCTGCTTCATGGCAGTTGCACGGGTCATGATCTCATTCAGTACCCCTGTACGTATACGAAGGGTCTGGTTCTCTCTCACCTGATCCACAAGGTCAAAAATCTTATTTAACCTCTGGCCCGTTTCAGCTGAAATAAACAGATACTCCGCATATGGCATGTAAGCAAACTTTTCCTTCAGCTTTGCGGTAAATTCATTGATGGTCTTATCGGTTTTATCCAAAACTGCATCCCATTTATTTACACAGATGATAACACCCTTGCCGGATTCGTGGGCAATTCCTGCAATAGTTGCATCACCTTCCGTTATTCCCTGGGTGGCATCAATAAGCACAAGACAGATATCAGCTCTGTCTACGGCTGACACCGTGCGGATGACTGAATATCTTTCTATATCATCCGTAACCTTTCCTTTACGGCGAAGTCCTGCTGTATCGATAAAGGTGTACTCTTTTCCGTCATGTACGATCTTTGTATCTATGGCATCTCTCGTAGTTCCGGCTATGTCAGATACTATAACTCTGTTCTGTCCCAGCAGTTTGTTGACTACAGAACTCTTTCCGACATTCGGTTTTCCGATCAATGCAACCTTAATGGAATCATCCTCTTCCTCATCTCCGGTTTCAGAAGGAAAGTTTTTTACAACTTCATCAAGAAGGTCTCCGACACCCATCTGGTTAACCGAGGAAACGCCAAAGGGATCTCCGAGTCCCAGATTATAAAACTCATAGATATCGTCACCATACTTTTTAAAGCTGTCGACTTTGTTGACACAAAGAACTATGGGTTTTCCTGATTTACGGAGCATATCTGCAACTTCATAGTCAGCATCCACCAATCCGGTTCTTACATCTGTCACGAATATAATAACATCTGCCGTATCTATGGCAAGCTGCGCCTGGGATCTCATCTGCGACAGGATGATGTCCTTGCTGTCCGGTTCGATTCCTCCGGTATCTACCAATGTAAATTTATAGTTAAGCCATTCCGCATCAGCATATATTCTGTCTCTTGTAACACCCGGAGTGTCCTTTACGATAGAGATCTGCTTTCCTGCGATCAGATTGAACAATGTTGACTTTCCTACATTAGGGCGGCCAACCACTGCCACTATTATTTTTTTCATCAAAACCACCTATTCTGGAAAATAGACACAAATTAACTTATATATCTTATCACGCAGGGGGTGTTTCGGCAAGACGGTGTGAAATGACTGACCGGACGGACATGGCTGCCCGGCCAGAAATGGCTGCCTAGACGGATATGGCTGCCCGACCAGAAAATGCAAGGGACGGGTGACGGCCCACGGGATTGAAAGGACATCCGGTGCAGTCATGTTCGCCCCAGCTGCACTGACGTGCATCCGGTTCGGACATGACTGCACCGGATGTTCTTTCAACCCGCAAGCCTAGCCACCCATCCCTTGCATTTTCTTACGTTTTCTATTTATTCACATGGTAACAGTTTAGCATGGCTCTGAGTAAATCAGATCCATAACTAAACAGATACCTCAAAATTGCCGAAACCTCTTTTGTGTTTTTTGTGTCGAAAATTATTTAAAGTAATTCTGGAGTTCTTCTGTTATTCTATTTTCCTCAGAGGTGGCTGCATCAAGGTTTGGGGCGCTGACGGAGATATAGGCTTTGACCTTTGGTTCTGTGCCGGAGGGGCGTACAACTAAAGAGCAGTTGTCCTTGAGCATGAACTTGAGGACGTCTGACTTTGGCAGTCCGTCAAGGCCGATGGAGTAGTCAAGGAGTTTCTCTATTTTCTTTCCGGCGAAGGATACAAGTTCTTTACTGTTGTAGGCGTCGCGGAAATGCTTCATTATTGACTGCATTTTGGCAAAGCCGGCGGAACCTTCGAACTCATAGCTGTGAAGTGTGTTCAGGGTAAAACCGTATTTTTCGTAGAGTTCATTAAGCTTATCCAGAAGGCCGATTCCTTTTGATCTGTAGTAGGCAAACATCTCACAGATCATGAAGGCAGCGTCGACTGCATCCTTATCTCTTACATAGGAACCGGTGAGATATCCATAGCTCTCTTCAAAACCAAAGATGTATCTGTTCTCTTCACCTTTTGCCTCCAGGTTTCCGATCTGTTCACCGATGAATTTGAATCCTGTAAGAACATCAATGGTTTTTACTCCGTAGTCTTCTGCGATACGTTCAGCCATGTCAATGGTAACTATGGTTTTTACCATCAAAGGATTCTCAGGCATGGTTCCTGCCTTTACTCTCTGACTGCATATAAAGTCAAGAAGAAGCATCCCTGTTTCATTTCCGGAAAGAAGCACATACTCTCCTTTGTCATTTCTTACTGCGATGCCGCAACGGTCGCAGTCGGGATCTGTTGCCAGGAGAAGGTCTGCCTGATTACGTGCAGCGTACTCCATGCCAAGAGCCATGGCTTCTTTTATTTCGGGATTAGGATAAGGGCAGGTAGGGAAATTCCCATCCGGCATTTCCTGTTCCTTTACAACTGTGATGTTTGTAAAACCGGATTCCGTAAGAGCTCTTGTTACAGGTTTAAGGCCTGTACCATTTAAAGGTGAATATACTATCGCAAGATCTCTGTTTACCTCATCTTCATCTGTAAGTACAGACTGACTCTTGACAGCCTCTATGAAATTGGTATAAACCTCGTCGTTAATATAGCTGATCTTTCCTGTAGCCATAGCTTCGTCGAAGTCAGCATTTTTAACATCATGGAAGATGTCCAGCTTCTCAATTT
>Ga0326512_10001635_pt1 | contig 17008 bp, 17 predicted proteins | sample 1_2617_0518_D_FD_203652 | JGI IMG/M metagenome (GOLD analysis project Ga0326512, IMG submission 203652) | Bovine rumen microbial communities from UC Davis, California, United States - 1_2617_0518 | ecosystem: Host-associated > Mammals > Digestive system > Stomach > Rumen | place: USA... | reverse complement strand
CTTGATTTTTTCTCCGGGGGGAAAATTGGAAAAAGCGTTTTGGTTCTCAATGGATCTCACAGGTAACTGACCCATAACAGGATAGAAAGGAGTTGATTGTATGGCAAGACAGTCATCAAAGTCACATAAAGATGACGACGAGACTCCTAAGAAGAAGCGAAAGCCAGCATCAACTCCCGAGGCAAGAGAGAATCAATTGATATCCTTGGCAGTTGATCTAGCTGAGAAGCAATTAAGAGAAGGAACTGCCTCGTCACAAGTGATTAGTCACTTTTTAAAACTCGGATCAACAAAAGAACAATTGGAATTGGAGAAGTTAAAGAAGGAGAATGAGCTTTTGGTTGCTAAAACCGAAACATTGCAATCTGCAAAACGTGTCGAAGAGCTCTATGCTCGAGCAATGGATGCGTTTAGAGGTTATAGGAGTAGCCTAGACCGATGAGAACATATTCTGAACTGATCCAACTTCCAACTTTTGAAGAAAGATTCGAGTACCTCTCTTTAGAAGGGAGCGTAGGAGTTGAAACCTTTGGGTTTGATAGATATTTAAACCAAGTCTTCTATCATCTCCCCGAATGGCGGCGTGTTCGTAGGGATGTGATAGCACGAGACATGGGATGTGACCTCGGATTGGAAGGCTACGATATTTATGGTAGAGTTTTAATCCATCACATGAACCCGATACTTCCAAAAGACATCGAGAATCGTAATCCAGATATTTTAAACCCAGAGTTTCTTATAACAACGTGCAAACGAACGCACGATGCTATTCACTATGGTGCAGCAGCACCTGAACAAGAGTTTGTAACACGAACAGCAGGTGATACCTGCCCATGGAAATAGGAGGTTAACGATGAAAGAAGATATTTTTAAGAAGCCTGAGGAACCGAAGATTGAGGTGCAGGCAAAAGTCGAAACAAAAGTAGAAGATCCGAAAGAAAAGATCCTGGAGAAGGCGATAGCAGAAACCAAGAAGGTTGAAGTTACAAAACCGTATACGGTTATTTGCGCTCGCCTTAATATTCGTAAGGGCCCATCAGAAAGAGATGAGATCATCCGGACCATTTCAAGCGGAACCAAGATTGATGTTGACACATCAGCATCAAAAGGTGTTTGGTCCAAGATTACATCCCCGGTTGAGGGCTATGTAATGACAGAATTCATCGCACCTGTAAAGTGAGGTGATATTTATGGAGCAATCGATTCTCACATCGATTAAAAAGTTGCTCGGCATCACTGAAGATTACGAGGCATTTGATGTGGATATTGTGATTCACATAAATTCTGTACTCTCAGTTCTCAATCAGCTTGGTGTTGGACCGAAAGCTCCTTTCATGATTACTGGTAAGTTGGAAACCTGGGATATGTTCATGAAAACTTGGAAAGAAAACTTTGCAAGGGCTGACATAGAAATGGTTAAGACTTACGTGTATCTGAAAGTTCGGCTTATATTTGATCCGCCGAGTAATTCCAATGTTTATGAGGCATTTGTTGCTCAGGCAGCGGAGTATGAGTGGAGACTTAATGTCGCATGTGACGAAACTTGGATTGAAGATGAAGGAGGTGACGGCGAATGAGACCACCAATGACCGATGATGAACTTATGCACTTCGGAATTAAAGGAATGCGATGGGGAGTTCGTCGTTTCCAGAATCCGGATGGTACACGAACACCGGCTGGGTTGAAAAGATACCATGATAAGCCAGCGTTTATGTCCAAAAGGAAGTATAAAAAGATGAAGAAGCAGCAGGCTGCTCAGCAACAGAGACAGAAAAGCATTAGCGAGATGTCTGATGAAGAACTTGACTATGCTATTCGTCGTAAGCAGAAGGAACGCCAGCTAGAGGAGCTTCTTCGAGATCCAAACGTGCAAGCAAAAGGTCAGAGCAAGGTTAAAGCTATACTTAAAGAATCAGCACAGAGACTTCTAAAAGACGCATCCTACAAAGTTGGAATGAATTACGTCGAGAAGTATCTAAAAGCTAAGGATCCAGAAACGAAACTTAGAAAAGCGGCTGATAAACTTAAGTATCAGCAGAATAAACTTAAGTATGAACAGGATAAATGGAATTACAATAGAAAGAAGGAGAAGTGGGAGGAATCCCAGAATAGTGCTGCAAAAGCTGCCGCTTCGAAAGCAGCAAAATCTGATTTCTATTATCAGCCAAAACCCGCAACTTATCCAGCTTTACCTGGACCTGCAGTTAAGATTAAGAAAAAGAAGAAAAAGTGAGGTGACTGACTATGGCCCTATCAAACACAGCCACACCTAAGTATTATGGCGAATTTCGAGATAAGGTATTGGCCGGTGAAATACCGGTCTGCCGAGAAATCGAAATGGAAATGAACAGGATCGATGATTTGATTAAGAATCCAGGTGTATACTACGATGATGAGGCCGTAGAAGGTTGGATCTCATACTGTGAGAATGAGCTTACACTTACCGATGGAAGCGATCTCTTCTTATTAGATTCATTTAAATTATGGGGTGAAGAAATTTGGGGATGGTATTATTATGTCGATAGGGATGTGTACAATCCGGATACAAAACGGTTTGAACGTACAAGAGTTAAGAAACGATTAGTAAACAAACAGTATCTGATCGTAGCTCGAGGTGCCGCCAAATCCATGTATGCGTCTACTATACAATCTTATGGATTGGTTATCGATACAGATACTACTAATCAGGTCACAACTGCTCCAACAATGAAGCAGGCAGAAGAGGTTATGAGTCCTATTAGGACTTCTATCGCGCGTGCACGCGGGCCAGTTTTCGAGTTCCTTACAGAAGGCTCTCTTCAAAATACTACCGGTAGCAAAGCCAATCGTCAGAAGTTAGTACCCACTAAGAAAGGTATACAAAACTTCCTTACCGAATCGTTACTTGAGATCCGGCCAATGACAATTGACAAACTTCAGGGATTGAGAAACAAATACACTACAATAGATGAGTGGCTCTCTGGAGATGTCAAAGAAGATGTCGTTGGTGCGGTCGAACAGGGCGCTACAAAGCTTGATGATTGGCTTATACTTGCTACCAGTTCAGAAGGAACTGTGCGAAATGGGCCAGGTGATACGATTAAAATGGAGCTTATGAGTATTCTTAAAGGCGAATACATAAATCCGCATGTATCTATATTTTGGTATAAGCTGGACGACATCAAAGAAGTTGCCGATCCGGCTATGTGGATTAAAGCAAATCCAAATCTTGGAAAGACGGTTAAGTATGAAGACTATCAGATCGAGGTTGAACGAGCTGAGCACAATCCAACACAGCGAAACGACACACTGGCTAAAAGATTTGGTATACCGATGGAGGGTTATACATATTTCTTCACATATGAAGAGACATTACCTCACAAACTTAGGGAATATTGGGGAATGCCGTGCGCATTAGGAGCCGATCTATCGAAAGGTGACGACTTCTGTGCGTTTACGTTTATATTTCCAACTCCTAGAGGCGAATTCGGTATTAAAACTAGGGCTTACATTACACAGAGAACCCTAGAGAAATTACCTAGCGCAATGCGCCAGCGGTACGAGGACTTCCTTAGAGAAGGAAGTCTTATGGTCATGGAAGGAACTGTTCTGGACATGATCGAAGTCTACGAAGATCTCGACAACCATATTTCAGAGTGTAAGTATGACGTCGTATGTCTTGGATATGACCCCTACTACGCCAAAGACTTCGTTGAGCGATGGGAAAAGGATAATGGACCTTTTGGAATCGTTAAAGTACCTCAGGGAAGTCGAACGGAATCCGTACCGCTAGGCGAATTAAAGAAGATGGCAGAGGATCGTATGCTACTCTTCGATGAAGAGCTTATGGTATTTTCTATGGGCAACTGTATAGTCCTAGAAGACACAAATGGTAACATAAAACTGTGGAAAGCACGTCGAGAAGAGAAGATTGACTGCGTTGCGGCTATGATGGACGCATACGTGGCCTATAAGCTCAATCTCGATGCATTTGAATAGAAACGAGGTGATACTAGTGGAATATTATTATGCAGTACCAGCTGGTGACGAGCTTTACCATTATGGTGTAAAGGGAATGCACTGGGGTATAAGACGATATCAACCTTATCCAGACGGTCAGCCAGCTAAAAAGTATAGTCGAAGTAAATTAAGAAGAAAAATGCAAAGGGCCTTGAACAGAAATGATCAGCAGATAGCAGAAGCTACGTATAGATTACAAACCTCTAATCGATTAGCGAAGCACTATTCTGCAAAGGCAAAAAATGCTAATTCTTTAAAGAGAAAACAAAAATTCGAAGTAAAGGCTAAAGAACATGCAAATGATTCTAAGTTTTTAAGTAAAACAATTTCGAACGGTCAAAAAGCTACAAAAGACATTTTAAATAAAATGAGCAAACAAGGTTTTACAATCAGAAAAGCTGCAACAATTCGAGAGGTGGAAAAGGGTAAAACTTATGCTTCTGGTGCTTTATTAGGAATGACCGGATGGTTAGTTGCGTCTACTGGACGACAAGTAGATGGAACTAAGTATAAAATCAAAGACTCTTCGAAGTTAAGTACTGAGAAAATTTCTAAAATAAATAGAAAGAATGCCGAAGATAATAAATGGCTTTCTAATAGAGAAGGATTATCTACTTATAATAAAAGTGTTGCTAGTGCTGGAAAAACAAAACAATCAAATCCTATGAATGTTAAACGTGATAATCAAGGACGAGTGTCTTCGGTATCCGGAAGCGTTGAAATAGGACCTAATGGTAAAGTCGGTATGTATGATTCAAACGGTAAGTTTAGATCACTTAGCGAAATCCATAATGGTCTATCAAATGGATCATATAATAAGCCTACAATAACAACTAGAACTTTTGCTAATGAAAAAGAAATGAATAAATACTATAAGAAAAAAGGCTATAAGATTCTAAACTAAAGTAAGGAGGTGATCTTTTGCAATATTGTGCTGTAATCCCCGCTGGGGATGAACTTTATCATCATGGAGTTAAGGGTATGCATTGGGGTGTACGGAGATATCAAAATGAGAACGGTTCTTTAACTTCAGCCGGGCGTGCTCGCATGAACGAGTGGAAACAAAAGGAAATAGCCAGACGAGACAAAGGATATTACAAAGTCGAAAAGAAGCTTGATAAGAAAGCAGCCAAGTTGCTTTTGAAAAGAAGTAAACTTATAAACAAGAAAAAGAATACTGATAAAATTGATGAAAAAATTGCAAAGAATGCCACTAATTTAAAGATTAACAATGCTTTACAAAAAGCAGAGGTTAAAAAGATTAAATCTATGAAACTTAAGGACATTCACCAGGCTAAAATCAACAAAGCCAAGTATGCAACAAAACAAACATTAAAATTTATCGGTAAAACAGCATTAGCAACTGCTGGCGTAGCTGCTTCTGGAGGAATAGCTTTAGGAACATCTACAAATATTGTTACTTCTGGTGGTAAATTACTTTTAGGTGGTGGAAAGACGCTTGGTAGAAAAGCCACAGAAGCTTTTATAAAGAAAGCCGCTATCAAAGGAGCCATAGGAGGAGCTGCTGCAATCGGACTTGCAGGAGGATCTGTTACTGGAGAAGTAAAATCGATAAGTACAGCCTTAGGAAGTAAGAAACGATTCTCAAATCTATCAGCGAATGAAAGATCTGCAATAATTGAGAAATACCTAAAGAAAAAGAAGTAAGGAGGCAACCAGATGTCAAATAAGTCACTGGGCGATCGCCTAAAGAGCAGTTGGAATGCGTTCTGGGGCCGTGATCCGACCACCAAACCATTCACAATGGACTATGGAGCCTCTCTTGGTTCCAGACCGGACCGAACATTCCTCACCAGGGGAAACGAGCGGTCTATTATAAACGCGGTTTACAATCGTATTGCAGTGGATTGTGCTTCGCTTAAACTCGAACATGTGCGATTAGACGAGAAAGGCAATTACAAAGAGAACATCAATGATGGATTTAACAATTGTCTTACATTAAGATCAAACATCGATCAGTCATCTTTTGCTTTTATGCTAGATGCCGTATTATCGATGCTTGATGAAGGTCGAATCGCAATTGTCCCGGTCGATACAACCGTAGACCCTGGTAAAACAGAAGGTTACGATATTCTGTCTATGCGAGTAGGTAAGATTGTTGAATGGTTCCCCTCTCACGTGCGCGTGGACCTTTATAACGATCGTACCGGTAAACATCAAGAGCTCATCCTTTCTAAAAGAGAGGTAGCTATAATCGAGAATCCGTTCTATTCTATCATGAATGAACCAAACTCGATGCTTCAACGTCTGATTAGGACTTTGAATCACCTGGATAGAGTAAACAAAGACAATGCGTCTGGCAAATTGGATCTTATTATCCAGTTACCTTACTCAACCAGAAATGAGGAGAAGCGTAAACAGGCTGAACGAAGGAGAAGAGACATTGAGCGTCAGCTCTCTGGATCTAGGTATGGTATTGCGTATGCTGATGCAACAGAAAAGATTGTTCAGCTGAACCGCGCCGTCGAAAACAATATGTGGAATGAAGCGAAGGAGCTGATAGAGTTAGTATACTCACAACTCGGGCTGTCAGAGAACATATTGAAGGGTACAGCAAGTGAACAGGAGGTTCTGTTCTACTATGACCATACAATCGATCCAATCATGAACACTTTTGCTCTTGAGTTCAAGGAGAAGTTTCTTTCCAAAACAGCTAGAACACAGCGTCAGGATCTTATATACTTCAGAGATCCGTTTAAACTTGTTCCGGCTAAAGATCTTGCAGAGATTGCAGACAAGTTTACGAGAAATGCTATTCTTTCGTCTAACGAAATTAGAGCAGAGATCGGTTACAAACCAGTTGACGAGCCAATCGCTAACGAGTTGTCTAATAAGAACTTGAATGCGGACAAGCGAGATTCGGGAGAAGCTGAACCTACAGATAATGTTGAAGATACTTCGCAATAAGAGTAACTAACCGTATTGCAACAATTAGAAACAAAGGAGGAAAATCAAAATGGCGAAGAATGAATACGATTTCTCCGGATGGGCTACCCGAACAAATCTGAAGTGCTCAGACGGACGAACAATTCGTAGAGGTGCATTCTCAGGCCAGGACGGTGCTAGGGTTCCGCTTGTGTGGAATCACAACTACACCTCTCCCGACAATGTACTTGGCCATGCTGATTTGGTAGAACGGGATGATGGAATGTATGCGTATTGTACATTTAACGATTCCGAAGCTGCCGACTCCGCACGTACAGGAGTACAGCATGGTGACATCACCAATCTTTCTATCTATGCTAATCATTTGAAACAGGTTGGCGGCGATGTAATTGGTGGTAAAATTCGTGAGGTAAGTCTCGTTCTTGCTGGTGCAAATCCGGGAGCATTCATCGACAATGTTGCCTTTGCCCATGGTGATGGTGAGTATGATGAGCTCGACGATGAGGCTATCATCTACACGGATGAAAACCTTTCTCTTTATCATTCGGATGACGGTGATAAGAAGAAAAAGAAACCAGAAGACGATTCAGAGGATGAGGAAGAAGAAAAAGAAGATTCCGAATCCAAAGAAGAGGAAAAGGAGGACGAAGACATGACTGATGAAGAAAAGAAGAAGCTTCAGCATGCAGACGACGAAGGCGGTGAAACCGTTGAAGAAGTCTTCAACACGCTGAATGAGAAACAGAAGAATGCAGTATATGCTATCATCGGAGCTGCCCTGGAGGGTGAGGAAGGTGAAGCTGAGCACAACGATTTCGATGAGGAGGACGAATACATGAAACACAACGTTTTCGATACTGAGATGGAAGAAGAGGGAGCAACCCTCTCCCATGATGACATGCAGACGATCCTGGAGGATGGTAAGCGTATGGGATCGCTTAAAGACAGCTTCCTGGCACATGCACAGGATTACGGTATCAAGGATATCGATTGGCTGTTCCCGGAGGCACGTAATCTGAATACGCCGCCGGATTTCATCAAGCGCGATATGGACTGGGTACAGGGCGTCCTTAATGGCGTTCATAAGACTCCGTTCAGCCGCATTAAGAGCATGTTTGCTGACATCCGTGAAGATGAGGCACGTGCGAAGGGTTACATTAAGGGACGTAGAAAGAAAGAGGAGGTATTCTCACTCTTGAAGAGAACTACGGATCCGCAGACCATTTATAAGAAGCAGAAACTGGATCGTGATGACATTGTCGACATCACGGACTTCGATGTTGTAGCATGGATCAAAGCAGAGATGAGAATGATGCTCGATGAGGAAATCGCTCGTGCTATTCTTGTTGGTGATGGCCGTCTTGCATCTGATGATGACAAGATCCAGGAGCAGCATGTACGTTCTATCCTGAACGATGACGAGCTGTATTCTATTAAGAAGAACATCGAGTTTACTAAGGCTGAGCAGGAGGATCCGGATTACGAGTCTATCAAGGCTAAGAAGCTTATCAACCTGGTAATCAAGTCTCGCAAGGACTATAAGGGATCTGGAAACCCGGTTCTTTATACTACAGAGGATTTTGTTACTGATTGCCTTCTTCTTGAGGATGGAATCGGTCATAAGCTCTATAAGACCGAGGAAGAGCTTCGTACAGCTCTTCGTGTTTCCAGAATCATTACCGTTCCGGTATTCGATGGAATGAAGCGTACTGATAGTCAGGACGTTGAGCATGATCTCGTGGGTATCATCGTTAACCTGACCGACTACAATGTTGGTGCAGATAAGGGCGGTGCTGTATCGATGTTCGATGACTTCGATATCGATTACAACCAGTACAAGTACCTGATCGAGACACGTATCTCCGGAGCACTCATTAAGCCGTTCTCGGCTCTGGTAATCGAGTACACCGAAGCTGCAGGCTGATAAATCAAAATGGAGGTGTTTTGATGAGGTACTTTGGCAAGATCGCTTTCCGATCTACTGAGGAAACAGTTCCAGGATTATGGGAAGAGACCATCACGGAACGTGACTACTATGGTGAAGTTTGGCGCCAAGCAAGGTCACTACGTGCCGATAGTAAAGACGTTAACGATGATATTTCGGTTTCAAACCAGATCTCTATTATTGCCGACCAGTTCGCATACAATCACTTCCAAGACATGATTTACGTTGAATTTATGGGCACCAAATGGAAAGCCCAAAGTGTTGAGGTGGTAATGCCAAGGCTTAACATAACGCTGGGAGGTGAATACAATGGGGACTCAGGCTCGCAGGCTTAAACTGCATAACAAATTGTGTGAAATTTTGGGGTCCAACCACGTGTACTATCAACCGCCAGAAAGCGTTAAGATGGTCTATCCGTGCATAGTGTATCACCGGAATACAACACGCAAATTCAATGCAGACAACAAGAAGTATCTGTCTTATGACAGTTATGATGTAACATTCATATGTAAGGATCCTGATAGTGACATCCCCGATGCTATAGAAGATGGGTTTTCGATGATTCGAAGAGAAACTCGTTATACTGCAGAGGGGTTGTATCACGATCCTTTCTACCTATACTACCAAGGAGGTAATTAATCATGGGAAAAGCAAAAGTAAAATGGGATCAGACTGGCGAACATCTTTATGAAACTGGTGTCAATCACGCCATACTCTATCCGTACAACACAACAACAAATGCATATGATGACGGCGTGGCTTGGAACGGTATCACATCGATCCAGGAGTCACCGAGTGGTGCAGAGGCTACTGCACTTTACGCTGACAACATCAAGTACCTGAACCTGATCTCGAAAGAGGAGTTCGGTGCTACGGTTGAGGCATACACATATCCGGATGAGTTTGCAATCCTTGATGGATCTGCAGAGATCGCTACCGGCGTTAAGATCGGCCAGCAGTCCAGAGGTATGTTTGGTCTGGCTTATCGTACAGAAATCGGTAACGACGTCGTAGGTGACGAGTATGGATACAAGATCCATCTTATCTATGGTGCAAAGGCTACTCCGTCAGAGAAGCAGTATCAGACAATCAACGATAGCCCGGAGGCAATCACATTCAGCTGGACGCTGAACACCACACCGGTAGAGGTTGAGGGTGCTAAGCCGACCGCCATCGTAACGATCGATTCTACAAAGGTTGATCCTACGAAGCTTACAAGCTTCCTTGAGATTCTGGAGGGTAAGGACCCGACTACGGAAGGCGGTAACGATGGTGTTGCACCGCGTCTTCCGCTTCCGGATGAGGTTGCTCTGCACTTTGCACAGGGTTGATCTAATCAACCATAAGAGGAATTTATTAACTTAATAGAGTACCGGCTTCGATTCTGGGTACTCCTCTTCCCATGCTAGCTGGGCCGCTGGCAATGAGTTGGGGCCGGTTTTCTATACAAATTCAATCAAAAGGATAGGAGGATTTCACTATGATTAAGAAAACGATCAAATACAAGGATTACAATGGTAATGAAAGAGAAGATGTTTGCATGTTCAACCTGGATGAGGCTGAGCTTATGGAAATGGAACTGTCAACCACTGGTGGCTTATCTGCAACGATCGAAAAGATTGTTCAGGAGCAGGATACGGCGAAGATCATCGCAATGTTTAAAGACATTGTCTTGAAATCTTATGGTAAGATCTCAGATGATGGCCGGAGATTCATCAAGAATGATGCCGTTCGTGAAGAGTTTCAGCAGAGCAAAGCATATAGCACTCTTTTTATGGAGTTGGCTATGGATGCTGACGCTGCAACGAAGTTTATTGAGGGCGTGATCGATGTGGATCAGAATGATCCGCGTTTGGCTCTGGCTAAAAAGAATAACAATCCGATTCCGGCACCACCGGAGAAATAATAGAAAGAGGTGATGACGATGCTCGAGCTTATAATACCCGACCAAACCGAAGTATGGGACCCTCATACCAAAACCTTCCAAAATTACAAAGGAGCAAAACTCCGGCTCGAGCATTCTCTCATCTCAATTTCAAAATGGGAGTCTAAATACCATAAACCATTTCTCGAAGAAGTTGAAATGGGAATGGACGAGTTAATCTATTACATCAAATGCATGACGATTACTCAGAACGTTCCTGAAGAAGTGTATGGACACTTAACTGAAGAGAACTTTACAGAGATAAAAAATTATATTTCTGACCCAATGTCTGCAACATGGTTTAATGATCGAGCTCCCGGAATGGAAATGAACAAAGGTCCTAATAAAAAGCAGATAGTAACTTCTGAGTTGATTTATTATTGGATGATTGCTCAGAATATTCCGCTTCGATGCGAGACCTGGCATTTAAATAGGCTTATGACGCTTATACGTGTATGTAGCATAAAGAATGCAGAAGCAAATGGTCAAGGACCAAAGAAGATGAGCCAGCGAGAAATCATGCAGTCCAATGCCGCATTAAATGCTGCTCGTCGTAAGAAACTAAATACGAAAGGATAGGTGACGAGTCATGACAGAGTATAGCAAAGTTAACAAAAAGAAGTCTAAGCCACCTATCAAAGATGATAGGGATGTATACGAAAGCATTTATCCTGGAAAACTTAATTTCCGGAAAGAGCCTGGCGGCGATGTATTATTCATCGTTAAGAAAGGCGAAAGAATGAGTTTCACTGGAATGCGCGACGAGTTTGACGGGGTCAACTGGCTTTCGATGGAAGCACGTGGAAAACAAGGTTTTGTTATGGAGCGATATGTAGAAAAGGTGTGATGCGTATGTTGAGTGTATCCTATAGAGGAGACTTCTCTAACAGCGTCGGTCTAATTAACAAAATCAAGAGGATGCGTGTTAGAGCAATGCTAGAAGACTGCGGTAAAGAAGGAGTTGCTGCATTGCAAGAGGCCACCCCGAAGGACACGGGGCTTACAGCAGCGTCATGGGAGTATGAAATTCAAGAAGACAATCGAGGATACATACTTCGATGGAACAACACCAACGTTCATGAAGGTGTTAATATTGCCCTTATTTTACAAAGAGGACATGGTAAGCGAAATGGAGGTTATGTAGCCGGAATAAATTACATAAATCCTGCGCTTGCTCCAATTTTTGAGAAAATTAAGAAAAAAGCTATGGAGGAGGTGTCTGAATAATGTCGAGTATTGATGAACAAGTTGTTCAAATGCGATTTGACAATAAAGAATTTGAGAGTAATGCTCAACAGACTTTGGGCACTCTCGATAAGCTTAAGAGAGCATTACATTTCGACAATGCAGGTAAAGGACTTGAGAAACTCGGAGAAGAAGCTAAGCAATTAGACTTTTCTAAAGTTTCTGGTCAGCTCGATAATATGGAGAAACGTCTTTCCACATTTGGTATTGCTGGCGCAGCAGCTATTCAGAGAGTAACAAATGCTGCTATGGATCTTGGAAAAACGATTGTTCAGGATGTTACTAAACCATTTACAGCAGCCGTTGCTCAGATTAAGTCTGGCGGTTTAAGCCGAGCAATGAATCTCGAGCATGCCAATTTCCAGTTGGAAGGTATTCTTAAGAATGCCGATAAAGTAGCAGAAATCATGGGTAAAGAAGGCCCCGTTCAGAAAGCGGTCGATGGAACTGCATATGGATTGGATGCCGCAGCAGTTGCTGCATCTTCACTTGTTGCATCAGGTGTAAAGACTGAAGAACTTCTTGGCCCATTGAAGGCTATTGCTGGCGTTGCTGCGATGACTGGTCGCGAGTATAGTGACATTTCGGACATCTTTACAACAGTTGCAAGTAATGGTAGGCTGATGACCATGCAGTTGAGACAGCTTTCTGCATCTGGTTTGAACGCATCTGCAGCATTGGCAAAGTCGCTTGGTAAGAGCGAGGCAGAGATTAACGAGATGGTTACCAAGGGCGAAATTAGTTTTGCTCAGTTTAGTAATGCTATGATGGAGGCTTTCGGCGATCATGCTGCCGAGGCTAATAAGACATTTTCTGGCGCCCTATCTAATATGAAAGCGGCTCTTTCCAGAATAGGTGAAAAGATTGCGACACCTGGGTTGGAGCATTTACGTGATATTTTCAACGAATTGAGAGTTAGAATAAACTTATTCAACGATTTGATCGGAAAAGCTAATCAACCGGGAACAGCGATTTATGCAATAACGCATTTAATGCAAATGTTTAGAAATGTGTTTGTTGATGCCATAAAAGGCGAGAGAGCTACAAAATTCATATTTGGATTTGCTAAAGGTTTGAACATGCTAGCCACTAGTATGGAGAAATTGCTTCGTAGAGGTGGTCCAGCATACTACTTTTTGAAGGGAATCGGCAATGTATTTAAAGCTTTATTGAGTTTTATACGACCAGTTGCTGAAGCCTTTCTTGATATTTTCCCGCCAACAACAATCGATAACATAAGAAAAGCAGCCTATAGATTTGAGAGATTTACGAAGACATTAATGGCAAGTGAAACAGTTGCTAATAATCTTCGTAAAGGATTTAGAGGTGTATTTGCTGTTATTCGATCCGTTGGTGAAATCGTTCACATGGTTAGTGGACTTATATTTGACTTCATTAAGGCGCTTTCTCCTGTTGGAGAAGTTTTAGCCTCTGCTTTTGGAACAGTTGGTGACATCTTAAGCGATGTTGCTTATTATATAAAAGTTGTTAAGGTTGCAATAGAATACACGTTATCTTACTTTAACATATTTGAGGCTGTTGGGGGAGTAATTGCAAAAGTATTTAGTTCGGTTATTAATTTGGTCGGAAGCGTTGCTAAATTAATATGGAACACATTCAGCACTGTAGCGAATGGAATACTTTCTATATTTGGTATAGTATTACCACCGATTGAATCTGCTGGTGATGTTATCGGTTTGATTATGGAAGGTATTGTTGTAGCCATAAGTTTGGTGCTTTCAGTTATAGATGCCGTCGCTGATGGAATCAATAAACTGGCAAGTGTCTTCTTTGGTGGAGCAGATTTCCTTAAAACCTTTAACATCGAACTGGATAAAACTAGCGGGATATTTAAGTTTCTTACCATTCCGATTCAGGCGGTTCGGATTGTAATAGGCGCTGTATTTAATGCACTTTACAATCTTATGAATTATATTCAGGAATCGGGAGGATTGTTTGGAGCCCTTTCCAGAGCATTCCAAAACATGGGAACTGTAATGCATAGTTTCTATGATTTCCTGAAGGAAGCATTCGGACCGATATTTACAACAATTGGAAAAGGCTTCAGTTTTGTGGCTAGTAAAATCCGAGAGTATACTAAAGATTTGACTATTGGTAAGATAGCAACCGCAGCATTTGTTGGTGTTATGATCGCACTGGCGGTGCAGATTGTTAGACTTATCGGCGGTGTTTCTTTTCTAGCATATGGCCTTGGTAAAATGGCAAATGAGACTGGCAACATAATAGAAGCATTCAAGTGGCGATTAAGGCCAACATTTATACAGAGATTTTCTAAGGTGCTTCATGAGTTTGCATATGCTGTTTTAGCATTAACTGCAGCACTTGTTATTCTTGCGTCTACACCGAATGTAGATAAAGCACTTATAAGTCTTGGAGTATTAGCTGGTGGTTTAGTAATTTTAACTGGCGTAATGTTTGCCTTATCAAAAGCTATGAAGAAGGCTGGCATAACTAGACAAATGATGAATTTGGCATTTACTATGATATCTATTGCCGCTTCATTGTTGATTTTAGTTGGGGCATTGAAAGCATTAGATAGTGTTAATACCGATGGCATCATCGTTAAGGCTGCCGCAATTGGTGTAATGGCAGTAGCGCTTGGCGTATCAGCAGGTCTAATGTCCAAGATTGCTCCAAAACTTACAAAAGGTGCGTTCGGTCTTATATTCTTTGCCATCGCTATTAAACAAGTTGTTAGTGCTATGGCGGAGATCTCAGGATCGAGCCTTACCGATATTAATTCATCTATACCAGTACTTATTGCTATCATGGGCGGAATGGCATTGCTTGCCGTCGCGATGGGTAGTGTTAAATTAACGTCTGGTTTAGGTGTTCTTTTAGTAGCATTAGCTATTAAGTTGGTTCTTCCAGTTGTTAAAGATTTAATAGCAGAAGCTGCTCAGATTGATTTCTCACCACTTACAAAATTTGTAGCAGATTATAAGTATGAGCTATTAATATTAGGTGGTTTAGCAGCACTTGCTTCGGTCGTTATTAAGAAAATTACTGAAGGATTTAAGAATTTTGCAATTGGTATGGTCGGTGTAGTAGCAGCCGTGTATTTAATGGTTAAAGTTGCTAAATTAGCTGGCCAGATGGATCCAAATGTTCTTTCACAAGGCGTTAAGACCATTGTTATATTTATGGGTATGGTTGCTTTGTTGATGGTTCTTTCTAAATTCACTGGTGCGGCGAAGATGATTTCATTTGCTGCAGCAATAGGAATGCTTGCTTTAGTTATTACGCAAATGATTTCGGTTGCATGGCTTGCCGGTCAGATGGATCCAACAGCTTTAGATCGAGGAATGAGCGTAGTTACCAAATTCTTACTTATGATAGCAGGAATTATGGCCTTATCTAAGTTAACAGAAAAAGCTCAACCTGGAAAGATTGCAGCAATGTTTGCAGCTTTAGCTGGAGCTATTTCTGCGCTTATCGTTTGTATATATGTTATTGGTAATATGGACAATGACGTATTAGTAAAAGGTGGTATAGCGGTTGCAGGAATGATTGCTATACTAACTGGAGTAATGATTCTTACTAGATTTGCTGGTCAAACACAACCTGGTAAAATGGCTGCCCTATTTGCAGCAATGGCCGGTGCAATTCTCGTAATGACATATTGTATTAAACTGTTGGGCGCTATGTCGCTCGGTGATTTAGCCAAAGGTGCTATTACAGTAACCGCATTATTATTGTTGATGACGTTTATTGCTAAATCATTAGCCAATTTACCAAATACTAAGAACTTTAAGAAGATTATAGTGCCAGTTGCAGCAGCTATAGCATTACTTGGATCTGTAATACTTGCTCTTAAAGTTGTAGCAACGATGTCTTTGGGTGATATTTTAAAATCCGGCATTACTATAATGGCTTTACTGGCATTTATGGAGAAGATGACCGAGAAGTTATCTAAGCTTCCATCGATTCAGAACTTTAAGAAGGTTCTTGTTCCGGTATTGTCTGTAATAGGCATGCTTGCAACGATCGTAGTTGCGATGCTCTTATTAAGCACCCTTAGTATTGGGGACGCAATAAAATCAATCCTTTCAATTATCGCCGGAATGGCCGTTTTAATTGGGGTAATCAAGCTTGTTTCGGGTATTAAGATAGATCCTAGTGCTTGGACGGCTATGCTTGCTTCTTGTGCTATGATGGCTACTGTTGCGTTAGCGCTTGGTCATCTTGCTGATTATAATTGGGCTAGTTTATTAGCAGCAGCCGTTTCAATGGGCGTTTGCATGGCAGCAGTTTCATTAATACTTACAGGAATTGTATCGCATATGCATATAGATTGGCAACAAATTGGACAATTTGCTGTCGGTTTAGGTGCGTTATATTTGGTAGCATTAGCCATTGGTCATATTGCCGAATACGATTGGAAGAGTTTACTTGCTGCCGCCGCTGGAATTAACATGTGTATAGGCGCATACACTCTTGTATTCGCTATGTTTAATCAGCTTAACATTCAGTGGGAACAGATTGGCAAATTTGCTTTAGGACTTTCTACATTATATTTAGTGGCCGTAGCCATGAGTAAAGTTCTCGAAGCATCCCAGGATTGGCGAGCCATTATGGCCGCTGCCGCTGGATTAACATTATGCGCTTCAGCAATAGCCGTTGTTATGACTTTTATGTCGTTAGCGGTTAAGAAGATACCAATTGCCGCGCTTGTAACATTTGCGGCAGCATGTGGGGCACTTTATATTGTTGCACTCGCCCTTGAGAAGATTATAACTGCGGGTGATTATACAGCCATAGAAGCTGCTGGAAACGCATTGCTTAAAGCAGTAGTTGCAATTGGATTAGTTCTTATAGAACTCGCTGCTGCGGCAGCACTTGGTGCGGCTGTTATAGCAGGAGCTCCAATATTAGCTGCTGCATTAGTAGCTTTAACAGGCATCGTAGTAGCAATGGGAGCCATTTACAAAATACCATTTGTTAAAGAACTCATTGAATCCGGTGGT
>Ga0326512_10001634_pt1 | contig 17009 bp, 27 predicted proteins | sample 1_2617_0518_D_FD_203652 | JGI IMG/M metagenome (GOLD analysis project Ga0326512, IMG submission 203652) | Bovine rumen microbial communities from UC Davis, California, United States - 1_2617_0518 | ecosystem: Host-associated > Mammals > Digestive system > Stomach > Rumen | place: USA... | reverse complement strand
TTAAATGATTTACTCTTTTTATATATATGTTAAGTTGGCGGTAAGCAACTTTTGCCGCAGGAGATGCGGAATCCCAGTTCTTATAACATTCACAGGCTTTAATAAACTTTCTTATATTTTCAGATTTCTCTTTAGCCATCTTCCGCTCATATTTTAATGCGGCTATTGTTGCTCTCGCTTCTGCATATGAGCAACCTGCGTATTCTGAAATTTTATCTTTATCATCAGGATGAAGTCGAGCCCTCCCAACAAAGTATTGCCCCATATGTTCCATCGTCACTTCAGAAGTGCCTTTCTCTTTATCAAAAACGCTGTTTATAAATTTCATAATGAATCCTTTCTTTGCCATTATTTTTTATACTTATAATTATTATATCATATTTTTTTATAGAAGTAAAGCAAAAGGGGAATTCTGCCAAAAAAATCAAACCAAGAATTGAATTAAAAAAACTTCTAATCATATAGATTAGAAGCTTTATTATTTTAATTATTTGTTTTATTTAAATAATTTTTTAATTCAGTTATAATATCGTCTAAAAGCCAAGGCTTATTATTATTTGTATCTAACTCTACGTGGAATATCAATCCTTTATCCATATCTTTAAATTTATCTTTAGTGTGACTATGACCACAGATTGAAACTGTTCGAGCTTTTAGCGGCTTATCATCATCATAGTTAGAACAAAGAGTTGGATAGTGAGATAAGTAAAAACTATATCCCTGATATTTAAGAACATAAGCAAAACCAACTCCAAGAATTGTAGGTCGAATATTAGAATACATTTGAATGCGGTTTGCGCTGTCATGATTTCCATATATAATACGAATATTGCCAGCTAGTTGATTTAATTTGCGGCAACCGCCTTCATTATCATTTAACATACAATCTCCAAGACAAAACACAGTGTCATCAGGAGAAACTAATTCATTCCAATTCTGGATAATAGCTTCATCATGTTCTTCTATTGAATTAAAACCTCGTGGTTTATATAAAAAGTCTTTATCATGACCTAACCAAAATGGAGGTCTGACGTTAGCCAAATCTTACCCATTATTTCAACCCACCTCCTTTGTTTCTATTTTATATTTATTATTTTCATAAACCCAAATTTCATCAAATCCTTCGTCTAAAGTAGGTATAGTAAATTGATAGTACATTCTACGTACTTGACTTTCAGGTACTAAACTACGCCCTTCCCGCATTTTGTTCTGATTTAAACAAGTCTGTAATGGAGTCTTTATTACTACTGTAATAACTTTAATATCTTTTAAACTTGTTCCTAATTTTCTAAGTAATTTCGTTCTAGAAGCTATATTTGAATGAGTCGCATCTGCAATAGTTGTATCACAATTTTCTAATCCATCTTTTATTTCTTCAATAAATTTATTATATACTTCTTTTTCGTGTGTAAAATAATCCTCGTTATCTTTTAACATAGAAAAGCGAATCTGATCTCTAGATACTACTTTAACAAGTCCTGGAAATAACATGGAATGTTTCTCGACCCAAGTACTCTTACCTGAACCTGCCGCCCCGCACATTATAATCAACTGTTTTTGTTTAGATTTTTCCACCATGTATTAAACTCCTTAATTCTCCATAAGGTCTAACTCTGTTCCCGTTTTCATCAAAATTATGATATTCACATTCAATATCAAAATCTTCTTTAGTATACCCACTCCAGGGTCTGCACTCCGCATGATTGGTCTCTTTTCCACAATAGATGCAGAATATTTTTTTTAAATGTCCAGCTTCTCTTTCCTTGCCTCTTCGGCGGATGACCGGCAAACCGCGATTTTGACATATTACACAATAAAATTCATTATCTGTTATTAAATTCGTTCCCATTACTTCACCTTCTTTTCAATGAAGTAGTCACATTTTTCTTTTTCATTATAAAATGAACTTACTGTATAAACAGACCCAGGACGTCCTGGTTTAGCTCTAAGACAACTCTCCTTTCGAGGGCAGCCTTCAGAATTTCCACATTTGCAAATATCATCTTCAAAAAACATAAAACATCAACTCCTTTTTCATATCTTATAATATAATTATAACATAAATTTTTATAAAAATAAAGTCAATAGATAATATTACCTATTGACCTGAAACTGTTGAATAAATTCTTCAAAATCTGAGGCGGTTTCTGGATATGTGATAGTAATATTCTGACTCATATCCAGAGAAAAAATCCCTAGTATAGATTTTGCATCAATTACATACCTTCCGCGTCTAACAACAATATCTCCATCTACTTTTTGAGCCTTGGTGATAAAATTATATATGTCATTTAATCCTTTTATTGAAACAATCATTTCTCTCATAGTACGATTCTCCTTTTTATATTATTATATTATATCATAAAATTTTTAATTTGTCAAAACATTATTCAAATAATCAAATGTGACCAGAGAGTATCTGATTAAGCATTATGGCTTACTAAGTAGGTGCGCGAGACGTTTTTAAAACTAAAATTAGGGTCTGTAGTTTTATAATATACGAAACCTTCTCTCTTTTGTTTAGTCTTACCTTCACATACAGAAGGATCATAATATCCATCTGCACTCAGCTTAAATTCTTCAAAATCATCTGGAAGAATATAATTCTCATCTACAACTGGAACAGTTTCAAGACCATAATCCTTCCACATCTTAATAGCATCAAGCATCGCCCAACGACCATTACTATCAGTGCAATGGAATAGGAATAAATGCTCTTCAGAAAGTCCCTGTGGGTTCTTCTGAATCTGTGGAGCACAAACTTCTCCCTGCCAACACAAATAAGAAATATCTGGATGCTTTGTCATATAATCCTTCATTTTATTTTCAAGATCATACTTAATAGCGACATTCCAATAATGGTTCTCATCGTAAAAACACTTCTGAGTTGGCTTTAACTGACGAACATTTCTGCTACATACGTAGAACTCAAATCTACCTAAAGATTTTCTTTCAAGAATGTAAGTTCCGGATGAGCCATCGCATTTCTGCGTTACTACATATGGAGTCTTATCCTCAAGAACCCAGGTCATGTTTTCAGCACGTTCCTGGTCAGTCTTCTTTACATACGGGAACTTAGTCGGAAAGGCAGTCTCGCTATCTCCCTTCTTCCACCAAATAAGAGTAAAGAACCAACGAAGAAACTTATTCTTCTTAACAATCTTTCCATATTTCTTTGCAAACTCCGGATGTCTAGCTAATACTGCATTAATTCTAGCATCAGGATTTTTATTAGCTTTTCTTTTGTTGTCCTCTGGAACAGCATAAGTTACACCTAATTCTTTTGTTACAAAACGAGTTTCATCATCTACTGAATGAGTTTTACCTTTATTGTCAATATACTTCCCATCTTTTTCTACCCAGCCAAGTTCATCTGCTCCCATAAGTAATCCCTGAGAATAAAAATTCTTAAACTTCTGAGTTTTAATCTTATAATGATATTTCTCAAGAAAAGCAAAACATTCTCTATCAGAAGGTACCTTGCTGTCGATCTCAAAATAAACTGCGATAGAACCAGGCTTATATTTTCCACGCTGAACCATTACGGTCCAACCGCCAACAACAGCACACTCAACTCGATCTTTTCCTTCGATAGGACGTATTTCGTCAATTTTAGCGAGGTATACAAGCTCTCTCTGATTATCTTTGTTCAACATATATAAATCATCTCCTTTTCTCGTTTATACCAGTACTATATGTACATATTTCTTATGATTCGCAATAATAACACAATCCTGTTATCAGGCTACCCGCAGCCTCAGGATAATGTTCTTGCATCCAATCATAAATAACACTCCAACGATCTGAATGAAGCCATCCCTTTGTATTATGTTGCATTTCGTTTATAAAAACTCTTAATTCTCTATCATAACTGTGATCAATAATAAACTGATTGGCTGATGCAATTTCCGCCATATAATTAGTGTTTTTCATATTTATTAACTCCTTCTTATATAATACCCATATCTCCTTAATCAACAAACAAGTTTTCGTCGAATATTGCGGCAATCCTATCTGCTAATTCTTCCATTTGCTCTTTTGTTATCTTTTTCCATTTCCAAGCCCAGGTGACTCTGTCTGCCGCCCACTCGATATTTCTTGTATGATAAGATTTATGATTTTCATATTCAGTTACTACTTTGTTAATTTCAGAATAATAATCTTTCATAAAATTATCAACTCCTCTTTTTTATTTATATATATTATAACAAATTTTTTGAAAAAAATAAAGCGGGAGAAAAATCTCCCGCCATTTTATTTATGTATTTTCATTAAAGAGTTATCTTGCAGTAGGGATGATTGCATTCTCCTCTGTTGAAGGCACAATATCCTCCCCAATTTGACCATTTTCACCAAACTCCTTAATCGCAACAATGGTATTCTTTTTTAAGCTACCAAATCTTTGCATAAAAATACCAAGAGCAGCCTTTGTATCAACTTCAGTTTTACCAACAGGTCTTGATAACATAATCATATTATGACGAACAAGAGGCTCTCTACCATATTTTGCATCATTAGTCGGATACCAAGAAAAATCATAACTTCTTTTCATAAAATTCTCCTTTTCTTTATCTTTATTATTTTTATATAAATATTATAACATTATTTTTTATAAAGGTCAATAATTGAACATATATTTAGTTAAATTTTCATATAAATTAGGAGGTATTAAATTATGATAAAAGAAAGTAATGATTTAATTCGTCACAAATATGAGACAGGAGTTTATTCATTGAAACAGATGATAGAGTTTGTAGAAGAAAGAACGATTACAGAAGAAGAGTTTCATTGGATAACAAGTTATTCTTATAAGGGATTAAAAAAATGCGGGATTGGTAAATAAAACCAATCCCGTTTTTTTCATTTAACTAAATACTGAACTATCAAAGAATAGCAGCGGATGGTGGAGTCGGACCACCCCTATGAGCTTCAAAGGCTCCAGTTCTACCGATAAACTAATCCGCCAAGAAGTTAATAGACTTACTTTAATTGCGGTCTGCCCTATATGAGAGAGCAGTTTGCATCCATTAACCAAGTTATATCAAATCCGCTTATATTATAATAAAATACGTTTCTTGTGAAAGACTCATATTCTCCAAGATTAACGCTTTATTAAGTAACTCCAATTATGTATAGCGGATTTCAAATTTAATCCCGTGGTAATCCAGAACCCATAATTGAAACTTAATAAAGAATTTACCGCCTCACCAATAGATAGATTTCCGTGGAACTTTCTAAGCATTACCATCAAAGAAAGTTTTAAGTTTAAACCATATTTTATGGATTAATTAAACTTAAATTGGAGATGTGAGAATCGAACTCCTCCTCTGGTTCCCTAAACCAACATGCATACCATTACACCTCATCCCCAAAATCTTTAAGACACAATGTAACTTATCCAAATTTCTAATTTAATATTCTAGTATTTTTCTTTTTCATTTGATATATATATATTATAACAAAAATTTTTAGAAAAATCAAATAAATTTTTATTTTTAGTTTTTTCCTTTAACTTTATATATATTATAACAAAAATTTATATAAAAATAAAAAAATGCGGAGACCCAGTCCAATGTTTCATCAGACGGCGCCGCCGCATTTTTATCATTACTCCGCTTCAACTTCTGCTATTGTTATATTATTAGTGATGGTACAATTTTTGATAGGCACAATTTGTCCTAAAGTATATGTCTTAAGAAGTTCCGCAACTTTTGTGCCAAGAACTGTTAAATCATCTGTTGTATAAATTTCTCCATCACTTTTAAGATAATAACTATATTTATCAGAAGTAGAGTTTGTTTTAATTAAAATTGAATACATATGTACTCCCTTCTTTTTATCTTATAGCAAATACATAGTCAAATTTAAACTTGATAGGATTACTCCGTTCCCCGATAGGAAGACATACCTCTGTGATTTTAGGGGTACAATCCAACTCTTCTGCCGCCTCGTCGTTGGCATTTAAAAAAACTTCTGGCATTGTCTCAAACATACCTGTTTTACCTAAGTATATAGTTCTTGATATGCCGCCCGTTGTAATCATAATTGGATAATCGATTCCTCTTGGTTCACAGACATATCCTAACTTGTTAATAGGAGTGTTATCAGAACCAGTGAGAACAGACGCTGGCAATATACAATATATTGCAGTAATACGCTTTTTAGCATCTCCAATAACGACACTAACATCTTTTGTAGGCGCATTTATTACTTCATCACTAAAGTTTGTAATCTGACGAATGTTATTCATGTTTTTACACTCCTTTCTTTAATTTTTAAGAAAATAAAGCGAGAAAGACATTGCTTCCCGCATTTTAATTAGGATGCACTAAATAAAGTGTTAATACTAGGCTCAATAATAAACGCAAGAGCGCGGCAAACATATCTTTTACTGAATTATAAAAGTGAAAGTGTAAGTTTCACCGACTCCAATTTCTACTGGGTCGATTACTTCACGAGCCATGAGGAAGTTCCGTCTCGTATTGTTTGTTCCATCAAGGTCAAAACTTGCCGCATAATTAACAAAAAGCCCAATTTCTGTGATTTTAACTGCTTCAGTCGTGTTGTTGATAAAAGTGGCAACAACTGTTTTCACACTTCCTCCCATGCTGAGATTTTTGCTCGTATAATTACCACTTGCCGAGCCTGAAACATAGGTTAGTGCAGAATCCTCAGATTCCAAACAATAGTCGTCAGCAGTTGGTTCGGTTGTTCCTGTTCCGACTTTTAACGTACAATAACTGTAACTTGAACCTGCTCCTGAACTTTCTCTTACATTTGTTTTGATAAAACCAGCAAGGACCGAGTCTGTGTGTCCAAGATATTCCCCACCGAGACAATCATAGTTTTTCTCATCTGTGAGCCTTGCCGAACGGTAGTCATTTGTGCTGTTTGTATATCCAGCCAATATCGCTCTTAAATTCTTAGTGATCATGTTTAGTCCTCCCTTTCAACTGTAACGCTCGTTGTTAAATTGGTTGAAATAACTCCAGAACCGCCCATTTTCAACTCAACCCATGTTCCGTTAGTCTTTACATAGGTCTTTTTGATTTTGACGTTCTGACCATTTGTTTCGAACTGAAAGTACATTTGACCTTCTCTACCTTGCTCTGCGCTTGGTTCTGTTGTTCCTGTTAAATTGCCAGCAGTATTAACTTCATTGCCAATATATTCCTTGATTAGCCCATCATATGTAGTTAAACCGGCGAGGTCAAGATAACTTTTACCTGTGTAAGACATAATCTATAAACCCCCTTTTTTCAAGAAAATAAATTGGCGATGTCGTCTGCCCCAATAGAAGCTATTGAAATTTTACCATTTGCCTCTAATTGCATTGTGTTAGTGTCTACCATAACACCCCCTAATTTATTGGCGGTTGCTGGCTGTAACACATACTTTTGACCTTCGACTTGTTTATCGGTATACTTTTTGCTAAGTATATAAGTTTCAATAGAAATCATCTCAAATTAAGACCTCCTTTTTTAGATTTCATGCCATATCTTGTCATTACCCAAAATCCATAAAGAAGAATCTTCAATCACCACACATGTGCTGCCTGGAGCGAACTCTACTGGTAACCCGTCCACATCACTAGTTGTATCAGCAACAAGAGCCGCATAGTAAGGGGCAATGTTGTCTGAATTCTGGTATGAACTATAAGAAGCTATTTTCTTTTCTTTGATCATATCCTCCGCCAGTGCGTCAACAGTAGTTCCCATTCTACTAGCTATGGTATCAATTGCTAGGTCGACAAAATTGTTATAGCTTCCGGCATAGGCTCTGTAATGTTCCCCTTTATAGACGAGTTGAAGTGGATAATAAGAACCCATGAATTGCATACGATAACGTTTTTTGTTACTAGCACTAACTCCACTCAGGTCAAACTTTGTAACATCTGAAGTCTTCCAACCGATATGAACTAATTGGCATAAGCTGTCAGTATTATCTGACGAAGTCGGCGAGTTGTATGCACTGATAGGGGAAACAGACTCAATGAACACAACAGAACCAAGCTTGGCATCTGTCACAAGTACTTGACAGTTGTAGCTGTCATATTTAGCCCCCTCTGTTTTCCTTAGGACTCTTAGATATACCTCGATCACGTTAAGTGACGCGATATGAATATATCCAGAGGTGTCAGTAAGTACCTGGCCCACGATAACAGCCGCACCCTTGCCAATATAAGAATCAAGAATAGAACTAGAAATATTAGTAACCTTTGTTGATTTTTTCAAGTAATTTTCAGAAGAATAATCCCAAAAACAAAAATGTGATTCACTGCTCATATTTTTTTCACCTCCTTGGTTTATTATTAAAACAATATTATCCTCTTCAATATATCAATTTTTACCAAGATAAAATACCATATCTTGCCCAAAGACATTAAAATATGCGGGAACCGGTGGGGAGGAAAGAGTCGGATCAAAAAATTCCAAAGCCACTTTCGATTCCCCTGGGACGCCCGCTTCCCGCCCAAGCAGCTTAATAACACTTATAACCATTTCTTTTGTTTTTATATACAAAAAAGGCGAACACAATTAAGTGTTCGCCTTATCACGAAAGGGGTATTACTAAAAAAGCGTACGCAAGATGTCTTTCCATCAGTCAATGTGTTTCTTTTGCTTTTCAGCAAAGGTGAAAACATTTGCCAAGCCTTCTGAGGCTTATGTAGGTAGCTAATCTACTAAACCTCATAGCCACTCGGGCGGGTGCTGCCCCCGCTGTCCCCAGCGCGACGGCTGGTGAGTCTGCTTGTTCCTCCTCCGAGCGATATTTGATAGATGCTGAACAGTTACCATCTCATTCTGTCACTAAGTTATAAAACTCTTTAGTCATACTGATTTAGGCATACTGATTTCTTTCATCAGCGCGTTTCTTGTAGTCTATCAACTACGCAACCTCTTTGTCAGCTGGTTCGACCCCGCTAGTAGGAATTAGGTTTTTCATTAACTAACCCCCTCGTCGACACTATCTAGCTTAGGAACATCACCGGACGGGGAATCGAACCCCGGTTTCCTGCGTGAAAGGCAGGTGAACTAGACCGCTATTCGATCCGGCGAGATACGAGAACTTATTTTTGATGACTTGGTAGTTCTCGCAACAAACCAAGTTGGCACCTATACGCTCTGCCTAAGCGGGTGTTGTTACTTTTTTCGGACTTTGAACAATTTTCCTTTCGCAGTATGTCCGTTGTCGTGTCACGATAGTGACAATGACTCCAGAAGGAATTGGACCTCCGTCTCTTGCATGAGAGGCAAGTGTCTTAGCCGCTTGACTATGGAGCCATATTGTAAGATATTACTCTAAGGGGTGTTCTTTCAAAGGACATCACCATTTAGTTTATGAACACTCTTATTTTTTGGCTTTTTCTTTCCTTTCATATCTTACATATATATTATAACAAAAATTTTAATAAAAATCAATACGATTTTTTTATTTAAGACCAGAAATCAAAGAGGTCAAAAAATGGAGAAAGACTAAAACCATTTGTATCTTTTAAGGTACAATGGTAATTTCCATATTTCTTCACGAAATTAGAAATTGCTTCATCTGCTTCCTTGCGGGCAGCGGCTGCCGCCTTAATCTTCTCTTCAACTTCCTTAGAAGCCTTAGTTCTAGCTGCCTTACGAAGATTCTCCTCCTTCTGCTTAGCAAGAGCAGCATCTTCCGCAACCTTTTCATCCTTTTTCAGAGCCTCTTCTGTTTCATAAAACTTATGCAATGTTTCGCTATAATACTTCATATTATTTTCCTCCTGTTGAAAATATTTTTGAGAATGTCCTATCATTCTTATAAATAATAACTTTCAGTTCTTTCTAAGCTCCTTGGAAACCTTATAGCTTGGATTTAGATGTTCATGACCTCATCATAAGTGACATTTGATTATTGTCTAGTCCATTTGACAACCATCTTTCTCTGGCGAACTGTCTCTAGGCATTGTTCCGGACTACCTAGTTTTGATTGTTATTAAAAAGCTGGCAAGATAGGGCTCGAACCTACAACCATCGCGTTAACAGCGCGCCGCTCTACCATTGAGCTACATGCCAATATTCAAGAGCTCCAGTAGGGACTCGAACCCTCATCTGACGCTTACAAGGCGCCTGCACTCACCAGTTGTGCTACAAGAGCTAAATATGGCAGAGGGAATTGAACCCTCAACTCTCGACTTCACGTCGATGTTTTACCAATTAAACTATACCATCTTCTACCAAACTTTAACGTTAGATTGTCCTTCTCTACCATCTGATTTGATAGGACATCACCTTATCAATTGGACTTGTTGATAATATAATGAATTTATGGGAAAGGCAGGATTCGAACCTGCGAAGCCTAAGGCGTCGGTTTTACAGACCGCATGCTTTGACCACTTGCATACTCGCCCATATAAAAAATGTGGGGTTTAACCGTGCGTACCCACCCTTCTTTTCTGTTTGAAGACGCGTCGCTTACTCTTTTTTATTTTTACTTCCTCTCTCAGCGGGGGAGGAAAAATTTAAATAAAGGTTCTCACTTATACGGTGGAGAAGCACCGCAGTTACAAATACAGTTATCAACTTATTTGTTACCGCTTATACTAATTTCATTCGTGAGCTTTTTCCATTCGGGGGATAAACCTGAAGAACATTAGCAAACAAGATGGAACCCATATTTTTCTTTCTTTCTTTATCTTACATATATATTATAACAAATATTTTTTAAAAAATCAAATATTTTTTAAATACTGGTTCAGAGACTCGAACTCCGGACCCCCACTTTATAAGAATGGTGCTCTAACCACCTGAGCTAAACCAGCGAATACTCCCATTAACCTTCGAGGAGTGTTAGGGCTTGTTTATAGACGGAGCTAGTCTTTCACAAATTACCGTGAAAAATTAAATTTGTAAGATTGAGGTTTTCCTCTTTCTTTATCTTACATATATATTATAACAAATATTTTTTAAAAAATCAAGAGGGAATCTTTTTCCTATAAAAAATTATCCTTGATTTTGTAACTAATAAAATAAGAGTGGTAGATATATTTCAAATATAATGCATATTGTTTATCTTCTGTTGACCAATTTAGACAAGATCGCCACTTTCATCGCTAAACTACCTCAAATTACATTATTACACTATAAAATTTCTTTTACGAGCTTCCGCATTTACCCAGTTCTTATATTTCCGCATCTGGACCTGACTTTTCCAGGACCAACCAACAAAAGAACAATCCTCGTTATGGCAAACGGAATCTGGCTTAAAATTTTCGACAACCATTTTTACATATGCGGCGGGTGTCATCCCCAGCATTCGTGCGGGATGCCACCAATATCCAGAACCGTTCGCCAGATCTTCTACATCATTGCAGTGCCAATAATCACAGCTATCTTTCCATTCTGTCTGCTTATATAAATGTGACATCCCGTACCTCCTTTTTTCTTACAGATTCAAACTTGCTAATAAATCTGCGGTTTCTCTCTTCTCTTCCTCGGTCAATGTTGCTGACTGGTTCTTGGTTGCGGAAGGTGCTACACTCGGTACTACCGTATCTCCCCCATGTTCAACATTCACCTTAGCACAAGTCAATGTAACTTTAATTTGCCTATCATTTATAGGTATTCTTATTTCTTTATCATAAATAAATGAATTTGAAAATACTTCTAATATCTTCTGTTTAACAATTTCTTTTTCTTCACTACCTGCTACAGCCATAAATATTATTTCTCCTTATACATAAAATTTTCTATTCGTTTCTTTCCAACCATAATGAGTTAATAGTTGTCTAATATTTGCCGCTCCAATAGGATTCATAGAATGAATACTAAATTGTCCTCTATAGTCATTTTCTAAAAGCCATTTAGCAAAATCGTAACCATTTCTCCCTAACCCTAAGTCGTGGTCAAAATCAATAAACAATGAATATAAAGCAGGAGAAAATTGAGTGTTAATAGCGTTAACCGCTTCATCATAAGTGTGTGCCCAACAGTCGTATCCGTCTGGCATTTGTCTTTCATCGTCTACCCATAACTTAAATAACATAATTTTCTCCTTTCTTTATTTTCTATATATATTATAACAAAATTTTTTTTAAAGATCAATTTTCCTGTAGATACTCGTTTTCTGTATCAAAAGACAATTCAATAAGTATCATTAAAGTATAATGAATAACATTTATCGCACATCAATAAATCATTTACTTTATCTTCTGTACTATTGCAATAATGGCTTGTCTCAGGAGTAACTGGCTTCCCGCAACATATACAACGGTCTTGCCTCCACCAACCTTTCTTATGAATATATGGGATATAAGTGTACGATAGCCATTTTCTACAATCTTTCAACATACGCTCTACTTTGTCTATTGTTTGATGTAATTCTGTCATATTCAAAATTTCAGTTTGATGATGTTCGTCATAATATCCGACAGATAGATTAACTGCGGCGATCCCCCATTGAGGTGCATATATACTTATATCTGTAAATGATCCCCATTCAGTATTAAAACCGTATGATGTGATTAATTTTTCAAAATCTTTATTATCACATTCATAATATACTGCATCATTTGCCCCTTGTCTATCTAATTGTATAAGTGCTCGGCAATCTTGGAAAGGGCATTTAGGATATTTTCTAACAAGAGCCTCTGCTCCAATTCCGCCTCGCTCTTCTAAATCACTTAAAATAATAGAAGGTCTATATCCTTTTTCAAGGAGCTCAATAATTGCATAACTAGCGGCTCTGTCATCTGCACCTAAACCTTGCGGAGACCATAGCACAGTCTTCTCCTGGTCGTAATAGAAGGTATGTGGTGGCTTTAAAAAAACTGTGTCCATATGAGCACAAATACAGATAGGCAAATCACCTTCCGCAATTAAATACATATCGGTATTAACTATTTTCTGATACCCCTTGTTCTTCAGATATCTCACCATCACTGCTTGAAGCTGCCTCTTTGAGAGACTGCACAGCTTCTTTATAAGACTTAGATTCATTCTTCCACTTTTTATCCTTTTCTCTTTTAATTACTAAATTATTGTCTGCAAATTTACTTGCAAGCTCTTTCATCTGTTGACATAAATTACATTGTTCTTGCATACAACGCTGTCCGCACTTTAATCTCTCTGGACCAAAATAAGGAACTAATGTACTGTTAAGAAATGGTTCTGAAAAACCTGCAATCAATTTTCCTAAATCACCCATCCACTGCTTATTACGATAAATCTCATATATAACAGAAAGATTCTCTTGGGGGGCAATAATCTCAAAGACATCCGCATAATCTTCATAAAGTTCTGTGTCCTCAGGACGAACAAAGAACTTATAAGGATCAGGTATTTCTTCTTTAAATCTAATTTTATATTGTGCCACATTAGGAATAATGCGGACAGCAACACCTTTTTTCTTACAATAGGTTCCTATCTTTGTGATATTAAATGCAAGTGATTCTGTGATATACACATCAGAAGCTCCTTTGCGGATAAGAGCATATACTTCATCTGCGGTATCCGCATACGTTGCATAAAAATATGGAATACCCGCCTCCCGCAGTTGCTCTCTAAGTTCCTCTTGTGCAAAACTAATACGTGCTGAAATAGAATGGATCTGATTGCATTTCATTAGTATTGGCATTATATTATCCTTTGTAATATTAACTTCACATATATCAATAATAATTCGTTGCGTATCAGTCCACTCTTGTTTTTGAATTTCCTCTACAATATTTGATGTATATATAAAGACAACTTCATCAATTAAATCATTGTATCTGAAATTCTTATAATATTGAATACAATACTTCATAATATTCTCCTTATAAAAATATTCTTTTCTATTCTTATTATATAATAAAAAAAGAAGAATGTCAAATGGCACCCTCCTTTTCTTTTGGTTTAAGATTCTATTAGACTACTCCTCGTCAACACCCTCGGTACAAGGTTCAGCGTCTACCGCATAAGCCATAACCCGACGATCTCCGTCCTTAACCTGCTCTTTGTGAACGACACCCGCTTTTGTTAACTGAGTTAATCTTGCGATGACCTTAGACTTAGTAATATCCTCATACCCCTCAACTGCATTTACAGCTGTGGTGATAGCGTCAACTGTCTGGAGTTCATTGGTAAGAACGCTCTCAACTACTGCACGAAGCTGATCGCCTTCCGCTCTATTCTTTGCGGCACGTTCCTTCGCCTTTGCTGCCTTAGAATCAAGCTGTGCAATTGCAGTGTCAACATATGCAATTACATCTTCTGCGGAAACAGTTTCACCAAATTCTGCTCCAGCCTCTGCCGCACCCTTAATTGCCTCAAGTACCATCTTCTTAGTGATTTTGATTGTCTCTGCCATAATTATAATCTCCTTTACTTTGTTAAATGAATTGTTAATAAATTTTCTATTTCTTACTTCCTTTACCTTACATATATATTATATCAAAAATTTTTAAATTTTTCAAGGAAGGTCTTTTGGTGTAGTATACTAGCTACCCCTTTAGTAGCATGTAAAAGACCTAGTATCTGATAACATCGCCCTCTTTAACCTCTGCGGGCACCAGATTATACGGGAGAGAGTCCTCCCAATCTTCAATATTTTCTATTTCTTTTGAGATATAATACTCTCTAGTGAATCTATTCCATCTATGAGTGCCTATCTCCCGCTTTTCTTTAATAAAGCGAGGGTCTTTGGCTAAACAATCCCTACATTTACATACAGGAACGATCTTTGTAATTTCGTGGTTAATAAGTTCTTGTTCAGTCTCAACATGAGTATACCAAAAGCAACGCTCAATTTGAGCATTATACTCATCGCAGGTTGCCTTTTTAATCTTTATAAATGCTTTTGTACTTGTTTCATCTGTCGATACTCCACCCCAATAACTAACAAACATAGTCTTACCGCAATCTGGACACTTGTAGAAAAGATCTCTAGCACAATGAGAGCAGACAGTCATAGTTTCACCCTGTTGGTTTTTCATCTTTATATGAGTTTGTCTTGGGTTATTGTCGGCACATATATCGCATTTAATTTCGTCTAAGCACTCTTCGCAGACAACTTCCCCGCAATTTCCATATCTTTCATTGTAATCGTTGTCATCCCAACCTTCATAAATCACTTGACTTCCACAACATAAGCAAGGTGCCTTCCCGCTATATGAAATAACTTTGGTATGTTTTACCTTATTTCTTACACACCAATAAGGAAAACGGCTATCATTTATCATATCATTATACATTCCTTTTGAGTCAAATAGAATATTATACTTCTTTGTGTTCTTAGAACGGATATAATTTTTTGCTCTATTCATACTACGTGAACCATTTATCCATTTCATATCTTGATAAAGTTCTGGTCCAAAACGATAATGCCAATGCAAATTTTTATCTGCCAATTCTCTAACCACTTCAATAAGTTTTTTAGATAAATCTTCGTTTGTATAAGGGTATGACTTCCCGCCTACAATAATATCTTTGGTAATATAAATCAACTGACGCCATCTCTTGTTGGGGCAGCTATACTCGTCACTTTGATTTTCTTCATTAAAATGATAAGGCTCGGCTGCTTCAAGATAACAACATAAAACATTATTACTATTCATCATTTCAACAGTACCAACATGGTAACACCCACTGTGAACCCATGACATACAAGATTGCCAATTTGATGCATTATCGCTCATTGTCATGTAATCTATTGGATCAATAGAGAGAACAAGGTTAGCCTTGATTGTTTTATCATTTAAAATTATAGAATGCTGAATACGAAGCTGCTCAAAGGTTTTTAAAAATTCATTTACACCATCAACATTCTTACAGTAAGTTAAAAAACGACCAAGTGCACGAAGCGGTTTTGCCCCTCTCTGTGCCTGAAAAGTCTTTTTAACATTAGGGAGCTTGAATTTCAATCCAGTAACAATTTTATCCTCAGTTAATCGACGAGGACTAAGACAACCATTAAAAAAATCAACAACCTCTTCTCCAAAGCCATTCTTCTTTGCCCATGCTGTTAAATCATAAGCAAAACTGCGGAAAGAGACAAGTAAATCTTTCATTTGGTTATAGATTTCATCATGTGTTTTATTGTACTCAAAAAAAGTACGATAAGTGAAACTATTACCAAGCAATTTATATAATTTGATCTTATTTTTTGCCCACGCTTCAAGCCAAACATCAATACCAATAAAATTTTCTTTCGTACCATATGCGTATATATAATTTTCAATTCTTGCCTTCTCTACCTCAGAAAGCTCGTCAATCAAATTAAATGCCATTACATATTCTCCTTAATCAAACCTGTTAAAAATTCTCTATCTGAATAAGTAAAATTTTCTAATGAAGTTCCTACTGCGTCTAATGCATGTTCCATTGCTTCAACAGAAGAATATCCATCATTAAGATAGCCATAAAAGTATTCCTGTACTTTTACCTTATCTTCGTCAGATTGCATAATATACATACCTAATGCGGAAGGTGCCCCGCCCGCAAACATATCTCCAAACATTACTCATCTACCTCCTTTTCAAGAATATACTCAATATATCCATAGAAGTATTCATTATGAAAAATTCCTTCTATCTTTTATCTTATATGTATATTATAATATATTTTTTTATAAAAATCAAAAGGAGAACAATAGCTCACTTTTATTTTTTATGAAAGCCGACATCTTGTAACTATAGTGGTTTTCTGATCCTTATATTGGTCATGTTTTTTAACGGTGCCTGAGAGGAAACAGCTGTCGCCCACTTCAATTTTAATATCAACCCCAGTGAACCAGACAAGTACGTTACCTTCCTCAGTTTCGAATTTTACAACTTGAGAATAACCGAATTTACCTTCAAAGCCATGCACAGAAACAAGAGTTACAGCAACATCACATAATTTTTCACCAACCTCACCAATCCATTCGGAAGTTGATGCGGGACGGCTTGCTTCGATGATGCTTTCGACCTTGCTTGCCGCATCTTTAAGCATGGTATAAGTACCCCAAGCGGTGAGTTGGTAAAATTCTTCTACATTATGAACTTCAGTAGCTTCTTCAAA
>Ga0326512_10001633_pt1 | contig 17014 bp, 12 predicted proteins | sample 1_2617_0518_D_FD_203652 | JGI IMG/M metagenome (GOLD analysis project Ga0326512, IMG submission 203652) | Bovine rumen microbial communities from UC Davis, California, United States - 1_2617_0518 | ecosystem: Host-associated > Mammals > Digestive system > Stomach > Rumen | place: USA... | reverse complement strand
TATTTTAAAATATATCTAAAGGATTTGTAAAGAATGTTTTAACTTTATCTTTAGCTTTATTCCATCTATCTTCCCAATTTGTCTCATCATAATTTTCCGCAATGTTACCTAAATAATTAGGATCTTTAACATTAATTAAACTATCCTGAATTACCATTTCAGAAAAATCAATTAAACCTTTATATGCTTCAGTATCTTTATCAAAAAATGAATTATAAATAGATTTTTGTATAGCCGCTATTCTTTCATTATTAATATTGGTATTAAATTGATATTGGTAATCTTTACCTTCTAACCCCATACCAACCAAATTATGTTGATGTTTAGAAATTAAATCTTGGGCATTTACATCATATATAATACCAGTTGTCCCATAAAGCATTTGGCTCCATTCATTAAATGTATGTTTATAACATCGATCATATTTAATTTTAATATAACCTAAACCTTGTTTAGTAAATTGTGAATTATTCATATTACTTGGTATATAACTTTCAAATGATATTGGGTCAATTTCACAATTTTTTAAAGTATACATTTGAAATGATAACATATTATCAATATTATTTCTGTCACCATTTGTATTTTTAAAATCAAACACATTCGAAGATGATCCTGCCATTAAACCGGCAATTTTATTAATACCAGATATGGCTTTATTTAATATAGTTGATCCATTATGCCCGACTTGCCCTAATTTACTTGTTTTAGCAGATGCTATCATAGCTGTTTGAAAATATTTAATAGGTGCATTCATAATAATAATGGACATATCAAACTTTCGTAGATTTTCTGGGATAATTTCTTTTTGGTTTATTTCATCATAGCATGCATAACGATACATATCTAATAATGTATTTAAACGCATATCAACAGATTCACCATTACAAACAATATCTATTGATTTTTCTTTAGTTAACTCTTTTATATCTAATGAATTTAATTTATTTGCATTATTTATACCAATAAAAAACCACGGGCATATAGAATTAATATATGATAATGTATATGTAAATCTAGCTAATGACAATATTCTATCTTTAATTTTTGAATTTTCATAAAAGTTTCTTATACCATATAAATATCTTATTGCCGATGTAGTTGGTATTTCATTTGTCATTATTCCACCAAATAATCCTTTTTGATCTTGAAAATTAAAAAATATCTTAAAATAAAACCAACCAGGATCTCCTGATAAATTATGTACTCCTTTTTGCCATAATGCTCGTTCATTAATAAAATCAGCAACACCATATTGTGGAATAATAAAATCTAATTTAGATGATTTATCAACACGATCAAATCGTGAATCATTTTCTGAATGTCTTAAAAGTAAATCATCATCATTAACATTATTTGTATTAGTTGCCATAATAAAGTGCTGTAAATGTATTTTTTAATTGTGGATAATAATTTTTATTCTTATCTAATTTATCAAAACTAATAAAGAATTTCTTGTTTGTAAATTTATTTTTGAATTGTACTCTACCATTTACATAATCAATGAATTCAACATCAATATGTTTTTTATCATCATCATTAATCAATAATTCTTTGAATATACTATTATCTTCATATTTATTAAGATTTTTTGTATAATTTAGATTCCAAAATTTTGATAATTTATCAGATGTAACATAATGGATTTGACCATCATATATCAATATTGCAGATGATGGTTGTAATATATCATTTTTATTTGGTTGATCAATTATCTTTATTTTATCTTTATCGATATTATATTCTTTACAATAAGCAGTTATAGCATCATCAAATAATTTTGAATGTGATTCTCCAGAATTATCATATATAATATCATAAACATTTAATGGGATGTTATTATTGTATAATTTCATATTATGATTTTTGTTCCAATACAGGATTTTCTGATTTATTTAATGGCTTATTATCCATACTCTTTTTAATTACATAAAGATATTGTTTAATTTTATGATCTTCTGTAACATATTCAAATTCCATACTATCAATATAATACATACCAGATAGATAAATATTGATTTTTCCTTCAATGGATTCTTCCATATCATTATTGTTATCAAAAGTTTTAATAACTGATGAATTATATTCTTTAAATATAATATTAATTAATGTTCCTCTTTCTAATCCTAAATTATGCCTTTCTAATTCTATTTTTAATCTTTTTGCTCTAAGTTTTTCGAAATATCTTTGATTAATTTTTTTCTTGAATAAAGTAGGTGTTTCTGAAAATTCTATTCCTAAAAATTGTGTTTTACCAAATTCATATTCTTTTGAATAATTCACACCATCCACTGAATTTTCAATAATTTGTAATTGTTCTTGTTCAAGTTTATTTTCTTCACATGGAGATGTCATATACCAATTAGTATTTAAAGATCCATTGTTATAGATTTGATTATTATTAATAATGTTTTCAAAAACTTTAAAATGTAAATTAGTATTAACCGTATCAGTTAAATTATTCGTTAATGTTCGTTGAGCTTGAATAGCTTTTGGTTCCATATTTTCATCATTAACTGTATTCTCTCCACCATAAATAGTATAAATAGTTAATTGTTCAGGCTCAATTTTTTCATTAAATACATAATATACATTCACCATCACAATATATCCAAAAATATCTATCCAAGCATCAAAAATAGATTCTTCATCTAATCCAGAGGATGATAATTGTTCTTTAATATAATCTATATATGTTTTTGAACATATTAATCTATATTGTTCATCTTTAATCTCTTCACATTTTTTAGTGGCTGCAAAACCTAATTTATTTTCTTTAGCTATTTCAGAAAGCATATTATAAGTATTAAGTTTTCCATTACCTATTTGTTTCATCACGTGGGTATTTAATGATTGTAACTTAAATACTCCATCATATGCTATATATTCATCATATATATTAAAGTCAGTAATATAAAATAATAAAGAGATTTTTTTATAATATCCATTAATTTGGCAAGTAATAACTACATTTATTTCATTATCAAATCCGGGTGTATCACATATTTTAATTACATTTTCAGTATCTTTAATAGATAGATGTACAGTTGGAAAAAAACTATTATAATAAATAATTACTTGGTCGATTTGAGCATCATTTAAAGTAATATTATTTAATCTAACTATTGGTATATTTATAGCATCATCTTTAAGAGAATTATATGTAGCATTTGATGATGTTTTGTCTGCATCATCAAATTCTTTAAGTATAACTTTAGTTTTAAATTCTGGGTCAAATTTAACCTCAGGATCTGTTGGGTTATATGGTTCTTTAATAATTTGTTTTCCTGCTTCTGCTGCCATATTTAATAAAATACTACTCCAAGAGATTTATCAATAATATAGTTTGTATCTCCAACTAATTGTTGACTTGGACTACGTTTTTCATTTTTTTGTTTTTGAGCTCCTATTTTACGATTAATTGCTATAGAATTAGTATCTTCAATTTTATTTGTATTCTTATTAGAACTCTTTTTATCTATAATAAAATTTATATATTCTAATGTTGGGATAAATAAAACTGTTTTTTCATTTAATTCAAATGGATTAGATATTCCATTTAATTTACAAATAATATCTGCATATTTATCTTCCCCATACATTGCTAATGATATTAAATCCGGTCTAGCAATATAATACTCATTAACTTGTATAAATTTACCACGATAAGTACCATCATCAACAAAATTTAATGTTTTATATAATAAATCTTTAACATTTTCATTATCAATTTCAATTGAAGGTTTATTTTTTAAAATATCATAATCTAACATTTGATTAAGGATTATTTATATTTATTAATATTATTTATCCATTATATGTATCTTCATTATAGATAAAATGTGTTGATGTACTATTTAAGAAAAGTTTTAATTGAATATCATATGCTTCTTTACATGATAATTTATGGTTATCATTCCCATATACCGCACCAGGATTTATTGATATTATTTGATAATCATCATTTACTTTTTTAACTTCATAAATATTATTATATTTAAATTCAAAAAATTCATAATCTTTATTCTTGTATTGAATTGCCGAATATATCTTTGGGAATAAATTTTCGTTAGATTGTCTAATAATTGGGCATATAATAGTATTTGTATCACTAGTATTTGGTAATGATTGTCCTCCATAATTTTTTGAACCATGAACACCATTATGTTTCAAATGGTATTTAATTAATGGGAATCTTGTTTGGGAATTTTGATCATTGATATTTATTGTAAAATTATTTTTAAATTCTTCTCCACCAATATTTAAAATATAATAACTAGTATTTGTATTAATACCTTTAACATTACCTTCTAAACCTGGTATTTCAGATATATTATTTGCATCTTCTACAACATATTCACCATTTTGGTTATTAATTACGGACCCAATAACTATTTTACGACTATCTGTATCTGTATTTGTAATCTTTAATTTATTAATATCGGCCAAACGATAAATATCATAATCTTTATTAGTTTCATCATATTCTATCGGATTACTATCTTCTATTTCTTTATTAAATATTGGATATGGCACTTTTTTATTAATATTTGAAAGTGAATAATCCGGGAATTGTAATCCTATATCTTGTCTAATATCAACATATGTTAAACCAGCTAAATAATGTTTATTATGTACATCTCCTAATTCAGATACATAAGTATTCGCAAATATCTCACCAGGAATATGGTCATTATATTTGTCATTAAAATAAAAATAACTACCAGTTGGTGTCATTCCTGATATAGATGATACATCTCTAGGAGTCATTTCAATAAAATCTGATAAATAATAATCAGAATTTCTAGATACAAAAACCCATGTACTTGTCATACCTTGAATACTAATACCACCATCAGCACGTCTACGTTTAATATTGAATTTCATTTTTGCTTCATTTGATTCATAATAATATGGACTTGGTTTAATAGTATTATCAAATAATTTCATAGATAATGTAATTGGGTGATAATTTGATTCATCATCCCAACAATTCATATATTGATAATATTTAAATCTTTCTTCATCATTATTGATATCAGGTATTAGTCCTTCTGGTTTAGTATCTTTTAGAGGACTAAATGTAGATGAATTAATTGAAATATAAGATATTGGTAAATAATATGTAAATGTATCATTACCCTTATAACCCTTTTTACATTTTACAGTATATGATGTTTTATAAATATTGATTGGTAAAGTTTTTATAATATATGAATATAAATTATTTTCTTTTTTACCATATCCACTATAAAATTCATCATTTTCATCTTCTAAATCATGAATATTTTCTTCCCAAATTTCATGTGAACTTTCATCTAATTCAGTACAAATATATTTTAATTGATAATCATCATCATCTAATTTAAATTTTAATTGTTCTTCAATCGATTGATGTGATTTTTCAGATGCTACTGATAACAAATCAAAATCGTTATATATAGTTTTTTTGAAATCAGCGCCGGCTACATCTATATTATCAGGAACAGTATTACCATGTAAACGATAATTTTTATTAAACCCATTTAAATTAAAGAAATATAAATGGTATGAATATTGTGGATCAGTAGAAATTTCACTTTTAAGAGTAATAATATTATTATTATTCTCATATTTTAAATGTGTTTCTGGTGTTCCACCTATTCTCTTTTTATTTAAATATTGTTCAGTATACCAACTTCCTAATAAATTAATAGTATTTAAATTATAATTATATGTAAATTCAAATATTGTATTATTAATTGTACAATCATATGTTTGTTGTTTTTGTAAATCATCTAATGTTTCAATATCTTGGTTATTATCATATATATAACTTACTAAATTAGGAATATTATTTAATCCAGCAAATCTAGAGTTATATTTACCAAATGATTTATCATATATATCAGTTAAAGAAATTTGTTCAACTCCAAAATTATATGTATAATATTTATCACTATAATTTGCATTTTCTAATTCTACCGCATTACGAGAATAATAATTGATTGTAGGATTATATATTTTATTAATATTTAATGGAATAATACATTCAGTATATTTAACTTTTGATGTTTCATTAATATAAAATCTTAAATTCATTTTTAATTCTTCAATATCATTCTTTAAAATATGATTAAATGTATAAGAATTATAAGATGATAATACAAATTCATTATGACTTTTTATATAAGCAATTTCATCATTAACTAAATTATATTGGAATGATTGTTGAATAAATTCATCATTATCTATATCTAAACATAATTGGTAAGGATTATCATATTTCATCCAAGTATGTTTATATAAATGACTTGTAGAATCTGTTGCTGTATAATTATTTTGACCACTTCTAAAAGTATCATATGTAAATTGATTAAATTTACGTTTATATGAATTAGAAGAATCTACATCCCTTTGTAATTCATAATATTGACTAGCCTTTTCATCATTATTAACCTCTTCAGTTTTATATAACATTATATCTTTATATTCATCATCTAATTTAAGTCTAAAAGGATTTCCTTCTTCATAATTATTAGGATCAATATTGTCAGGAAGATTAGGTCTAATATAAGCAATATATGATGAATCAAATGTAAATGTAATATCTTGGTTATCAGGAATATTATATCTAAAATCATTATAAGTCAATGAATCTGATTGTATTGGATCATTTTCTGGAAGTATTTCTATAATTTCATCATCTTTTCCTAATCTAGTTAATTTACAACTTAAATTATTTTGACGTTTATAATAATATATCTTAATAGATTTAGAAGTTGAAGAGAATTTTTTAGAATTAGGAGTAGCTACTTCTAATGTTGAATAAAATTCATCTGGTAATACATAGAATTTAGGTGAATATATTGTTTTCCCATTATCAGTACCAATTAAAACTTGATCATCTAATGCATTATTTGTAAAATCATAAAATTCATAAGTACTGAAATTTTTATCCATAATATACGTATCTATAATATTTTTAATTTCTGGTTCAGTTTCATTAGAACCATTTTGATAATTATATGCAATAATTATTTTTTTACCAATATTATCAACATAATAGATAAAATATGGATTTTGAATCTCAGTTTGTTGATTTATTGAAATTTTAGATTTATTAAGAAATTTTATATATAATTTTGAATAGATATTCCCAGATGAATTTGATTTAAAATATGTTTCATTTTTAAAGGTTTTTAATTTAAAATCAATAATTTCATTCGGGTTTGTTTTTATATTATTACTATTAATAAATGCATCTATTCTTGCACCAGGATATACCTTTAATTCATCTCCAATTTGATAAGCATATATTTGTTGTAATGTACCATCAATATTTTGAGAAATAGTTGAAATATGGTTTTCAATAGCTTTATTAGATGGTAATATTACCATTAAAACAATATTTTTTCCGGTGGTTTCCATAATTTTTCTATCAAAAGATAAATTATCTAAATCACCATCTATTTTATAAAAATTAGTTACTATACCAAATTTATTATTAATATTATTATTTAATGATGTATAATAATTGGTTGGATCCAAATATGTAATCATTTTTGTTTCATTAGTACGGTCAGAATATGGTTGGAAATCTTGGGCTACTAATTGATAATTAATTCCAATTAATTTATTACTAGTTACATCTTTTGTAAACCAAATATTAACTCTTTCATTAACACTATATTTAATTTTATATAATTCATTCCAAAGATTATCACAGGCACATAATAAATAATCAATTACATTTAATAATTCAAATGTATTATTAATATGAATAGGTTTATCTCCCCATCTTCTATTTGGGTCAAATCCTGCCCAATTATATTCACTTGTAATGGCGGAATTTGGCAATATAACATTATCATAATCAATATCTTTAGCAGACATTAATTTATAATTATGTGTTCCATTAATATTTGATATCATATCTGATAATTCTATACCTTTTTCTCTTTTTGATTGTAAAAATGCATATACTATATCTTCATTATTAGATAAATTAGGGTATTGATTATGATGATCTGTATCTATACTAATATAACTACCATTCATAATAATTTCTGATTGGTTTTCACTATCAGTTATACTTTTACCACCATAGTCATCAATCATATATTTATTAATAACCGCTTGGATAAATCTTTGTTCTTGATTATCGTAATCCGCTTGATCTTCTGGTGTCATATTATTATATTCTATAGGATTACGTCTATTAAAAGACTCTTCAATACCATATAATTCTGTTAATTTTTTACCAGTTGGTTGATCAAAATATATTGTATCTATAATGTTATATGTAAAATAATTATTTTGTGCCATAAATTATTTAATTATTATTTTGCAAGAGTTTTTTGTTCTTTTATTATACCAATTAAAAAATTTAAACAATTAATTCTATTAAATAAATAATCTACAATATTTAATAAGTCATATGAATTGTTTATATATGGTGTAATACCTCTACCAAATGAATATGTTGTACCAGTATTACGTAATGTAGCTACAACTTCACCTTCTTCATTTAAACTTAAATCATGATAAGAAATAGGTTCATCATAATCATATGAAGGTTGTGCATATTTTAAATAAGCATTTTCAAAATCTATATCTTTCGCAGATATAAGTTTATAGTTATTTTCTGTGAAATAAGTATTATATGTAGATAATAATGGGTAAAAATACCCATATGGGTGATTTTTATCTTTTATATGATCATCGTAATCATTTCCTTCAACATAATAATAAGTATTTGAAATAGCATGCATTCCACCTACTGGTTTAACTTTATCTGATAAAATTATACCATTTGGTATACTATTATGATAAATATAATATTGTGTGGCATTATCAGTTGTTTGACCGGATTCATTACCACCATACATATCTAATATTGAATTTAATTGATATTGATTTTTAATATTATTCATAATTATATTTGATTATCCATTTATGTTTACCAATATAACGACGAGGAGATTGATATAATCTAAATATTTCATTATTATCATTATTTAATTCTATATAATTCCAATTATTATTCTTAATATTATTAAAATAAAAATCTATTTTAATTGTATTATATTTTACTAATATATAATCATGAGTAAAAAATATAGAATTATTAGATTTATATCCAGTACCATTAAATTCTATTTCAGTATTATCATCTAAATATACCATAGAATCCTCATTATTCTCAATGAACGATTTAAGTTTATTTAATATTGTCAAATTATCATCAGTATCATTAGAAATATTTTGTATATCAAATCCGGTATCGGAAAATTCATAATTATCAAATGCCATAATAGTTGATAATTCTAATTGTGATAATGCATTTATGTATTCTGTATTAAATGGTAATATCTTATATCTCCATTTAATTAAATTTTTAAATGTATAACTATAAACAATATCATTATCTCTTTTACACACTAATGATAAATCTTTAGTATTATATTCTGAATTGATATTTTCATAATCAATATAATATGTTAATAATTGACCAGATTCTTCAAATTTATTAAAATCAACAATTTCATCATTAATATATAAATTAGGTGCATTTTGAATAATTTTTTCTTTTATAGAAATATTATCATTTTCACCGTTTTGTGAATTAGCAATTATAGAATTATCTGTTATTGTAAAAGATAATTGAACATGTGAAGAATTATTGACATCAAAATAATTATATATTAAATCAGTTGAATTATTATCATTATGCCCATATATATCTTTTCCACCTATAAGCTCTAATTGAATATCGCTTATATATGGTGTATGAATAGTTTTTAATTGAATTATATAAGTACTATTATTTTCGGGAGATTTATAAACATCTATTTCTTTATATTGTTTAAGCCAACCATATGTATTATAAACATGGTCGATCTTATTTTCAGAATTTTCATAAGAATATTCAATATTAAATGTCTTATTTCTTAAATCATTTATTTCATCTCCAATATATGTAATAACTCCTTCATATGTATTTATAATATAAGAAGCTTTTTCAAAATGATTATAAGAAGAAAATCCATATCCACTTGCTAAAAACAAATTATCTAAAAAAATACAATAACTATTAGGTACTAACCCATATATATGATTATTAGGATCACTATTATCAATAATTGTCAATGCCCCATTAGTTGTAATTTGTGTAGGATTTAAATCAGTTATATATGCAGATAAAGGTACATTATGTTTATTTGCTAAAAAATTTTTCATTTCAATTATTGATATTTTTATTCATTTCCTTCTGGTTGTAATAAATTGACTGTATCTAGATAATTATTTAATGTTGAATAATTATTATTTACAGTTAATTCAATAAGGTAATTCTTGGCATCCACAAATAATGAATCTTTCAAATCAAAATAAATAGATTTCTTAATTGTGGAAATTGGTTTAGAATTATCTCCTGATGTATTATTTAAACAATATTCAAATGTTAATGGTATTGTCATATCTTTACCAACATCAATACTCATATAATTATTTGGATTGATATCAGTATTATCAATTATAATATTATTCTTATGCATAATATCTGGATATAAGAATCCTCCATTAAAATCTTGAATTGTATTATCCAAATAAACTGAGCCGGCATTTAGGAAGTCTGATATAATATCATTTTCGGATAAATAAACAACTTTATTATTTGTTACATATTTTAAATCTTCAAATCTCATTACATAATTATTACTTCCATCTTTTACATTATCATAATGGTAAAAATTATTTAATGTCTTATTACTATAATCTATTTCATTAGCATCCATTAAATTTGATAAAGTATATTCTTCAAATTTATAGCCAGTTCCATCAGATAATGGTGTATATTTTAGTCCTTGCCAAATATTCTTACTTAAATTAATATTGAATCCACCATGTTCTTTATATGGGTATAATATTTGTGAGTTATCTTTTGCTTTATAATCACTATTATTTTTTCCCCATAATAAAATATCATTAATATTAGATTTATCTTGTATATTTTGAGAATTCTCATTTAAATATATATCTTCTTTGGTAAATGGATTATTTTGGCGGAAGTAAATCCATTGACCTAGATATTGAGGAGTCATTTGATCATTAATAAGAATTGGAATACGTTCATAATCACCAATTGTTCTGGCATATGATTCACGATTATCTTCAATAAGAGCTACATTAGAATTGCCAGGGAACATTGTATAGAATTTTACAACATTTTCACCAGTATTCTTAATAATTATTCTCATAGATTTTTTAATGAATGAATCAGAAATATTGGTATCATTAATATTAATACGATTAATAGAACCGGAGAATAATTCAATAACTTGGTTATCAAATTCAAGATAAACGCTATATTTTTTCTTTGTAGATTCTTCTAATATATCACGATACTTTTCAATATCATTCGACATTTCTGTTAATTTATCTTTAAGAGATAATAAGTTATTTTCTGAAGTATTGAATCCTGAATAGATTGATTCTGGCATATGATAGAATACTTGATTACCAGATATGAACTTATTATTTACATGTTCGGCATAACCATCATTAATAAGTGTTTTATTAAAGTTTGATGTATTAGTATCACCTGCATTTTCTTCAATAATCTCACTTATTTGCACCATTTCTTTATATTCATCAGGAAATACAAAAGTTTCTTCTTCTGACCAAGGAGTATAAAGAGTTACAAATGGTTGCCCGATATTATATTTATATCTTACTTTAAATACTACTTCTTCGTTTTGGTTAATAGGAATATCTATTTGATTCCATTTTATAATATTATCAGTGGCATTTTCGTCAAGCCATTTAAGTTCAATAGAAGATGTATATTCATTAAAATCTACATAACGTTCTTTATCTTTAGTAGAATATCTATTCCAATCTGTAAATGTATTTGCATTAATAGATTGCATTGCAGTTGTAGTTGAATAATTAGATTTATATTTATATTGTACATCTATACCAATTATTACAACATTATTATAGTTAGTAGATATATATTCTTCTAAATTTTTTGTATCTAATATACCACGAATACGATATTTTAAATCTTCATCATATTTTACTATTGATTTAGCATTAATACTATCAACCACATTACTTAATTGTGTTGTGATTTGAGTACGTTCATTATAATATTCATCGAGTTTCTTACGAATTGATAATTGTGAGTTAGAAACTTCTTGAGACCAATCAGTATTTGTCAAAGTATTATATAAGTCATCAATATTTGAATTAATAGCTGTTAACTTATTATTTAATTCACTTTTCTGATTATGAAGATTTATAATCTCTTGTGTAGTCGAGTCATCGATTAAATGTTTATTAATAGGCACAACTTGAAGAATTTCTGATGTATTAAATGTAGTATTTACTAATTCTTTAATAGATTCAGAAGTTTGTAAATCTTCAATTGTATTATATTCATATTCTGATAATAAAGGATTTGTAATTTCACTAAATCCAGAAAGTATATCACCAATATTCTTACAATAAGTATTATAATATTTCATATAAGTTACTTGGTTTCCTTTTGAATCCATTAACTTATTTCCATATTCATCAACCATGTAGATTTTATTAAGATCTAATAAAATACCATTAGATAATATACTTCTAACATTATTATATATTGTTCCAATAAATATAGCAATATATTGATTTTCTTCTAATGGAACTTGTATATAGTTATAATCATCATAATTATGATTATTAATTGTGAAGAACATATTTTGATTTTCAGCAAATGGCTGTAATGCTGTATGTCCTAAACGTTCTTCTATAATAACTTCATTAGTTGTATTATTTACATATTTTACATAATATTCTGCATTAGTATTATTCAATGATAAATAATCACCAACTTTTAATAAGAATTTAATAGATGTATCTTCTTGATTATTATATTCAATTGTATTTAATATTAATTTATAATTAAGAACTTCTTTATCCAAATCTGTATTAAATTCTACAAAAGGATTTCCACTATCTAAAGTTACAATCTCTTCTATTTGAAACATTGAATTATAAATTTCCTTTTTTAATGGTAAATCTATAATTGAGTCATATACATTATAATCTTTTCCTTTTATATATGAAGATAATAAAGCGGAATATTGTTCATTAGTTGTAATTCCACTTTCTTGAATTACATTATATAAATTATTTGAAGCTGTATTATAAAAAACATATTTCTTAACAAATATTTTCTCAATATTATTTGTTAAGTTTGATATATTCATTTTTAAATACATTTTAGGTGATACTAAATCCTTAAAATAATTATTATCCGTAAATGATGCTACTAATTTATCATTAATAATATTTGGTATTTGTGGTGCTGTATTACTTTTTATTAAATGAAACTTATACATATTAGCATCATTTTCAAACCAAGCATCTCCACTATTAGGAATATCAAAGAAATTATTAAAAGTATTCTTAATTTCATCTAATTTATTATCCAAATATATAAATGAAGGAATTTTAGTTTCATGTGTTGTTCCATCAGAATCAGTTATATTCAACGAAACTTGTGGTGAAGCCGTTGATAAGCTTTGATTCAATGATGTAAGCATGTTTACACAATTATTATATAAATCAAATATTTTAATATAATATTCTTTTAATGTATTAGTATTATTCATTTACTTAATGAGTATTATTTTTTGCATTTACTTGCCATTTAAGCTTATTTGCCTCTATTTTCTTTTCTAATTCTTCTAATTTGTTATTAATATTTAATGTTAATTCGTCTACCGAATTTTGTATATTATTAACATTTTGCACAATACTATCAATATTTTGAACACTTGAAATATTAGTTAATTTACTTTCTAATAATTCGATTCTTTTTTGTAATGATTTTATTAAACTATCATATTTAACTAAAGCATCTGTAAAATTGGTTTGATTAGCTAATATTTCTGCAAAAGTCAAATATGCTTGTTTAGTAGATTGTGAGTCATCAAAATTTTGTTGAATATCATATGAAAATGGAAAAGCACTAAATTGTGTACTAATCAATAAAGACCAATTAGTTGAGAATTTACCATTAATACTTAATTCAACATCATTATCGGTAAAATAAATTCCCAAAGGAATATTAACTTTATTATTTAATTCAATTGATGTTATATTAGGATCATCATTTGTAATATCATTAGAATTTTTAGTATTAATAATATTAAATAATGGGATAATTATATTAAATTTAAATTTAGTTTTATCTGTAATATTTATTATTTCTAATTTATCAATTAATGATTTAAGATAATAAACATTTTTATTTTCTCCATCAATATTTTTGATTTCATCACTAATTGGTGATTTAATATAGTTTTCCAATTTTTCTATGGTATTAGGAGATTCATTTTCCCAACCATGTAAATATTCAACATTTTCAATATTTATAACATTATTATTTTCATTTAAATATGAATCTACATCATAATGGTCATCATTAATATCTAATGTTACAAAATTTAATAATGGTTTAGTCCATTTATTAGGATTGATGGTACAAATAATATCAGAATATGTACCATTATATTGTTGCTCTACTATATCACTAATATAATTAAATTCCAATGAATTAACAACATCTATACTATTATTTAATAATTTCTTTTCTACTTCAATAGGTGAAATGATTGATTCCCATCCTAATTGTTTATTATATGCATACCAATACATAAAAGTAATTAAATAATTTAATGGTTTTAATGTTGAAATATCATCAATATTATCTCTAAGAGTTGTTAATTTATTTTCATAATATTTTTGTAATTTCAAAGTAAAATCTTCTTTATCCAAATCTTCTATATATGCACATATAAATCTAGAAGGCCAAAGTTTATAATCGGTAGCCAAAATATCACCGGTTAAAGCTTCAGTATAGTTATTAAAAGTTAAAAACTTAGAATCTTCTGAATTGTTATAGAATATATTTGTTTTACGATTCATATTAAATAAATATATCTTTATAAATTGTTTTATTAAAAATAAAAAACGGTAATAACCGATTAATGAATAAAATTAAATTTTTTAATTGGATTTCTATATTAAATTTATAAAAATGAATAATAAATAAAATTTTATGAGAAATTTAGTAATATTTGATTTAGAAACAACAGGATTAGATAAGACAAAAGATCAAATAATTCAATTTGCCGCAATAAAAATTGATGTTGATACAAATAAATTGATTGATAGTAAAAATATTCTTATTCAACCAATAGGTAAATATGAAATAAGTATATTAGCTTATTTTAAACATGGTATTACTGCAAAAGATTTAGCTGATAAACCACATTTAAAAGATGTTGCGCAAGAGATTATAGATTTTATTGGGAATAGTGCAATTCTAACTTATAATGGAAATAGTTTTGATATTCCATTTTTAAAATATGAGTTAAATAAATATGGGTTTGATATTGATTTTATGAATCGACCATGTTATGATGCATTCTTAGAGGAGAAACGTCGTAATGGTAATAATCTTGAAAGTACATATTTAAGATATAGTGGAAAAACTATGGAAGAAGCTGGTCTTAAAGCACATGACGCATTATCTGATGTTAAAGCTACATATTCGGTATTTTGGGCACAACAGAAACATCAAGCATATGGACCAGAAAATATGTATGGAGAAGATAATGTTATTACAGATCAATTATTTAAAGATGAGATAAAACCTTGTTTTAATATTGGTAAGTATAGAGGTTATAGCCTTGAATATGTTATTACCAAAGATAAAGGTTATTTAGCTTGGTGCATATCAGACTCATGTAATTTTACACAATCAACAAAAGATTATATTAAACAATTTATACAGAATAATTAATTATGTCAATGTATGATGAAACACCTGATTATTTTATCAGGGATGGAAAAATTTATGCTCATCATAAAGGTTCTACATATTATTCTGGTGGCTTCAGAGAACATGAACCTTCTTATGATAGTGAATTATGTGAAGCTACTCCAATAAATATAAATAAATTTCTAAAGAATCATAACTATTTATATAATTATGATGAAGGTAGAAAACAAACTTCTATTGAAAGTAAGTATAAAGATGCTTATGAGAATGATATATTTATAGGTAGTCATGTAATTTTCATGGATTGTGATTGTACTGGAACATTTTTAGGATATGTAAAAGGTATTGTTGAAGGATTTACAAAAGAATATGTTTATATAAGACCTATTAAATATGATAAAATAAATAGATGGCACGAAGATATACCGGTATTTAAAAGAATGCCGCATAGGATAATATGTATTGAGAATTTATGAAAAATAAACATTTAGAATTTTGGTTAACAATTGGTAGTTTAATAACTTTAATAATTATATTTGTATTTATAATTTTTATGAGTAGTATGGAAACTATCGAATTTCATAAAGGATATTGTATATTTTTAATACCATTATTAATATATTCAATATTTCAATTTATAATTAATTATATTAATTTAACAGAAAATTAAAGATGAAAGTAAATGAATTAATTAAGGCAGTATCAAAGGATTATATGCCTATTAAAAAGAAAGTAATGGAAGCACAAAGAGAAGGTCTTTCATTATCTATTACAGATGAACAAAGTTATTTTGAGTTAAATACTACTCTTGAACTTTATAAGATTCTTAAGGGTGCTTTTATGGAGGAAATTACAAAGAATAAGGAAGTTTTCCCAGTAATGTTGGCAGAAAAACTTATTACTACTCATCAAGAAGATGCAGAGAAGGATGGTAAGATTATTAAGGTTACTGTAGTTAATGAGTCTATGGATTATCAAATTGATAATCTTCCTGAGCAATTCCAGAGAACTGTGATTGAAAAGATGGTAAAGGCTCATAAAGATAATCTTGATAATTATAACAAGCCTGGTTATGAGGATGCACTTCGTAAAGAAGCTTTTGAATTACAAGTACTTGAACAATTTTTGCCAAAGGAAGCAACACCTGAAGATGTAGAAAAGTGGCTGAATGAAAATTATCCAAATGGAATT
>Ga0326512_10001632_pt1 | contig 17039 bp, 8 predicted proteins | sample 1_2617_0518_D_FD_203652 | JGI IMG/M metagenome (GOLD analysis project Ga0326512, IMG submission 203652) | Bovine rumen microbial communities from UC Davis, California, United States - 1_2617_0518 | ecosystem: Host-associated > Mammals > Digestive system > Stomach > Rumen | place: USA: California... | reverse complement strand
TGAGCAACATATCTCTCATACGGCACGAGGGCAGAAGGCCCATAAATCTGCTCGGCATAGCAGTGAGCGTCATGTGGTTCGTGGCGACCTATATATGGTTTAACTTTTGGAACCTTGACCTCCATCTCGTGCTGGGTGTGCAGATGACGGAGTTGCTCAGCTCCGCATTCGCAGTGGGGATCGTGTTTGGGGAGTGCATGCTGCTCTCTACCATTCTCTGTGCTTGGTCTGCGTCTTGCCATGAGCCGCAAAGGCACTTCGACTATGTAGTGATCCTTGGATGTGGCTTGAGGCCGGATGGCACGCCATGTCCCCTGCTCATCGGTCGTATAGAGCGTGCCCTTGGATTCGACAAGAAGCGCATCGAGATGGGTGAGACACCGGCCGTCTTTGTGCCGAGTGGCGGACAAGGGCCAGACGAGGTCATAAGTGAGGCTCAGAGCATGGGAAACTATCTCCTTGGGCAGGGAGTGCCAGAGGAGCGACTGGCTCTTGAGGATCGCTCATCCACCACAAGGGAAAACATGGCCTTTTCCCGCGAGGTCATAGAGCGCCATGCGGGGCGTGACGTGAGTGAGGTCTCTGTGGGATTCTCCACCACCAACTATCACGTGTTTCGTGGATATGTGTGTGCCCAGCAAGCGGGTATGAGGGTAGAGGGCATGGGCAGCAAGACAAAGGCTTACTTCTGGCCAAATGCATTTCTTCGTGAGTTTGCCGGACTTCTCGTGACGGAGTGGAAGGGCATTCTCCAGACCTATGCGGTCATCGCGTTCATCTATCTGCTCGCAGAGTATATTCTTACCATGTAAGGGGGCAGGGGGAGCGCCAGCTTCTCAAGGAAAAAGCTGGCACTTCCCCTTCCCGTCACTCACACGGATTCGTCCTCTTTGGCATGGTATTATTCAGACACATGCAGAAGAACGAGGAGGTTACATGTCTCAAATCGACGCGTTCGTCCATGGGTCGCTTGGTGCCTTGGCTCCTGATTTTGAAAACGGTGCCTCTCCTCTTGAGGGCGAAGAGGCACTTGAACTCTTTATGGAGTGGGTAGAGGCGCGTGGTCTTGAGCTTTGGGACCATCAGGAGGAGGCATTGCTCTCGCTTGCGATGGGAAACCACGTGATTTTGGGCACGCCCACCGGATCGGGCAAGTCGCTGGTTGCTCTGGGCATGTGCTTTATGGCTCTGTGCGCCGATTACACTTCCTACTATACGGCGCCTATCAAAGCCCTCGTGAGCGAGAAGTTCTTTGATCTCGTGGAGGTCTTTGGTCGTGAGAACGTAGGCATGATCACCGGCGACGCATCCATAAACGCTTCGGCTCCAGTGATTTGCTGCACGGCGGAAATACTGGCAAACCAAGCTCTTCGCGAGGGGGAGGATACGGACGTGGCCTGGGCCGTCATGGACGAGTTTCACTACTATGGCGATCCCGACCGCGGATGGGCATGGCAAGTGCCCTTGCTTGCGCTTCGCGGGACTAAGTTCTTGCTCATGAGCGCGACGCTGGGAGACGTCACGAGTATCGCGGACTCGCTTCAAGAACGTACCGGCACCGATGTGGACCTCGTGCTTGACGCGCCACGTCCCGTGCCCTTGTCGTATGAGTTCGTGGAGTCGCCTCTGGAGGCGACCGTGGAGCTGGCACTGCGAGATGGCAAGGCGCCTATCTACATAGTTCATTTTGCCCAGGACGCTGCGCTCAAAAGCGCGCAGGCGTTGGCGAGCTACGGCGTCTCAACGAGGGAGCAACGCGATGCGCTCAAGCAGGCGTGCAAGGGCACGCGCTTCTCCACGGCGTTTGGCAAGACGCTCCAGCGGCTGTTGCTTACCGGTGTGGGAGTTCATCATGCCGGCATGCTTCCCCGTTACCGTCTCTTGGTGGAAAAGCTTGCCCAGCAGGGACTTCTGCCAGTCATCTGCGGGACCGACACCTTGGGAGTTGGCATAAACGTGCCCATTCATACGGTTCTGCTCACAGCTCTCGCAAAGTATGACGGCGTGCGGCAAAGAAGGCTCAATGCGCGCGAGTTTCATCAAATCGCCGGGCGTGCGGGACGTGCGGGATTCGACACCGAGGGAGTGGTGCTTGCTCAGGCCACCATCTATGACGTGGAGAAGGCACGAGCGCTCGCCAAGGCGGGGGGAGATCCCAAACGCGCGCGTAAGATACGTGTGAGCAAGCCCCCTGAAGGATTTGTGGGTTGGAGCAAGGCAACGTTCGACAGGCTCAAGGAAGCTGCTCCCGAGCCCTTGCGTCCCCGCATGAAGGTGTCGCACTCCATGGTGCTTGCGGAGGTGAGCCAAGGGGGAGATGCGCTCGAGCGCATGCGTGAGCTCATAGGTGCCTCGGCACAGACAGACGAGCAAAAAGAGGAGCTTCTCGCGCGAACGGACGAGATCTTTGCCACGCTCATGGATGCGGGAGTCGTGGAGCGCAAGGAGACGGACGGATACGTTGACTTCTATACCACGGTGGACGTCCCGACCGACTTTGCGCTCGACCAGCCGTTGTCGCCGTTCCTTCTTGCGGCGCTCGAACTGCTCGACCGTGACAGCGACTCGTATGCCATGGATGCCATCTCTCTGGTGGAAGCCACGCTTGAAGACCCGTATCAGATTCTGCGAGCGCAGGAGAAGGCGGCAAAAAACGAGGCCATGGCGCGGATGAAGGCGGATGGCGTGGAGTACGAGGAGCGCCTGGAGCGGTTGCAGGACGTGACGTATCCCAAACCATTGGAAGAGCTGATTGGCGCGGCGTTTGCGCAGTATTGTGAGAAGGTGCCTTGGGCAAACGACTACGAGCCTCGCCCGAAGTCGGTCTTGCGCGATATGTTGGAGACGGCGTCGGACTTCAAGGGATACATCCAGCGATGCAACATCGCTCGTGCGGAGGGTATTTTGCTGCGCTATCTATCCGAGGCTTATCGTGCGCTGGATCGTACGCTGCCCCTCGATGCACGTGACGAGCGCCTGGAGGACATCATAGCTTGGCTCGGTCTGACGGTACGTTCTGTTGACTCCAGCCTGGTGGACGAATGGTCGCGTGCGGGAGAGCTTTCCGACGATGCCATCGCCCCGCCACCCGCTCCCGACGAGGTCGTGCATGATCGCCGTGCCGTGATGTTGCTCGTGCGCAACGCGCTCTTTGCACGCGTGCGACTGGCCGCTCATGACGATGCTCGCGCGCTCGGTGAGCTGGACGAGCAGTGGGGATGGCGTTACCCACGATGGAGAGCGGCGCTCGACGCGTATTATGACGAGCATGAAGAGATATTGCTCGATGCGGATGCACGTTCGACGTCTTTCTTCGAAGTTGACGAGTCTGATGAGAAGCCTGCGCATGTATGGCATGTGAGGCAGATGTTTCATGACGTTGAAGGCTATCGTGACTACGGTATTTACGCCGACGTTGATTTGGATGCCACTCAGATCGACGGAGAAGCGGTGTTTTCACGTTACTCCGTTGGCTTTGTGGAGGAGCTGATGGACCTATGAGGAAGATGACATCCCACACGGTAAACACCGTGGGATGTGAGAAGTAGAGTTGGACAACGGAAGGTACCTATGAGTTCGCTTGTGCACATAGGCGAGGATGACGTCGAGCAAAAGAAGATCGTGCGATCTGAGATCAAGACAAAGAAAAGCGCAAAAACGCGCAGCCTCATTATGGAATGCGCCTCGCAGCTCATGGCGGAGCGTGGCAACACTTCCTTCAGAATGAGTGAAATATCAAGCAGGTGCGGTCTGTCCAAAGGGGCGCTGTATTACTACTTCTCAGACAAAGACGACCTCCTGAAGGCTATCTACGCCAGGGAGGTTGAACGACTCGTGAGCTCCATCGACGAGGCGGTGGCACATGCTGAGTCTTCGGAGACGGCGCTTCATGGCGCATGCAAGGCGTACTCAGACTGCGTGGCGAGTAGAGGACCGCTTGCCATGGCTATCATACGTGAGCTGGTCATCTCACGAGGACAACGCCTCGAAGATCGAAGTGCAGACAACAACGAAACGACTCGCGCGCTCCAACATATCGTAGGAGTGGTGATGGGGCAGCTTGAAAGGGCAAAGACGGAGGGAAAGATCCGTGCCGATACCGATACACGGCTCATTGCCGTTGCGGTCTGCGGTGCATATGCTTTCGTGGCCATGAGCGCCGCGGAAGGGGACTCCAAGGCCGAAGAGCTGAGCTATACAGAGGATCTCTACCAAATGGTGGTGCGCGGCATCGGAGTCTAACCGTGTCTTGCAGAGTAGCGATCAAGAGTCCAAACAGGAAGGTACGCACCCACGTCCCTGCGCATGCCAGCAAGCGGCGACTCACGAAGTGAGCGAGCGCAGCGAGCGCGGAGCCGCACGCGGGTGTCAACGAGGAGTTGCAGCTCACACTCCTAGCCCCTGCGCATGCCAGCAAGGGGCGACTCACGAAGTGGGCGAGCGCAGCGAGCGCGGAGCCGCTTGCTGGCATGCGCAGGGACGTTGGGTGTGAGCTGCAACAACGAGGAGTCAAAGAGGCTGTTTGTGGGTTTTGTCAGCTCGATTCCTGATGGCTGCTATGCTGTACAATGAAGTGACTCGTCAAGAGGCGTTCTGTTTATACGCATAGAGTCGAGGGACCGAGCCCTATGACACTCCGGCAACCTCCCTTACGGAAAGAAGGGAAAGGTGCTAATTCTCGGCAGTCCTTTTGCGACGTAAGAGTAATGGGGCTGGAAGACGGGGTAGGACGCGAGATTTTCTCACGAACGCCCCCGAAGGCTTAAGCTTAGGGGGCTTTTTTGTCCTCAAAGAGTGCATCGTGCGGGAAGGAACACGTAATGGCTGGCAAGAACTACCTGTTTACCTCTGAGAGCGTGACCGAAGGCCATCCCGACAAGATGGCCGACCAAATCTCAGATGCGATACTCGATGCGATACTCGAAAAGGAGGCTCAACTCGAAGCAGATGGCTACATCGCCCCCGATGGTACGCCCGCATCGCTGGCAAACGTGCGGTGTGCCTGCGAGACGTTCCTTACGACGGGTACCGTTATCGTTGCCGGCGAGATTCGCACGCAGGCATATATCGACATACAGAGGATTGTCCGCGATGTCGTGCGTGATATCGGCTATGACCGTGCAAAATACGGCTTTGACTGCGAGACTTGCGGAGTTATTAATATGATTCACGAACAAAGCCCCGACATCGCACAAGGGGTGGACGGCACCTACGCCAGGGCCGAGGCCGATGAGGTGAATCGCATTGGTGCAGGTGACCAGGGCATGATGTTTGGCTACGCCACTGATGAGACGGCCACGCTCATGCCCATGCCGGCCTACCTCGCACAGAGGATGGCTCAGCGTCTCGCTGCCGTGCGCAAGGACGCAACGCTGAGCTACCTCAGGCCCGATGGCAAGACCCAGGTGACGGTACGCTACGAAAACGATCGTCCAGTGGAAGTCACCGCCGTCGTGGTCTCCACCCAGCACGCGGAAGAGGTAAATGACATGGACGTCATCAAGGCGGACATGCTTCACCATGTGATAGCGCCGGTGCTCGACGAGGCGGGCATCGCATGGGGAAAGGCCCAGATATACGTGAATCCCACGGGAAGGTTTGTCGTCGGCGGTCCCATGGGTGACACCGGTCTCACGGGTCGCAAGATCATCGTCGATACCTACGGCGGTGCCGGACGTCATGGAGGAGGCGCATTCAGTGGGAAGGACTGCACCAAAGTGGACCGCTCTGGTGCCTACGCGGCTCGGTGGGTGGCAAAAAACATCGTGGCCGCTGGGCTTGCGCATCGTTGCGAAGTGCAACTCGCATATGCGATTGGGGTAAGCCACCCGCTTTCGGTCATGGTGGATACGTTCGGTACTGCTGAAGTGGATGAGCAATTGCTCGTAGATGCCGTAACCAACGTGTTTGACTTGCGGCCTGGGGCGATCATACGGGACCTTGACTTGAGAAAACCTGTTTTTCGCAAGACGGCAGCCTACGGCCATTTTGGTCGTGAGGACATGGACTTCACGTGGGAGCGTACCAATCGCGTCGAAGAGCTGCGCGCTGCTGTGTCGTAGTCTCGATCGTGCTGCCTTCTATTTAGTGTCCTTGTGTGAAGGGAGATCCTGTGCGGGCGCAGGATATAGCAGATGAGATATTGTCGAGCGAGCGTCTGATGAATTCTCAGGCATTTGCTGACCGTGTGTATACGGACGAGCCGATCCTACGTACAGGTACTCAGGTTTTGGAGCAGAGAAAGCATGCGTCGTTGCGCCCTCGAGTGGAGACGCGGGTGCAGAGGCATGCTATGCCCGCCCAATACCGTCACATGCGTGATATAGCGCGAAGCGCATCCACATACGATCGCATGTACACGTATGGCGCAAGCGGCAGCCGCATCTTCTATGAGCAGGGCAAGTATATGGAAGACTTCGAAGATGACTTCGAGGGGAAGAGCGAGCTCTATCGTTTCTGCGGCACCTACGAGGATCTGGGCGATTACGACTTGCGCTGTTACTTTACCTGGCGTTCGCAATTTCGGTCGGGTAGTACGACGTATGCCCCGCTGTCCTTTCTTTACATATACGCTCATGAGATTATATGCGGTATAGGAGTGGAGCAGGGAGCGCAAGGGTTCGCGACTCTGAGGCGGCTTTCACAAGAGTATGCAGGCATCAGCGCGTCGTTCGACTCACACCTGACTCGGTGGATGCACGATTATGTGATCTACCACGATCTCGACAAGACCCTTATCGCCAACTCGCTCGAGACATCCTTCTCCTCGCGCGTCGCGCTTCTCGCGAAAGCGCAAAACACGTTGGTGGCTCATGACCTGACCGTATGGCCAGCGGCTTCCGTGGAGAATCTGCCGACGGCGCAAGACATCCTTGATGCACACTGTGCGCTGTCGCGCTATCGGGCAGACCGTTCGCGCTTCATACGAGAGCATAGGGATGATGTGGCCGAGGTGTGCAGTCGGGTGTTTGCGAAGATGGTGTGGCATTGTCATAAACGTCGCAAGATCGACTACATAGACGGCCTCTTTGGCGGACCCGTCCGAAACTCCTACACCATGTATCCTTCTGCGATCTTCTGGACTTCAACGCCTCACCCAGATGCGGAATATGCATTGAGTGATGCGGAGTCGTATCTGTGCGAACGTGGTTTCTGGTGGAGGCGTGTTCCTTGTCGGCGCTTCGACACGAGCAAAGAGCTTGGGGCGCTCATGCATGCGATCGATTGCCGCATGCGTGTGGCCATGGGCGATGCGCACGAACTCAAGGCGCGCCCACTTCCCAAGTATCAGGGGAAGTTCGTAGACGAGGAGATAGCGGCGTTGCTGGAGCGTCGCAAAGCTGAAGAGGCTGCAAGGATTCACATAGATCGCTCATCTCTCGTGGGCATCCGATCCGCCTCGATGCGCACGCGTGAGGCGCTGCTTACCGACGAAGAACGTGAGGATGACGAGCCTGTGGCAGCGGTTGCCGAGGTCGTGACGCCTGTGGAGTGCACACGTGACGCGGCCACGGGCTCAAACGGAACCACGGACGCCTCGATCGGACAATCGCAAGGAGTGATGGGGCTCGATGCACGACAGGCTTCGTTGTTGCAGGCGTTGCTGCTCGGCGATGCGTTGACAGGGTGGAACGACTTGGAGATCTCGCTCGCGGTGGATGCGATCAATGAGGCTTTTCTCGATACGCTCGGTGATACCGTCATAGAGTTCGACGGGGACGTGCCATGCATCGTCGAAGACTACGAGCAAGACGTGCGGGATGCGCTTGCCTGAGGCCTCAGTACTGGTATGGCACGGAGGCACGCGAGGGTTACCGTTCGCACCCTTGGCACCTGCGCATGCCAGAAAGTGGCGACACACGAAGTGAGCGAGCGAAGCGAGGGCGGAGCCGCTTGCTGACATGCGCAGGTGCCAAGGGCGTGAACGGTGGTCGCAGGGTAATTTTGGGTAATTGTTCCGGCATATCTCGTTCGTACCTATTGCGAACAAGTGTACTAAGTGCTATACTCCGTCTCCAATGGATTGATTGCAACGTATGGGGAGGAAGGGCTTTTCATGGCAGAAATGCTTCAGCGTCCGCGCGTACCTAAACGCATAGCTACGGTGTTGGTAAACTCCCTGAAGGGAGGCGTGGTGCCACGGGTGGGACTGCCGTACATCACGGTGGGTCGCGAGGCAGAGATTTCTGCGCTCCTGCGCGATCTGGATATCGTGGCGGAAGGCGGGGCCTCGTTCCGTTTCGTCGTAGGGCGATACGGCAGCGGCAAGAGCTTCTTGCTCCAGACGATTCGCAACCATGCCATGGGCAAGAACTTCGTGGTCGCCGATGCGGACCTTTCGCCAGAGCGTAGACTCCAGGGTACGAAGGGGCAGGGACTCGCGACGTATCGTGAGCTTGTGCGCAATCTCTCTACGCGCACGCGTCCAGAGGGAGGAGCCCTTACGCTGGTGCTGGATCGTTGGATCGCGGGCGTGCAGTCTTCGGTGGCTGGAGAGGGCATGACTCCCGATCAGCCGGGCTTTGAGACTGAGGTGGAGCGCCGTATCTATGCGGTGATCAACGATCTTCAGGAGCTTGTGCATGGCTTCGACTTCGCACGCCTGCTTTCGTCATATTATCGTGCGCATGTAGAGGGCAACGACGAGATGAAGGCATATGTCGCCAAGTGGTTTCGCGGGGAATACCGGACGAAGACCGAGGCAAAGTCCGAGCTCGGAGTAAACTGCATCATCACCGACGAGGACTGGTACGACTATATCAAGCTGCTTGCGCGCTTTCTTGTGGGGGCTGGCTACGCGGGCTTGGTGATACTTGTAGACGAGCTGGTGAATCTCTATAAGATACCGAACGCCATTTCACGTCAGTACAATTACGAGAAGATTCTCACGATGTACAACGACGCGCTCCAAGGTCGTGCTGAGTATCTGGGCGTCATCATGAGTGGCACTCCCCAGTGCGTGGAAGACCGTCGTCGAGGCATCTATTCGTACGAGGCACTGCGGTCACGCCTCACGCAGGGGCGTTTTGGGCGAGAGGGCATGGTGGACCTGCTTGCTCCCGTTATCCGACTGCAGCCGCTTACGCACGAGGAATTGCTTGTGTTGGTAGAGAAGCTGGCAGACATCCATGCCGGTCTCTTTGGCTACGAGCGCTCGCTTACGGAAGACGATCTCATCGAGTTCCTGCAGCTTGAATTGGGACGCGTGGGAGCTGAGACCCATATCACGCCGCGAGAGGTGATCCGCGACTTCATCGAGATGCTCGACATCATGTGGCAGGACCCCTCCGTTACCGTGGCCGGTCTTTTGGGATCCGATGATTTCGTCCATGCCATGCCCGAGGCAAACGACAGCGATGATACTGACGTGGTCCCCGGCTATGCTGAGTTTACGATCTAGGTAAGTAGACGCTATGTCTGGGGTTTTCGAACGCTACGCTCCCTTCGTACAGGACTTCATCTACGCCCACGACTGGGAATCCTTGCGAGGCATACAGGTCGCGGCGGGGGATGCGATTTTCAATACCGACGAAAACGTACTGCTCACCTCTTCCACGGCGTCGGGAAAGACGGAGGCGGCCTTCTTTCCCATCCTCACGCTCTTTGATGAAGACCCTCCCGCTTCGGTGGGAGCCATATACATCGGACCGCTCAAGGCCCTCATAAACGACCAGTTCTATCGCATTACCGACCTCTGTCGCGAGGCGGATATACCGGTGTGGCATTGGCATGGCGATGTGAGCGCATCACACAAGGCGCGTCTCATGAAGAAGCCACGCGGCATTCTCCAGATCACGCCGGAGTCACTCGAGGCCATGCTCTTGCACAGGCATTCTGCGATTCCCAAGCTTTTTTCCGACCTGCGTTTCATCGTGATCGACGAGGTGCACTCATTGCTTAGAGGAGACAGGGGAGGCCAGACGCTCTGCCTCATGGAGCGACTTTCGCGGATGGCAGGATGCAATCCGAGGCGCATAGGCCTGTCGGCCACCATCGGAGATCCGGAGTCGTGCGGAGAGCTTCTCGCGCAGGGGACGGGCAGGTCTACCGTAGTTCCTCGGGTCGAATCCACGGGGCAGTCGTGGCGCATCTCCATGGAGCATTTTTATACGTATGGGCTTCAGGCGGCGCAAACGTCTGGCCCCGTACGTGATGGATCGGGGATGATGCACGTAGACGCCATCGTGGAAGAGATAGACGAAAGAGCATTGCCTTCTGGCGAGCGGGCGATGGCGTCGGTGGAGCTGCCGGAGCAAAGTGGCGAAGGTGCAGGTGCGGCCGCGCCAGCTGCCGCCGACCCTGGCATAGGATATATATACGAGCACACGAAAGGACGCAAATGCCTGGTGTTTTCCAATTCTCGTGAGGACTGCGAGGCGGTGACTACGACGCTGAGAGGGTACTGCGAGGCAAATGGCGAACCTGATCGGTTTCTCATCCACCATGGCAACCTTTCGGCAAGCTTTCGTGAAACGGCGGAAGACCTCATGCGTGACGATGAGCTTGCGCTTACCACCTGCACTACCGCGACGCTTGAGCTCGGTATAGATATCGGTCGGCTCGAGCGTGCGTTTCAGATAGACGCGCCCTTTACTGTAAGCGCATTTCTGCAGAGGATGGGCCGCACGGGCAGGCGTGGGGCTCCTCCCGAGATGTGGTTTGTCATGCGCGAAGATCCTCCAGAGCCGCGCGCGATGGTGAGCGAGACGATTCCGTGGAAGCTCCTGCAAGGTATCTCGCTCGTGCAGCTCTATGTGGAAGAGCGTTGGGTAGAGCCGCCTCAGCTTGATCGGCTGCCATACAGCCTTCTGTATCACCAGACCATGGCTACGCTTGCGTCATGTGGCGAGATGTCTGCTGCGGCATTGGCGGGAAGGGTGCTCAGCCTTGCGTATTTCCATCGTATAACGCAGGACGACTATCGCATCTTGCTGAGGCATCTAATCGAGATCGATCATATTGAGCGTACCGAAACGGGAGGTCTCATCGTGGGTCTCGCTGGCGAACGCGTCACAAACAATTTCCGTTTCTACGGCGTCTTTGTGGAAAGCGAGGAATACACGGTGCGCTCTGAGTCCCAAGAACTGGGTACCGTGGTACAGCCTCCTCCCGTGGGCGAGAAACTCGCCATAGCTGGGCATGTGTGGATCGTGGAGGAGATAGACCATAAGCGGCGGCTGGTTTACTGCACGCAGGTGCGTGGCAAGGTCCCTGCTTACTTCGGCGAATGCCCGGGCGACATTCATACCCATGTGCTCGAGCGCATGAGGGAGGTTTTGTGTGAGCACAGGGATTACCCCTATCTGCAGGAAAATGCACGCGCTCGACTCGCCCATGCGCGTACGGTAGCGATGAACGCGGGCCTTACGAGAGAGCCGCTGGTAAACCTCGGCGGTGACATGTGGGCGCTCTTTCCCTGGCTGGGCAGCTATGCGTTTCTCGCGCTCGAGCGAGTGGTAAAGCTACGGCTGCCTGCGCACTTGGGGGTCAAGGGCGTGGACGTATCGCGACCGTATTTCATACAGTTCCGCATGAAGGCGACGGGTGACGACTTCCTCAGCGCGTTGCAGGAGTCGGTCGCTCAGGACTTCGACCCGCTGGAGCTGCTCTATCCGGCTGAGGTACCGGTATTTGAGAAATATGACGAATGCGTGCCCGCAGAGCTCGTGCGTAAGGGGTTTGCCTATGGCGTTTTGGACGTTGAGGGCATGCGCGAACGGGTGCTATCTTGGTAGGCCATCGCCCGGGTGATGGAGATTTGAACGAGTAACGTTAGTGCTATAGTTCACACCCTCCAGCCCCTGCGCATGCCAGCAAACGGCGACTCACGAAGTGAGCGAGCGAAGCGAGCGCGGAGCCGCTTGCTGGCATGCGCAGGGGCGGGAGGGTGTGAGCGGCAGCACATTTGCAAGCGTCGTTTGGTAATCCGCTTATAACGAGATGCGAACGCTTCGCTTTGACGCTATACTATTGAACTCAAGGTGACAGAGGAACTATCCCGCGGACTAGCGGGGAAACGGAGGATGATCATGGGTCTTATCAAAGCCGCCGTGGGCGGTGCAAGTGAGGTACTGAAGAACTCCTATCTCGACTACGTCTATTGTGATTCCCTTCCCGCAGACGTACTCATGGCCAAAGGCATGCGTCGAGCAAAGAAGGGCTCAAACAAAGGCAATGAAAACATCCTGACTCAAGGTTCGATCATTGCGGTGAACGAAGGCCAGTGCATGATCGTGGTGCAGCAAGGCGAGATCGTGGAGGTGTGCGCAGAGCCGGGCGAGTTCAAGCTGTCGGAGGGTGAGCCTACTATCTTCTGTGGGAAACTAGGCGATGGCATAAAGCAGACCTTCGCAAGCATTGGCAAGGCCATAGTCTTTGGAGGAAACATCGCAAACGACGTGCGCGTCTATTTCTTCAATACAAAAGAGATCATGGGCAACAAATTCGGCACCCCGACACCTGTGCCCTTCCGTGTGACCGACATGAACATCGGGCTTGACGTCGACATTTCGGTGCGTTGCAACGGCGAGTACTCCTACAAGATCACTGACCCGCTGAGATTCTATAAAAACGTTGCTGGCAACGTCGACAGCGTCTTCAACCGCAAGCAGATCGAAAGCCAGCTGAAGAGTGAGTTCCTTACGGCGCTCCAGCCCGCCTTTGCAAAGATTTCCGCAGATGGCATACGCTACAGCGCGGTTCCTGGTCACACCAAGGAGCTTGCAGCCGCCATGCGTGACGAGCTTACCGTCGAGTGGACCGAGGGACGCGGCATCGAGGTCGTGAAGGTTGGCATCAATTCCATTGCCGCCAATCCTGAGGACGAGGAGCGCATGAAGACGCTGCAGATGACGGCCGTCATGCGCGATCCAAACATGCGAGCGGCAAATCAGAGCATGGCTACGGGCGATGCCATGCGGGCGGCAGCCAGCAACACCGCAGGCGCCATGACTGGCTTCATGGGCATGAACATGGCACAAGGTGCGGGCGGAATGGGTCAGCCTGGCATGTACGACGGCGTGGGTCAGCCCTACCAGCATCAGAACGCCTATAACGTGAGCAGCAACGGAGGATTTGGGTCTCCTCAGAAAGCTGCTGGAGCTTGGACCTGCACGTGTGGAGCACAAAACACAGGCAAGTTCTGCATGGAGTGTGGAAAGCCCAAGCCGGCCCCCGCAGGAGCCTGGAAATGCCCACAGTGCGGGAGCGAAAACATCGGTAAGTTCTGCATGGAGTGCGGTACTCCTCGTCCCGCCGATGGCGCCTGGACTTGTGAGTGCGGTACGCAAAACACCGGCAAGTTCTGCATGAACTGCGGAAAGCCGCGCGCATAGGCGCATAAGCTGAGCCACCCTCTGCGCGTATGCGGAGGTCTTGGGGATGTGTCTCTTTGTTCGTCTTGAATGGAGAGGGCATCCCCATTGTTTCATTCGTTTCTTTGATGAGGGGATATCCAATGAGGTATGCCTCGGTTGTGCCGGACATTTCCACCCGAGCCCTTGAGGGCACCTTTTCCTACGCCGTACCCGCATCTCTGGAGGGTTCGGTCACGGTAGGCTCCACGGTACTCGTGCGACTTCACAATCGTCCTTCAGTGGGATACGTGGTCAGTGTGGATGAGGCTCTTCCCCAGAAGCTGGAAGGAAAGACCGTGCTTGAGGTGGAGCAAGTGCTTGCCCCGTCCGCTTTTGATGAGGTACAGGTGAGGGTGGCCGAGTGGATAGCGCGGGAGTATGCCTGCAACTTTCCCGATGCCATACGGCTCTTTTTGGCACCGGGGCAGAACGTGCGTATACGGCGTTCGGCAGACGATGGCGCGTGGGAGCTGGTGAATCAGCAGGCAAAGCCGGTGGACGATCGCTGGGTGTCGCTTACGGAAGCGGGCAAGGCATATACGCCGCGAGCAAACGCCTCGAGACAGAAGCTTCTGCTTGAGACCCTGCGGCAGGGGCCGATGAGGATGGTGGAGCTCAACGCCCTGCTTACGGGCATGTCTGGGACGGTGAAGACGCTCGAGTCGCATGGCGTGGTGGAGGTGACCACAAGGCGAGCCATACGCGGCGAAGGTCAGACCTCGCTCTCGTCTGCATCGGCGACGAGGCCCCTGCACCATACCGAAGGGCAGAGGAAAGCGCTTGAAGCCATCGCGCAGGCACGAAAAAATGCTTGTGGCGATGTGGTATTGGTCGACGGCGTCACGGGCTCTGGCAAGACCGAAGTGTATCTGAGCGCCATCGAAGAGGCGCTTTCGGAAGGCAAGGGCGCCATCGTGCTTGTGCCCGAGATTTCTCTCACGCCGCAGACGGTAGGAAGGTTCCGTGCCCGCTTTGGCGAGTCGGTGAGCGTGCTCCATTCCCGCTTGTCTTGTGGCGAGCGGTACGACCAATGGGATCTCGTGCGGCAAGGGGCGGCACGCGTGGTGGTGGGTGCGAGGTCCGCGCTCTTTGCCCCGCTTCGCAATCCAGGCCTCATCGTGATAGACGAGGAACATGAGGGCTCATACAAGCAGGATGGGGCACCTCGCTACCACGCGCGCGACGTCGCGGCGGAACTGGCAAGACTGAGGGGTTGTGCGCTCGTGCTGGGCTCTGCGACTCCGTCCCTTGAAAGTCTGGGCCGGTGCGCGGAAGGTACATGGCGCTCTACGTCTTGGAACCGGGTAGAGATGCCCGAACGTCCGGCTTCCTCACGACTTCCGGACGTGCGCGTGGTGGACATGGCAGCGCAGTTTCGAAGTGGGGGCAGGTCTATCTTTTCCGCACCGTTGCATGACGCCCTGCTCGAGGTGGTGCGTAGTCGCGAAAAGGCGGTCTTGTTGCTCAATCGAAGAGGGTTTGCAAGCTTCCTCATGTGTCGCGAGTGCGGCTGTGTGCCAGAATGCACGCATTGCTCTACTTCGCTCACCTATCACGAACGGACGAAATCGCTCATGTGCCATACCTGTGGCAGGAGTTGGCCCATACGTGCCTGGCCTGATCCGTCTACGAAATGTCCCAATTGCGGTAGTCGTTATATGGCTGCCTTCGGTGTCGGCACGCAACGGGTCGAGGACGAGCTCGTCATGCTTCTCGAACAGGTGCATGATGCGGGGCCGGTGGAGGTTATACGCATGGACGCCGATACCACAAAGACCAAGGGGGCCCATCAGAAGCTGCTAGAGCAATTCGATGCCGCCGAGAGCGCCGTGCTTGTGGGTACCCAGATGATTGCCAAGGGACTTGACTTTCCGCAGGTAACGCTCGTTGGGGTGGTCAACGCAGACACCATGCTCAAGTTGCCGGACTTCCGGGCGGCTGAGCGTACCTATAGTCTCCTTGAGCAGGTAGCTGGAAGAGCGGGCAGGGGAGAGCGTCCTGGGCGCGTGATCATCCAGTCGTATTGGGCAACGCATCCCGCCATTCAGGCAGCTGCGCGCCACAGTCGCGACCTGTTTCTTGCGTCTGAGCTGGAAGAGCGCAAGATTGCGGGCTATCCGCCCTATGGGCGTATCACGAACGTGCTCGTATGGGGAAAGAACGCACGGGACGTGCATGCGGCGGGCGATGAGCTGGCACGCCGTCTGAGAGAGTCAATGGGAGCCGATGAGGATTGGGAGCTGCTCGGTCCCTCGGATTGCATAAAGTCCCGTGTGAAGGACCGCATTCGTAGGCATATAGTCATAAAGTCGCCGTTGGATTTCCCGGTCGGCGAGTTCGTGTCGCTTTGCATACGGTCGATGACGGTGCCTTCTGGCCTCAATATAGCCGTTGATGTGGACGCGCACGACATGATGTAGCGATGAAGGCGTGTAAGCGACGATCCTTACACGCCTTCTTGGTCGCTGTCGCTCGAGTCCTTCGTGCAGAGCTGGTGAGAAGGGTGCCTCTTGGCATGCGGCTCTGGCGGCTCTGTCGTCCAGCGATAGACGCCTGTGCACGCGGACGCAGTGCCGCCTAATGCGGTGACTCTTCGGTGTCTATTCGTCCGTCAAGAAGGGCGTAGTCGTCCCAGAAGCCAGGATAGGATTTCTGTACGCACTCTGCTCCCGTCACGATGGTGGGGCCGCAAGCATGGGTTGCCATCACGGCAGCCATCATTGCGATGCGATGGTCGTTTGCTGCGTCGACGACACCGCCTTTGAGCTGGCCTACGCCTTCGATGACGAGGTTGTCGCCGTCTATGGTGGTTCTGCCGCCCATGGCTTGTATTGCCGCGCTCATCGTCTCGAGACGGTTTGACTCCTTGAGACGGAGGCGCCCGGCGTTGCGAAGCGTGGTCGTGCCGGGTGTGACGCTTGCGACGGCAGCAAGGGGAGGGGCGAGATCGGGGATGGCACTGACGTCGAGGCTCGCGCTGCGTGGTGTGTCGAAGGTCGCCCGTACCGCATTGCCTCGGCGAGCTATGCGCACGCCAAACGCCGAGAGTGCTGCCATGATGGCTCTGTCACCCTGAGGACTCAGCAAATCAAGTCCAGAGACGGTGATTCCTTCTGGCTCCAGGGCACCAGCGGCTAGCCAAAACGCGGCGTTCGACCAGTCCCCCTCTACGGTGAGGACAGAAGGTCCTTTCAGCTCGGTGGGTTCTACGACGAAGCGTTCGAACTCCTCGTTGTCGCCGTCGTTGACATTTGAGCAGGTGACCGTTTGCCCAAACTGCTTGAGAGCGTGGATGGTAAGCTCGACGTAGGGACGCGACTGGACGGGCTTGCGTACCCAGACCTCGGTGGTGTCGTTCAGAAGGGGAGCGGCGAGCAACAAGCCGCTTATGTATTGGGAGGACACGTCACCGGGCAGCGTAAAGCGGCCGGGACGAAGAGCTCCCGTGACGCACAGCATGCCGTCTTTTTCATCTATATGCGCACCGTGCTCTTGGAGCTGCGTGTCGAGTGGTGCGAGCGGTCGCTGGGCGAGCCGTCCGCGACGTACGAAACGCGCGGATATGCCCATTGCGCATACGACGGGGAGCAGAAATCGAAGCGTAGAGCCCGATTCTCCGCAGTCGAGCATGCATGGGTGGCTTTCATCGCCGCCGCGCGCATGCTCCCGGAGTGCGCTCATGCA
>Ga0326512_10001631_pt1 | contig 17045 bp, 13 predicted proteins | sample 1_2617_0518_D_FD_203652 | JGI IMG/M metagenome (GOLD analysis project Ga0326512, IMG submission 203652) | Bovine rumen microbial communities from UC Davis, California, United States - 1_2617_0518 | ecosystem: Host-associated > Mammals > Digestive system > Stomach > Rumen | place: USA... | reverse complement strand
TTTTTCTTTCAGTTTCCTATGGTGATAACCACCCCCTAAATCCCCCTCCTAAAAGAGAAATTTAGTTTAAAATAATGTTTAGTCAAAATAGAATTCTATTAAAATTAAAAAATCCTATGATAATTCATCATTTTTAGTCAGAATTACCATAGGATTTAAATGTTAGAAACTAGTAATTTTTCTCTTTATCTGGGACTTGATCGATATGACCATCAAAGTCTTTTGTATAATCATAGTGACCAAGATACATATCGCCAAGCTTACGTTTCAGTTCTATAAGAACCTTGTTACCAAACATAACTGGCAGAACTGAAGGAACTTTTCTTGCTATCAAACCAGCAGGTGGGAAGAAGCTAGAGATTTCTTCATCAGGTCTGAATTCAGAGAAGGGTTCTTTACCTATAGGCATAATTTCAGAAGTTACACCTTTCAGCGAAGAGTAGTTAATCAATTTATCACCAACCGAGAATGGATTATGGTAAGTGATATAGATGAAAATCAATACACCCTCTGAAATATCGAAACCTTTTACTTTACCATTAGCTGCAGGTTTAACAGGTTTATCTTCCAGCTTAAAGATATTACCAGAGCTGGATGGGTCAGATATATTATACTTGGCCAATACATCTTTCTTTTTCTTGATACCATCCCAATATTCAGAAACTATCTTCTGTAAAGAAGGAGATAATTCTTCCAATTCAGAAACAGAATAGATTTTGATATCAGAGATAATACCGGTATACTTAGAACGCAATACACCTCTGGAAAGAGATGTTACTTTTTCTTTTAACTCATCATTCAGATTGGATAGAAGCTTGTTGATAGCTTCATCACCAGAAGACTGTTCGTATTCAACAATCGGCTGATTAACTTCAATAGTTTGACCAATCTTAGGGAAGGAGATAATGTTTGCATTCTTACCTAAAACCAGATGCTTTTCCATTGTGATTTCAGAAGCCATCTTATTTGATAAGCGCTGAGATACAACCGTTGAATCTTCGAAGGTATTATAAGCAGACATACAAGCAACTTTACATAAGGTTCCTAAGTTGTATTTGATTCCATCTGTATAACTACCAAAGAATTTATCATTGGCTGCTAATATATCTTTGGCTTTAAATCTGTCACCAGGTTTAAAGTAGCATTTGAGTTTATTAGCTAAGAAGAAACCACCGCCGCCATTTTTAGATATCTGAGGATTGATGTTAATTACTTCATGAGAAGTCTTTCCATTAGGTAAATTATACTCAACGACGATAAGTCCATTAGCCTCATCATATTCCTTGATAGTTCCATCATATTTAGCTATGATACTGAAGTCAGAAGAGAGCCTATACGCTGCAATTTTCTCAGCTCCGTTGGAAATGAGCACAGGATCCATACGATATACAGGAATCTCTGCTTTATTCTGTTTGAAAGCCATAGAACTACGCGTAGAGTCATCCATATGAGCTCCAATAGGAGTCAGCATTTCAGACGGTGAGAATAACTGATCTTCACTCATAGAATCAACAGGTTTAGCTGTATCGATAAAACCACGAGGAGAAACAATTTTAGGATTAACTGATAACTGTCTTACTACACCGCAGTTAGCATCAGGAGATGTAGCTATAGCGAATAAGCCAATCATAGTATCATCAAAAGAACGTTTTTCTTCAGTGTAACTCTTATCGAGGTTTACACCACAAACACCTTTCTTTGTAACAGCACCAGACTTCTCCATTTCCAGAACAGGATTCAGAGTAGAATAATCTTCAACTGATTGAGAAGTTGATAAAGCTACAATAAGAGCTGACTTAGGTATCGATAATTTCTTAGGTTTACGATTAGATGCTGTTCTCTTATAGTTAGAGTAAGCATCAGAAATCAAACCATATAAAACGTCGTTTACCATTTCATTACTACGAATTCGGAAGTTATTCATATTGATTTCCGAAACGTAGTTATTATCAGCAAGCAGGTTATTTGCATAAATCAGCAATTCAACAAACTCTTCAGGATAATTCATGGAATGAAGTAATTCTTTAGTGATTGGATCAATCATGTTATCGTAGAATGAATCGAATGCTGATGCAATAGCTCTGTTATTATAAAGCATTAAGATGATATCGAGATATGTATCTTTTCTATCCATATCTTCAAAATCATATGCTTTAGTATCAATCATAGAGAAAGCATTCATCAACAGAGAATTTTCAATCGGATATCTGTCAAAAATCAAATAGCCATCAGCAAATTGAATAACGCCCCTGTCAAGCTTTTCTGTATTTGATTTGAATTTCGGGCGTTCAGCCTGGAATGTATACTTGATTCTGGCTTTACGCATAACAGTAGTCAATCCATCAAAGTAAGATAAGAAGAAAATCGTAGGAATAGCTTTCTTCATTACCTTGCAATATGAATAGATGTAACGTTTGCTTATCTTAACACCATATTCACCAAGTAATTTATTTACTTCCAAAGATTTATTATACTTTGCAGCATAATCAAAGATAGTATCGACAATGGTTCTGTAATCGTCTCCACCATCAGGGTCGATATCTTCTCCATTATTGAAGTCTACTGCTACAGTAGCGGCATCATCAGTCATAGTATAGATAGGAACAGGATTTTTCTTATCAGATTCATCAAACCCGATAATCAAACTACTATTCAGGTCTACACCTTTGATTACTTCTTCCAACCCATGTTCCTCAATATATTTCTCAACGTCAGGCTGAGAGAACATAAAGGTCACAGGAGAATTCTTAATATGGATAGATAAAAACATCTTAGCCAGTGAATCGTATTCGATACTGGTTTTCCATAATTTATTTAAAGGAACAGCATTACCTTTGACGATATCAAAATACTTTCTATCGTTAGATAATACTTTAGAAGCATTCTGTACCTTCGGAGAAACATTTTCATCTTTACGATACATGAATATCTTCTTATAGTTAGAGCAAATCTGAACTGTTCCAGGAGCAATTTTAACTACAGGTTTTAGAATGAGCTGTTTAACGAACATCTTCTTGTTCCCATTGAGATACATGAATTTACCTTCAAGGAACTTCGGGACGTCAATAGTTACAGTCATCAGATTATTATACTTAGGATCTTCTAACTGGATATGATAAGTATCTTTTAAGTTTAGGGAGTCAGAAGAATCTTCTTTCTTAATACTCTTGATATACAGAGGCAAATCTTTTTTCTTAGAAAGACTATCGAAGATTGCATAGAAGTCATGCTCGAATACATCTTCATTGTATTTCTTTTCAAATTCACCAAATTCTGATTTGGCAAGACTCTTATTGAGAATCTCAACTTTATCATTTACATCAGTAACTGGTAAATTCATAAGAGAAGGATTGATTTTCTCACTATCAAGAACTTCTGCTAAAGATTTATCTTCAGCAATTTTGATTTCTTTCTGACGTTCTTTAAGAATCTTTTCACGAGGAGAAAGGTTATTATCAGGAACCTTATTAGCTAAGAAATCCTGAATCTCTTTAGCTGTTGCAGAACTTACATTGAATTCTTTCTTGAACTCACGTTCTAAGTCAGAAGCATCAGTTTCATTCTCAACTTCTTCTTCATCTTCTTCTGAAGGAGGCTCTTCTTCACCAACGTCACCTAATCTGAAAGCCAGATTATCTTCTTCATCAGAATCTGATTCAGATTCTCTATCTTCCTCATCTTCATATCCATCATCAGAAATATCAGAACGTTTCTTATCAGATAATTCCTTGATATCATCTAATAAGCTGGCAGCAATATTCTTATCTTCTACATTCAGTTTACCAAATACAGAGATTTCATTCTTAGCTGCTTTTAATTCCTCTTCAGGAGCATTAGAAGAAATAGCTCCATATTCATTAAGATGATTATCGTTATCCAAATCTTTATCAATACTATCAGATTTGATTTTCATGATGCACATCTTAAAATCGAGGTAAGAATATTTATCAACTAATTTAGGATTGAATTTAAAGAATCCGCTATTACCATCAGTAATAATGATTTCAATATCACCTAACTTCTTAACCAGCTCATGATCTTTCTTTAAAGCCAGATATAAGATGGTGAAAGGATTATTGAGCAGATTATACTTAGTGGTAACATCTTTCTTATCAATCTTCCATTCGTTGATGTTTAAAAACAGGATTCGCTTGTCGAATCCTTCTTTATATTCGTCTTTAGATAAAATCACACTTAAAAAGTCAAAGAACTGATTGAGAATCAGTTTCCAAGTTTTCTTTTTAAATGAAAAGAAAATTTCCATATACATGGAAAGGTCAATATAGCAGTTACGACCTTTAGCAAGTAAGATATTCCTAATACCTTTCAGAGAACGATTTTTCTCTGAATACTGGTCAAGAATTTCATTACGAGCTCTGAGGTTTACTTTGCGAATAGGTTTATTAAATAAACGGAAAGCATATTTATACTCCCGATAAATTAACTTCCAATAGCTTAGTCTTGAAAACAGGGTACTGTTTTTAATAGTGTCAAGACATTGGTCAGGAGATAAGTAAGGTAGAAAGATAATATTACCGACTTTACCTTGAGGTTTTGGCAATACAAGCTTTCTTCTAACGACCTTAAAGTCTTGAATATCGTTAATCGTAAGCATGGATTTAAAGTCACCATCCTTAGTCTATTTTGATTACTTGATTGTGCTTTATGTGGATATTTAAGAAAATCGTATTTTTAGGTTTTTTAACTATACTCCTTAGCTTTGAGTCAAAGAAAGGAGGCTACTGAAATGATTTTAGTGGCAAAAGTTAAGTTCGTCTTTAAGATGGAATGGGCAAATGGGATTAAGAAAAAGGATTTTAAGGATGTTAAGCTCCAAGAAACTCCTACATGTACTTTTCATTTTAAGTTATCTGAAGTGAGAGCTTTTAGTGATAATGATATTGAATACATTATCGAAAAGCTTCCGAAGTTTTCTGACTTCAAAACCAAAGTTAAAAGTGCCAAAGGTGAACTCATTGCAAGGCAGGATGAGATTGTTGAGTTTCTTAAGAAATGGAAGCCTGTAAAATTTGATACGCTAACCTCAACAAACTCACGTATTAAACTTAGTACGAAAATTGAGCATTATATCGATTATGAAACTGACCAAGATATAGCTTACCAGGAATTTGTTCCTGGAACCTATATAGCTGACAGCAAAATTTCTATTGCTGACAGTGATTGACAACCATCACCTCAAGGCGCTCTTCTTATCCCCTTTGAGCGTCTTGAAAGAAAACAACACACCCAAGCCAAATCAATGGCTTGGGTGTTTAACTGTATAAGGGGTTTTATTTTTGTGAATTGATTGTCATTTTACCTTTCTGAAGGTTCTCAAGTTCAATAATATTCATAGGACGGAATTCAAATCTATAACCTTTCTCAATGGGAGAAATAATCAAGATTTGTTTATTCACATTAAAGAACTCATGAGCTGCAAAAATCATCGTTTGATAAAACTTTACACAGAGAGCATCTAAAATATCATTAATCTTCTTAACATCATTTTCTTCAACCAATACATTAAGCTTAAAATAAAATAAATCATCTTTATTTTTTAACAATTTAGCTTCGATGTATTTATACAAATCATTACTTCTTCCTTCAGAAAAACGCTGAGCAAAAATTTTGATTGCTCCAATCATTAAGAAAGCAGAAGGTTGAAATCTTCCGATTTTAACATTCTTAGGATCGAATTCGATACCTTCTTCTTTACAACGTTTTTCTTCGAAGTGATAATTTACATCGGTCTTCATTTTAATAATACTTTGAATAAAGATGGATACAGGGTCATCCTTTTCCATTTTCATTTGTAATACATCGTTCAATGTAATTTCATAGAAATTTTTGAGAGCGGTAACTTTAAAATTTTCTACGTTTTCCATCTAAAAATCTCCTTTCTTAAAGCTTTATATCTGATTGTGATTATAAATATTTATTCATGTGAAGTAGGTGCTTATATTTGGTTATTACGTTAAATAAAAAGATAGAAAATATAGGTTTAGCCAATCCTATAGTTCTATACGAAGAATATGATGGTAGGTTATCTGAAGATTCTATCATACAAGGTCACTGTTTAGCTGACCATTTAGCTTTAAACGATTTAGAGTTTTACCCTCTTACCACAATGAGAATTTTATTAACCTCTAACGATAAGCTTAAAGAATGGGAAGAAGTTAAAAGGTATATAACGTCTAGATTCATTGATAAAATCATGGAGCAGATTAATGATAATTTCTATGCTAAAAGATTTATCAGTGAAACCGGTAAATACACCGCTCTGTTTATTATCGACTGCTATGAATATTTTTTGATACACCCAAATGTCGGTGACCCATATAAACAGGTAGCTGATTTAATTTTTCCAACGTTTAAAGATGAAAAGACTTTAGTAAGATGGATTAAGCTGAGAATCAATTTCTTAACCAAAGTAAGAAAGAGATTGATAAATTCTATTCTTAACTTTTATCCAGCTTATGGAGCTTCTGTTGAGAAAGCCAGAATGGTTGTAAGTGATATGAATAATGAGAATTACAACCTACTCAGGTGGTTCTTTGAGGATTCTAAAAAATTCTTTATGAAGAACGGAGGCACTTCCTACAACGCATCTACAGTGGGTTTGGGGAGCATTATCTTTAGTCAACCAATAGTAGAAGACGCTGTTAATTTACCACATTTAAAAGGTTGGCAGCAAGGAACTTTGGATTTTATTACAAATGATATCGCTTTTTATTATATTACAAAATATGATGCTACGATAATTTCACATGGTAATAAAATCAAGTCAAATTGGCAAATCCAACCTATAAGAAGTCTTGAAGGAACTAAAACCTATACAGACGTCAATGAGCTATTACATCAGCTTTATATTCAAGGATGTAAGAAAATCCATCTTGTTTCTTGTAATCATTATGGATTAGACTTAGCTCCTGAATTTTATAAATCAACTGATATGCTGATTGTTATGTATAAGGGTAAAGTTCTTATAGGTTAAAGGTGGTGGGTTAAAATAGATAAGATTTCCGAAGCTATTCTCGAAAGATTGCCTAATAGAAAATTGGCTTTACCTTTAGCAGGTAATTCTTCTTATTGGCCTTATCATGTTATGATGTGTAATCCGACTGCACAAGAAGTGTGGAATAGATTAAGCACCATTGATTTGGTTAGTGCTTTTACAAATATTTGTAATATAAATAAATTCACCATGATGTCCATTATGAGTATAGCTGATGTAGCTTTTGCTATTAATTTCTTTGGTTTAAACACGATGAGATATCAAGGGTTTACTGAATATAAAAATAACTTATTGAGCTCATACTCTAATTCATTGAGATATTGCCTGAATCCAGATGAATATGTTTTATGGGACCAGGAAGTATTCTCTATGACTGACGGTGAAGTAGTCAAGAAAGTTGATGAATTCCCGGATAGATTATCGAGAGAAAGTTTTAACGGTGGTTTCTTAGGTTATCCTGAAGATGTGTTATGTGGCAATAGCATAACTATCAGATGTAATGATATCGATTATATTTACTCAGGACTTAAATATCGCTCTACCATGAAATACAAGATTGGCGACACAGTAAGGCCTGGTCAAATTCTTGGTAGAGTAGGTTGCTCCGGTAAATTAGCTAAGAGACCATATCTCCAGGTTAAAGCAAGATACAAGTTTAGCGTAGATATTCATCCTCTTCCTAAAGTTGTATTTCCGATACCTCTATTAAAGTTTGAACCATTCTATGAAGTTAAACTCTTAAATGGAGTTAAGCTCAGTCCAGATGCAATGGATAGAGTCTTAGTAAGAGACATTCGCTATGTATATAATAGTGGTTGCATGATTTCAAGTGGTTCTATCGTTAGAAAAGCTCAAGATGTATAATAAATCCCTAAGGTAAATACCTTAGGGATCTTTTTAAGTTAAAACCGTAAACTTAACTTTTTAATTATACTTCTTAAAGGTGTAGATTAAACAAAGAAAGGGGATATTAAAATGAAATCTACAATGCTAGTTGGAAAGAAGTTTAAAGACCAAGTAGAAATTATTAAAAGTGAAGTAAAGGTGATGAGTGCAAAACAAAAGAGGAAGAATCTGTTATTGGATTTCAACGCTTTGAATAACGTTGAAAGATATAGATACTTCTGGCAAAAAGATACCGGCACCAATTTACATCTGGTTCGTTTCTTACTCATCGCTGATGCAATGAGAAAAGAAAACGGATACAGCTTCTTTGAGTTTATTAATGAATTTCTCCCTTTCAGAGAGAAATCATATCAAACTCTCTGGCTCATCGTTAAAGCCGCTAACAAGAAAAAGCATATGCTTGGTCTGAAATGCGACGTTGAAAAAGACGATACGCTGGAGAATATGAGATATGCTCAACCAGAGCCAGATAATGAAGTCGAAATTAATTATGATAAAGCGCGTGCTGCCTGGAAGTTGATTAAGAAGTTCGATACACCATTTGCGAAAGAAGACATCTGACTGGCTTAGAGCCAGTCAGATGAGCGGGGGTAACCCCGCTATTTTTTTACCTAATAAAGCACATTGGAGTAAACAAAATTAAAATTGCTTTGGATATAGGAGGGAAACACCTTGCTCCAGCAAAATGTCCAAATGGGTAACTTTATATCACAGGTTAAATCCATCTTACTTTCGATGGTTATTAAACGTGATAAAGCTGCTCGCTTATTCGAAACAGACTTAGAGTATACTAAAGCAGCAGATAAATACATCAATACTATTGACTATGGTGACTATTGGGATTCATATGTTAAATTTGATTATGATGTATTGGTTGATGCTGGTTTAGATAAATCTCTCATCCCTTGGTACATGGAATCTAAAGATAATATTCCAAGGGAGATGCGTAGTAAAGTAATGACTCTGCAGAAGAATAAAATCATAAATAACTATGTGGAGCATAATAACTATTATCGCATGTTAAATGGGCAACCGCCTATTGAAGATCTTGAAGAATACGATAAATGGGTTGAAGAACAGAAAAAGGAACATCCAGATCCATCGATAGTAAACCCGTTTGTTTATTCACCGGAGAATGATTATGACATTCCTACTGATATACCGGTTCATAAATTATCTACTGAAGATATCAGCTTCATGGAATCTGTAGGTATTCTCCCTGAATTAAGAACCCAGTATCCAAATAAAGGCTATCTCAATTATTTAGGCACAAAGAGTATATCGATCTATACATCAAGAACAGCAAGTAATTTTGATATCCTTTATATTGATTACGTTAGAATTGAATCAACTATTCTAAATGACTTTAGATTGTTTTATGATAAAGCCAGAGCTTATTACATGATTGCTATTTACAACAGAGAATTCACTAATACCTTTGCATGGTATGATGAATTTATTGGATTCTGTATTGTAATCATGGCTGTTCAGAGGTTGATTTCAAATATCTATAAACAAGGATTAACCAGAGACTTCTATGATGCTGAGTTAATCAAATTCTTATTCAAATCTTATTCTATTCCTTATATCGAAGATTTGGATTTGAATTATCAGAGAGCTTTAGCAAAAAGCTTGAATGTATTATTACAGAATAAAGCTACTGATAAAGTTCTCTATGATGTATCTTACCTCTTAGGCTTTTACGATATCAATATCTATAAATACTATCTGGTAAAGAGACAATTTCTCGATTCTTATAATCGTCCAGTCTTTGTTTATAAAGTAGATCCTATATCAGGTGAAACAGTTCCTGATTATCCAGCTATGTTCGATTTCCATTTCCAACAGATTAATCTTAAGGAAAAGGATATGAATACAGCATTAACTGATAATCGCAATACTGTAAACTATTACAGCATTATTGCTGAAGACCCTTATTGGATTAACGATGATGAATTAAAACAAAAGATTTACGAGACAGACTTCAACCATGTAGTTACCAAATACATGTCACTCGACGTTTCTATCAAAGTCGTTGAGTTGATTTATGAAGTTTGCCACACTATTCGAATGATGATTGATGATCAGAAAGAATATAAGAAGATTGCAGTTTTAGTTCCTAAAGTTTCTCCTCATGAATTATCATTATTCGATTTAGTAATCTTCTTATGTGCAATGGGAGCTTCTAAATTTGGTTTAGAAGGCAAAGTTCCTATTAATGCAAGAAAGATTGCCAGTGTATATGGATTTAATTTCAAATTAGATTTATCTGCACTTAGAGATTCTATCTTTAATACAACCGATATGGAATTCGGAGATTATATCTGCGTAACCGGAGATGAAGATGACTACACCTATTACCAGTATACTGGCTCTGGTAATTTTAAAGAGGTTAATGACATTTACACCTCCACATCTCTACCTATAGACGACTTGGTGATAGATAGATTGTACCATGTTAAGGGTGACGATGTTATTATGAAATGGACAGAAGATGGGTGGTTTACATTTGCTGAAATCACAGAAGTTTCTACCATGGAATATAGTCACGTCGATCCTTCATTGGTTAAATTCTTATTGAATATGAGTGCTGTGGATTTAAAGACAGTTGACCAAATGTATCAGAATATCAAAGGTCTTCGAGTTTTGATTACCGAGTATCTCTATAAAGTAAAAGATAAAGACGTTTATTACCAGTATCGTAAGTTGTATAATTCGCTGCTTACTGTATTGGATACTGAAGATTTGTATCAGAAAGATGGATCCCAATATCTTTCATTCTCAAGTTTATTAGAAGTTACAAATCCTGAGTTATATAATCTTTGGGATAGTATCAAAGAAAGAGAAGAAAGTCTGGACTATTATATCGATGCGATCTTTGTTAAGTTTGCTACATTAAGTGATTATAAATATCTTGCTAATGCTAATAGAGCTGATACTATTTTCGAATTCGTAATGAAGCTGATAAGATTCTTCAAATCTTATACAGTTGACTTCGTAAATTCGGGTGTACATTTTTTCTTTGCGGATCATTATTTGACTGCATTGAAGATAATGGATTGGTTTAACATTGGCATGGCTGAAGTTCTTTTCAAGGATGTTATTGCTCAAAACCGTGGATGGTATAAGGATTGGATAGATACTATAGCTTCGATACTTGATATCAAGTCTAGAATCAATTTCCATGATACCATTAGAATGTATGGTTTGATGAGATTATACGATGAGTTCCATGGTCGTTTCAGAGATTATCTGAGAATGCATAAAGAAAGTCTGTTAAAAGAATCTTTAACTGAAAGAGATTTGATTGATAAGATTTTCGCTGAAAGAATGTTTAAAGATTACTCTGGATTATCTTGGCAAGATACTTTCGTTCTTAACTTACTTGAAATTGATTTACGTGGTGAATCTTGGATTAACTTCCATGATGCACTAAAGACTATAGATAAATTATCTTGGATAAAAGATATTTCTATGCTGACTGATGATATTAATCATATTATTTCAGAGAATAGCATATATGATAAAGAGGATACTCATTGGCATTGGAAAGATACTTTCCTGATGCAGCTCTTATCTATGGATCTGGATTTACATGATATAATCACTTGGCGAGAAAAGTTTATGGTTACTGATACAGCTTTTGATTATAAAGACAAAGCTTATTATTCAGATTATATGGAAAAGATATCTAAAGAAATCAAACTTTTGGATGATTCCAGAAAGAAAGGTTTCTTCTCTAAAGACACTTTATCCATATCCTATGAAGAATGATATCGGAAAACATCATAGTAATCTTTTATAAAAGAAAAAAATGGAGGTCTAGACCTTGAACACTTCAAAAGACGTTATGAAAGTCAAAGATAAATTGACTTTCATGGAAGATTTTTGCAAAGAAAGAAAATCTCCATTTAGAACATCCATTACCGCAATTGACGAATTCGGTGATGTGTTGTATACTATGGAGCATAACATGGTTGTTCTGGGTGGTGCTTTAACCGTTCTGGAAAAAATGTGGAACGTTCGTTCCCCTCTGATGGTAGATACCATCAATAACATCGCTCATATCGATGATAAAGCTCAGTCCCGCACTGATTTACTCCCTGCAGATGATTATGTATGCTTATGGGGTGTAGGTATCGGTGGTGCTGGTGATGCTTTCGGTTCTGTACTAGATGTTAAATACTATGAACGTGAAATCGGTCAGAATGGACATACCACTCAGATGGTTCCTTTCAGAACTGTAACTACTAAACTGACTGGTGACGAAGCTGAAAAATATTGGCTGTGCAAAGATTTAGGAAATGGCTACTATGCTTACTACGGCAAAGTATTTGATTCCGAACCTTTCATTCGCAGCTTGTATCGTGACGGTGCTGAAGGTGAAGATGGTTCTGAAGTTCAGGAAGACGTTTATGAAAATCCGAAAGATTATGATATTGAAACTTTCGTTGAAATGCATCTGAAGATTGAGAAAACTGATATTCGTGAATGGTTTGAATTAAACGGTGAGATTGAGAAAGCTCGCGTTAATACCATCGGTCTGTTTACTGCTCGCAAGGTAGCAAACGAAGGTGGAGATGGTTACCATTACGAAAACGTAAAACTGTTCTCCAAATTCAACTTTGACTCTGAACCGCTGCAGCATGCTAAAACATTGATGCTGGTTTATCGCGTTTATAGCGCATAATAACTTATTAAATACGAAGACTAATTATTTTAGTCTTCGTATTTTTTATATATTGCACATTGGATTAAAACTATAAACTCCTCAAGAGAGGTGAATCATTTTGGCTAAGCCAGAAGAATTTAAGAAACTCATACTTGGTATGAAGTTTGATGATGTTACTAGAACTTTCCTGAAAGATAACTTCTGTAAAATATATGACCAGGAAACTAAGAAAGTTAAAAATCCAAAATATAATTTTAATGATAAAGTAATCTTAGAACCTAATGAATTTAGGAATAAAGAAAGAATTACCACAACCTTAGGAAGGCTTGTGTTTAATAGATTCATCATTGCTGATGGATTAGAAAAAATCTTTGGTTATATTAATACACCAATGGATAAAAAAGCATTAAAGAACTTTGAAGAAGAAATCTCTAATGCTCTGCTTGACGATAAGCTCACCCCAGAAGAGGTGTCTCGTTATTATGACCGAATTCAGTGGTTGACCTTGACTATGCATAGCGTCTTCTGTGGATCTTTCACAGAGAAGACTGTTGCACCTGATCCAGCTATCTTGAAATTCAAAGATGAATTATTTAAGAAATATGCTGATGACTTAAAAGGCAAAGAAGCATTAGCTGCTGGTGCTAAAATCGAGAAAGAGTTAATGGCTAAAACCAAAGAGTTACTTAAGGGTGACCCTGGATTGGATTTATATGATTCAGGTGCTCGTGGCTCTTATAACAATTTCCGTGATATGTTTGTTATGCGTGGTTTGGTTTGGAACAACGTTACCAAGAAATTTGATATACTGAAGAACTCTTTAGGTGAAGGCATCAGTAAAGATGAAATCACCTCTTATGGTTCTCAGGTAATTTCTGGTGCATATCCAAAAGCGGTAGGAACCACAGATGCTGGTTATTACACCAAAAAATTATTCGCTGTATATCAGGGCGAGGTTCTTGATGAACCCGGCTCTGATTGTGGAAGCAAGATGACAAGAACATTCTTCTTGACACCTGGAAACTATAAACGAGTTAAATACAGATGGATTGTTGATAATGGTCAGCTGGTTTGCTTGACTCCTCAAATCGCTCCTAAGTATTTTAACAAAGAAGTTCATATGAGATCCCCGTTATTCTGCTGCGGAACTAAACTCTGTAGCAAATGTGCTGGTGAATTATTCTATAGATTGAAGATTAAGAATATTGGTTTAACTACACCTGATATCTCATCTTCATATCTGAAGAGACTTATGAAAGTTTTCCATGATGCTTCTGTAGCTACAGTAGAGATTAGACCAGATAATATGTTTCTATAAACCATACAACAAATTATCAAGCGAACATAGTTGTTCGAGAATATGGTTTTTTGTTTCATAGGTTGTTTATATAACGTTTGAAATTTGTTTGTAAAAGCGTATATCCTTTCTAAAATTATTTTATTTTGCTGAGTCTTAAATAGTTTTAAGACATCTAACTGAATGATGCAGTGGTTTGCATGAATAACTTCAAGTATGATTATTCGCCTCCTTTTTGTGTAGTTTTGGGAATAAAGGTTTAGAATACTCGTACTTCCTTAACAAATTCCTATTTGTATTTTTGTACTTTTAAAGAACCCGCTTAGAAGAATTCAATCTTCTAAGCGGGTTTCTTCTGTGCCAAGGTTGGGGATTTATTCGTCAACTAATTCGGTCCATTCACCATCATAAATCCAAGCAGAATCTACAGGTTTATCTCCATCAGGTTTGTTTAAAACAAACGCAGTTGTTGCAGAGATAGGAATCGGATTCTCTTCTTCATCTACGGTAGCAGGTAAAGCATCTACGAATTCAATCTTATCATAAAGGCCTACAGTAGAAGCTTTGCTAACTCCATTAGCTAAGAGATAATTTACAACGTCATCGATTACACCATCAGGTAATTCGATGACCTCTTTTTCGTTCATAACGGTCAGAGGCCAAACTTTCAAAGTCTTGGTAGAAATTGTCGTAGACAGAATCTGATAGCTGATTTCATCATCGATAGTAGAATCAGCACTGAGCAAGGAGACAATCAAATCACTTGCAGGAACGCTTCTACCGATTTTCAGTTTAGCGATTTTAATAGCAGTTTTAATACCGGTTAATTCTTTTACAAAAGCAGCAGCATCATTAGCACTAACTACTTTAGAACGACGAGAACCATCAACGATAACAAACTTAGCACCATCAGCCAAAAGAATAATATCTTCAGCTCCAGTAACATGAGTCAGAATAATTTTAGCAGTTAAAGCCATTTTCAATTACCTCGTTTCTTATTCACTGAAATTAAATGTAGGATAAATATCTGCATCATAAGCAGGAGAACGATCAGAACCTTGAGCTTTATCAATCCACATGTAAGCTACCTGATTGGTATCTTTAGTTCCAATAACAGCTTCGATATTTTCAGGATTGATTACCTGACCATTGTAAATCATATTCTTTACATTAATGGTCATTTTATCTGGACCAAAGCGATTGGTCTCGATAAATTCATCAATAGATTTAGAAGTATAATCCTGCAGTAATAAGAAACCTGCATAAGGAACACCAGCCCATTTATCAATGGTGCAATTTTCAATATTGATAACTACACCAGTAGCATTGGAAATATTAGATAAACGAAGCATATTAGAGATATCAGCAAAATGACAGTTTTTAATATCAATTACTGCATTATTCTGAGTTCCAAAAATGCTAATTGCATTATTAGATAAAGTGCCCGAAAAGTCGCAATTCAAAATTTCAACTTTAGCAGGAAGGCCAGACATAGTATTTCCAATTTCTAAGCAATTATAACCATTCTGACCAAATACAGTATCTTTAATCTTAACGTCACCGTTAGCAGCATTCAATAAAAATATCGCATTTCCAAACAAATCTTTCTGCTGAGCGGGAGTTAAGGTTCCAGAAGTTTTTAAATTATTGATTAAAATTTTACTCATTTCTTTTCCCTCACTTTATATTGATAACTACAGCACCATCACTCAGCGTGGAGTTTACGATAGAAACTTCATCAGCTGCAGAAACGTTTAATCTATCAGTAATTGCATTATCCCATACCTGAACTTCATCAACGTCAGCTCCACCAATATTTCCTGTAACTTCTTCTTTAACTTCACTATCAGGAATAGTAGAAGCGTCTTCAGGATCAGGTTCAGGAACCGGAGGTTCAGGACCAGGTCCAGGAGGTTCAGGTTCCGGCTCAGGAGCAGGAGTTAATTCACCAGTCTTGGTATCCATAATGTTTCTGACACCATCACTCAGAATAAACGCTGTCAAGCTATTATATTCACCAACAGCATTGCGTAATACATAGAGATGCTTAGCAAGCATCTGAGCAGTAGCAGGAACTTCATTAACCAAGTCGATGACATCATACATCCCAGCAGTCGGGTCAACTTCAGCATCATTGTCTTTAAGATAATTCATAAACAACTTGGTTTCTGTTTTATCCAAAACAATTTCAGCATCAGTACCAATGAACTGGAGAACGATGTCTTTAGCCTTAACAGCTTTAGCTACATCTACCAATACAGTAGCAGCTTCTTCGACATCATCGCTTTCATTGAAAACGATTTCTTTCTGATTAACATTAACTGCTAAAGCGTTATAAGCAGCAATCAGATTTACTTTAAATCCGGTAGCTGCTTTCATAATAGCATCAGCCAGATCAGAAGTGATTTTAATGTTAGCCACCTTTTTATTATTCTTGCAAGCTAACACAAAGTCTAATCCGTTGCCAAGAATATAAATATTCTTAGCTTTGGAAATCAATTTCAAATCTTTTAAACTCATAATAGTTTCAACCTTTCTTATTACTGTTTGAGAATGATCTTAGCAAGGTCATCTAAATCCATAACCAATTCTTCATCTTCAGCTTTGGATTTCTCTTCAGCAACAATCTTTTTTGTAGTGGGGTCTTCAATGTTTAAACTACCAAAGGTACCAATTTCTGTAACGATCTCTAAACTTTCTTTTTCTTTCTCAGCCATGATTAAAGCCTCCTCTCTTTTTCTTGAATAGTTTTACTGAGCATATATCCATTATTAACGAGATCAGATTTGATATGCATAGCTAGCATATAGGTATTAAGAGTATTAATAGCTGTTTTGTTATCTAAGCTATCAGTGAGCTCGTTTAATGAAACATATCCATTGCGTCTGATGTTAGCATAGCCTTCTTCTTTCATAGTCATATCATCAGCTCTTAATGAAAGGAATTCTTTCATAATAGCTTTTGCATTATGAGCCATAAGACCATAGTTCTCATCAATCGCAAACTGAACATCTTTATCTTCGCCAGTAACCTGACCTGTTCTAGGGTCACGTCTGTCGACAGATACAGAGGTAGAATTCTTTTTACGAACCATTTGCTGAACCGGTTTCATATGAATGTAACCTACAGGAACTGGTTGAATAGAGGCAACGATA
>Ga0326512_10001630_pt1 | contig 17046 bp, 28 predicted proteins | sample 1_2617_0518_D_FD_203652 | JGI IMG/M metagenome (GOLD analysis project Ga0326512, IMG submission 203652) | Bovine rumen microbial communities from UC Davis, California, United States - 1_2617_0518 | ecosystem: Host-associated > Mammals > Digestive system > Stomach > Rumen | place: USA... | reverse complement strand
TTTTCTGTAGGCGCACTGTATTCCATACAATGATACTGTCCGTCCTTGAAATAAGGATTAAGCTTCCTGAACTCCTTCTTGGTTACATTCACACGCAACTCTTTGAGCAAGCCAAAAATGTTAATTACCAGATAAAGAATATTTGAAATCAAGATTGGTGACTGCTTTGCCAGAATTGACCACACTATGTTTACTACGTTTCCACAAATCAAAAATATTCTCAATCTTAGCGTTCGGAAACAATAGCTTAACAGAGTTAATGCAGTTCCAAAATAACAAATTACATTCAAAACTATTTCTGACATTTTGCTGCCTCTATGATGTAACTATAGAATGTCTGGTTGTCCGACAAATCTTTACCGTTAACTTCACCGCCAAAATTGTTTTCCCAAACATAATAATCAATTATGTCCTGGATAGCTTTTTCTTTAAGACTTGGTGCTACGGCGTAGATAAGGTTTTCCAAAGAATGATTAACAATGTTTAGAAGCCAGTCATTTGCTACTCCACCACCGTCACAGATAAACGGATTATTGTCAATCATCTTTGTTACGCTATCATCAATTAACTCGTAGTCTTTTTTAATAAGGTTAATACGCTTATTAAAGATAGGAAATTCTACTGACATATTTTACCTCTCAGTTCGATACATCTTGGGTTAGGCGAGCCGTCGTCATAACCTAAACGGATTTCGCCTAAATCAACTTGGGTCATTTGATGACCGTCTGCTCCATAGATACACAGTTTAACTGGTCTTTCACCCATACCGTAATCTTGCAAGTGAAAGAGCTCACCAATTACTTCGTCCAAGTCCATACAAGCACCACCTTATCCACAATACTGAATAAAGATTTCATTTGTAGGTATAAAGATAAACTCAAAAAGACCCTCAGGGTTATGACACAATTCTGCCAATCGCCAAGCGTCTTCTGAATGTTGACTACAAGAGCTATCGTGGTCAATTGCACCGTCAATGCTCAAGAAGTCAGCAATCCAAATCTGACCGTCATATCCTTTTCTAGTATTGATTGTATTAAAATCTGTCGGCTCTGGAATCTTCCAATCTACAAGAATACCGTGACGTTCAAAAGTATTTACAATGTCGTCCCTTGTTCTGTTATAGTCTTCAACAAGAACATTGTATACGTCTTCCGGGAGTGGAATCCTCCAGTCAGACTCTTCCTGATACTTTTTAGCCTCGTCTGGGTGTTCTGCATACCAATCACGCTTATCTTCGTGCATAGCACGGTAGTTAAGATATTCTGCATAGCATACCATAGCGTAATCAAACTTTTTCTGCAAGTCTGTGATTACTGCACCTGCGTCGTATGTGTATCCACCGTATTCACTGTCTTCATACTGATAATTGTCAGAGCCACAATAAGTTCCAGAAGCAGAAGCTTCAAGGTATTCAAGCCCTTCTGTGTTCAACGTTCCACTATTGTTAAATGTAATAGAATGGCAGCTTGAACTATTAGTTTCAAATGTTCCACGTCTAATCGTTTTCATTTTCGGCTCCATTTATAACGATGTCAAAATCGTTAACATTGTATTCAATACTTGCATTATCACGCAAATCAATTTCTTTATCTGTAATATTATCACGCTTCTTTAATCTTTCACGTCTTTTTGTTTCGTCGAGCGTAATAAGTATCTTTTTATCACACAACTTAAAGTAATGAGAATGTGGTAAAAGAATCCAGTCTAAAACAATATCTTTATTTTCTTCCAAGATAGAATCAATAAGCACTTTCATCTTTTTCCAAGTTATCTCTGCAAGTTCGCTCATCTTATGACGGTTAGCAAATACAAGTTCACCAAGCTTCTTGCGATTCACACTGCTTACTTCCAAACCAAACTTTTCTGCACATTCTTTCTGGACATCCGGCAAGTCTAAAATCTGATGACCTACTTCGTCAATATCCAGATAGAATAAGTTATGCTCTTTTGCGTATTTTCTAGCGTATGTAGATTTACCTACGCCACTTTTTCCAGTTACACCTACAATCATTCATCCGTCCCCCAAGTCTTGTCAATGTAATCATTTACATAACCTTTAATACGAATAGCATCATCCCAAGATTCAATTCTTAGGTCTGTTGGATTATAAGGTAAATATTTATCTATGCTAATGCCAGCTTTATATAATGAATAGACCATAGTTGAAGACACTGCATCATTATCGGCTCTAAAATAAATTGTTTCAATGTCCGGTGCAACTTCTTTATTAAACTTTGCCAAGCCCTCTTCATAATTATAATCCATGTTATTTCTAATACCACGAACGATGTGTGTACAATTATGATTTCTTGCAATTCGTGCTGGGATAGGGTCGTCAGTTCCAAAAACTTTAACCTTACCATCATAAAAGTTTTTTGTTTCCAAATACTTTAATAGGCAGAACATAGAACAAGATACATCATACCTACGCTTTTTAGCGGGGTTTTGAGAAAATGCAATTTGAACCTTGTCAAATACCTTAACGGCTTTTTCAAGAACTGAAAGATGACCGATGGTAAAAGGGTCAAAACTGCCTGGGTATAATGCAATATTAGACATTCTTTGCTCCTTATTAAAAATCTGGGTGATGAATCTGGTCTGGTGTAAATGGATAATCTTCTACAATGACCAAATCTGGAACCCCCTCACCACCACAAAAATCCAAAGCCATTGCTTCTGCGAGGCTTAAATCACTTTCAGTTTTATATGCTTCGTAATGACGGTAAGTTCTTGCTTTATCTATCTCACCCTGCTTAATCAAAAGTAACACCTTTAACCTCCAAAATAAAATGTCTAAGTCTATTTATGTTTAGACATTTTTAGACATTTCTTAGACATTTTAAAAAGCTCAGAAATGCTTTCGTTTGTAAACTTAGGACGGTCGTTCAAAGGATGTGTAGACGCACGTGCAACAGTTCTGGTTACTGCGTCAATATATAAAGTTCGGCACGCTGTTTCGTCGTAATCCTCCCCCTGGAATAATGTATTCCAGTCTTTATCGGAAACCCACAAACGCTTTTTAGGGTCAAGCTGTTTAATTGCCAAGCAGTCAAATGAAATAAGCTTTGTAATTCTTCGAACATATGGCAAGTTCAATTTCAATGCAGTAATGTTTTTTTCGATTTCTGCTTTATCCGATTCGTAAAACTCACCGGCTCTGCGACCTTTCAAATCCTTGTAACCAAGAATAAGTGTCTTGCGACCTTTGATACAAGGCATATCGTCCTTGTTCAAAATTCCAGCAATCGTATGAACTACCAAGTTTGGATAATCACCAAAGATTTCGTCCACTGTCTTATTAAAAGTCTTGTTATCAGTAAGGGAAACACCTACTCCGTGAACAAGGTCTTCCTTCAAGATTACTTTCATTTTCTGTGCAAGATTAGGAATCTGAAGTTCTTTCTGATTAACAGTAAGATTTGCAAGAACACCTTGCTTTTTAAGCTTTCTCAAGAAAGGAACAAGGTCTGGATGATTAAGTGCTGAGCCACCACCAATAGCACATTCCGTTCCCGGCACCAAAGTGTCTACAAAAGGCAAGTCCATAATGTTTCCGAACTTACCGTTAGGAGTTGAGCTTTCATGGCAATACTTACAACCTACCGGACACTGGTCAGAAATCTTCAAGTCCATGTTTTCAGGAAACTTGAATGTCTGGTTTTTAGCGAAGCCGATTGTTTCACATACCTTAGTTCCGTCTGAGAAGATTGTTGTATAATGGTTTCCGTTCTTGTAGCAATTTAGGATGGGCAAATCACAATCTTTCTTTGCCGAACGAATAGCACCTTTCTTTGTAAAAATCATTTTAATAAAACCTCATTTTTGTTATGTTAGTCTAAGCTATAAGAATAACCGTTAACGGTGTAATAGTATGTACCGTCTTTCTCATACATACGATAGGTATAATTACCACAAGGACTATCACTTGAAAACATACCTATCCCAACTGCACCATCTGGTACTTTGGAAACACGATTTGTAAAACGGTTGTCATTTGTTACTAACTTTGCTTTTTCTTTATAAAAGGAAAATTCTTCCCAAGAAAGTTCTTTCAAAATTATACCTCCACGATTCATAAAGGTATATTATAACTATTCTTTAGCTTACCCCGTAAAATTATTCCTTGTCCTTTACTACTATTTCTTTTAGATAAAGCAATCTTTGAGTTATAAGGTCTACATACAATGAACTTATACCCCAAAGCTCTGACGCTTCCCGCATCATTGCCAATACTTTTTTCTGATAGGCATTTATAATTCCACGTGCAACCAACGATAATACCGCCAGGCTACCACAGACTAGTCCTAATACGTTTAGGTGCTCATAAAGGCTAACCCACGTACCAAGCACACCCAGAATATTTATAACCAAAAGTATTTTAATAATGATTTTCATCTTGTTGCTTGATACCCTCTCTGCTTTATTTATAGAAGCTTCAGATAAATACTTGAGGTGATTATTTTCAGCTTCTACTTCTTCTGCTAAACGAGTAAGCATAACAAGCTCTTCTTCTGGCGTATAGGTAAAATCTTTTTCCCCAGTAAAGTCAAAAGAACGGCTTCTCCAAAAACGCCAAGAAGACAAAATCTCATTTATCTTCTTTTCCATAAGCTAACGCCTCTTCGACTTATTGCTGTCGTAAGCCAAAAAGAATACCACTGCAAATACGATAATCCCTGCTACGATATACATAATCAAGCCCCCTAAAACTGAACAACTGTTTTTACCTGAAAGCCCATTTTGTTCAAGTCTTCAGCTTTTACAAAAACGCTATCTTTCATTTCACTCTCAAGAAATCCGTCTACTGGCTCGTCGATAAAACGGTAGTGTTTGATACCACCAAACTTATCTTCCAGCTCTTTCCTTGAATAACGGCCTGCCTTTTCCAAATCGGTCGTATATCCGGAATAATCACTACTCCAAAGCACAAGTGTTGTTGGGCACTGACCAAAATCCGTATGTTTAAGACTAATAATTACGTAGTCTTTTTCTTCTGCCATTTCTTTACTCCTTTCTTTCCAAGTTTCTTTTGTTCTTTTTCCCAAAGAACGTCTTCAAAGTATCGAGAAACACGCCAAAGCTTGGTTGCCATTTTCTCTCGTAACTTATAGATAAACGGAACTGGGCTATAAACTGAACAAAATATGTTATACAAATCGTCACATACTGGGCAACGGATTGAATCCTTGATTTCAGTTCGATGCCACCCCGGTGTAATCACCTTTTCATAAAGGTCTGTATTTTGGTCTGGAAGTCTGTCTTTTGACAAGATTCTTCCAGTAGAAATTTCACGCCAAGCACCACCAACTGAATTCAAGTTTTTGTCGATTTCTTCTTGTGAAAGTTCTACTTCCCACTCTTTATCAAAGTCGCTTTTCAACCTTAACTTGTCTTTCATTTCATTAGAGTATTCTTCACGATTAAGAAATACAAGGTTGTCATACTCAGTTGCTTTACAAGGCTCGTAAAGTTGACCACGATACTTAAAAATACCGTCATTTTTGTCGCACTTGAAAGCTACTGGTCTAACAAATCCGATATCTGGGTTTCCAACCCAAGAACGGAAGTTTCCAGGCATGTGGACTGAACGGTCTACGTCAACTGCACACGCTTTACAGTAGCAGTCATAATGGCTCATCAAGGAGTCCCAATAAAACTTGGATACCAGTTTATTTTTCTTAATTTCTTTCCAAGCCGCCTTTGCTTCTTTTTTTGTGAAGTGAACATCAGTTACAAGAACAAGTGATTCTTCACCTTTCTTGTGAGGTGCACTTGACGACAATGAGAAACCTTTTTTATTCTGGTAGTATTCTCCACAGGACTTGTGCAAGTCAATTCTTTCCAATGGCTCAGAATAGACTACCGGAATCCATTTTTCTGGTTTAGATTTCGGTAAATCCATCTTTAACCAGAGTGGCTGGTCTTTAACATAAGGGTATACAACTGCAAACAAAAGCCTACCACGACCTTCGTCCTTTACTTTTGCATACCAACATCTTACTGTCAAATCGTGATTATCATTAAACACAATCTCTACTTCGGCTCTGTTCCCGTCAAAGTCTTCCATTTTATAAACTCTAAGTTTCTTGAAGAAGTTTGACTGATAAAGGTATACCGAGACGAGATTATTCTGTAAATGAATCCAAGTCCTATTTTTCATTCTTTTTCCTTTTAGATATTATAACCTTGTTGCATTTTACCCTGTTAATCTTTCAAGAACGCTTCGTGAAAGGTCATTGCTTCGTCATTTACCATTCTTTTTGTTTCCAAAAGATAGTCTTTCGTAAAATGGTAAATCTGATTACCATGAGGCTCGTTCATTTCAAACTTGGCAATAGCTAACTGAACTTTATAATCGTTCTTTGCCCAGTCACTTACATAGTCCCATAGTTCAGACTTGCCCTTTACATTCACTGGCAAAAAAGCCATTGGGTCAAGTGCATACAAGAATACACGGTCACTATCAAAGTCGATTGAAACAAACGCCGTTGTTGTTACCCTCGCAAGTGCCAGACTGAATGATTCTTCGTTTGTATCATACCCCTCACCACCGAAGTCTTCTTTTACTTTTTCATAATAAAACTGAACTATCTTGTCCATCATTTTCTGAACAAAGAGTTCCAAGTCTTTTGAACCCATGTGCATAAATTACCTCCAGTCTGCTTCCATTTTATGGAAGTCTATAATAGATAAGCACATCTTGTTAATAACTGGATGATATTCGCCATCTGTTCTTTCAAAACTGGTAGCGTTCTTTTTAATAACAGAGAAGCCGTTTTCTTCTGCAAATTCAACAAAACTTTCACGCATACGATTGTGCATAATGTCGTGAACATCAAAAAAGTATTTTGGATAGAGCCAGTTTGATACGTAATCGAGCGATTCACGAAGGTCATTTGAAATATGTTCTTTAAGAATGTTCGGGTATCCGTTTACAATAGATACAAGCTTTTTCCAAATGAACTGGTCAGTAGTATCGTATCGAAGTTCCTTTGAATCCTTCAAGTATTCATACGTAAAAGGTTTTCTTTCTTTTTTTGCTTTACGAGCAACTTTAATTGCTGTAATGATTTTCCAAGCCATGAATTCTTTTTCATCAATATCAATAAAAGACTCTCTTGAAAGATGGATATTCTGACTTTCTGGTGAACAAGCCATAGAAGCAATAAGATGAGTGTAGTAAGGTATCAAGTCTTTTTCATTCTTGATTTCTACTTTTGCGTCGCCCATGTAGACATTTGCGAGTTCTACAATTTGCGACGGATTATTGTGCATCTCACACCAGTCGCCAAAATCCGACTTATATGTGTATCTTGACATAATTTCTCCTTTTGCAATTACATTGATTGCAGTAATAGGTTGTTTTATGAGATATTAACAAGCCACGGTTTGTATCTAAGTAATACCCTATCTGTAAATCCGACGGCAACTAAGCACTTTCTATATTTTGTTCTTTTCCAAGATGAGCCCCAAAGCGTCATATTGCCCTTTAAGCCGCCAGACGTTACTGGGTACAATCGACAATAATTACAAAGTCGTTCATAGTCAGAGCTTACAAAAGACAAGCCTTCATGACAAGCTAATACGTCGTGTAATCTTTTATTTTCGTGTGTGTATCTTGGAAACGAGCCCATGTCTGACCAAAAGAATCTTGTAGTATTTAATTCACTATGACAAACGTTCTTCCCTACAAGAACTATCTTTTTAAGAGCTTTCATTGGTAATGATAGAACCTTATCAGTTACTTCTACGTCAACATTGAAATTAAAAGTTCTAACGAATTCCTTCCCCTTAAACTTTTCAAGAACGTAATCAGAAACATTTTCTCCGGCGAATCCACCGTTCATTACCAGTAAGTCCAACTTGTTACCATTTTCAATGTATTCTAAAACTGGTCTTAAGCCACCACCACTGAAAACAATATCTGCTCCCGGTTTTATTTCTGAACAGAACTGAACATTTGCAAATTCAAGTCTCTTTTTACGCCTCAATCCTGCTTCATTTACTGGCTCAGGGTCGCAAACAACATAGTCCAATAAGCAAGATTTTCTTAGATACAATGCTGCCATAAAGTCATCAACGTCTTGGTCTAAATCTGCTATATATACTATCTTTGGCAACATTTTTACAAGTTCTCCTTTTTTTTACGTCTGTCATGTTAAGAATATTATAACATTACTATAGTTTACCCTGTAAACGCTACCAGCTTATCACGAGCTTTGTCCATTTCGCTCTGAAACTTTTTCAAGATTTTCTTCCTTGACGAAAGTTCAAGTGCGTGGGCTTTTCTAAGTTCGTTCTTTTTCATCATTGTAATCGGAATGTTTTCGTCCCACTCTTTCTTAACCCATTTTTCGTCGTTTGGATTAATAAAATTGGCACGTGCCCATTTTTCTAGGAAACGTTTATGTTGATTTTCATAAGGAAGTATCCGATTAAACTCTCTTTTCTTTTTAAAGTACAAATCCAAAGAATCCTCATACTGCTTCCTTAAAGCATAGTAGTCATTCAAGCATTTTGTAAACTCGTCCATTTTTAATCCTCACTAATAAAATCTGGGATTATAGAATGTATCGGAACTTCGGTATAAAAAGGTTTTCCACAACGAACACACTTATTTTTGTATTCGAATACACCTTTACCTTTGTTCTCTTTACACTTTAAATTACTTTCGTTATATTCGTGCATTCCAAAAAAGCACATTATATTTTCTTTAAGGGTTGGATGATTCATTTGACCTCCTTACGTTCTTTAAGCTTTTAAGTCTATCAACTGCAAATAGAACGCTTACCCAAGAAATAAAAAACCCGATAACCACAAAGAACACCTCAATTAACTTTACAATAAACGGAACTGTAATATTCGTTGCCTCAATAAGAAACATAAAAGAGTAGATAACAAAAAATAGAGCAACTAATGTCGCCAACAAAAGTTCTGCACGATTTTTTATATTTTTAGTTATTGTTAATTTTTTCATCTACTACAAACCTACTAATACTAATACCATCTTCTGCGTGGTCGTCACCAGACGGAATAGAAATTACCATTCCGGCATCCTCAAACATACGTGATACACTGCATTCCGATGGTTTTACGAGAATAGCTTCGTCTTTGTTAAAGAGCGACGGACCAACCATGTAATCACCAAGTGTCTGCCAGTAGCCGTCTGGGTTGAAACGCTCAAAGTGCTCTATGCAACCAGTCTTTTCTTCTACGTAGTAATGATGGTATAAACCGTCACTTGCTTTTCTATCTGTTTTTCTCACATAAACCTTTATCAATTTTGTGCTCCGAATTTTCTAAGATGTATTACTATATTAAACACAACTAATTAACTATGGACAATAAAGAACTTAAAGAGTTTGAAAGATTACTTGACGACGCATTTAAAACACGACACTCCTTTGCAGGGCTTCGTCGCATCATGGACACCACAGACGGTATTGAATATATCGCTTCTGGGTCTGCAAGAGCTGTATACAAAGTAAGTGATGATAAAGTATTAAAAATTGCTAAAAACCCAAAAGGTATTGGTCAAAATGAAACCGAGGCTGACTGGGGTTTAAAAAACTATGGTGTCGCAGCAGAATGGTATGACGTATCTGACCAAGGGATTTGGATTGAAAGCGAAATCTGTAGCAAAGTCAAAATTACAGACTTTAAGAAAGAATTAGGATTTACATTCAAGTATTTCTGTGACTGTTTAAGATACCATCATTACGAATGTAACCCAGGTCATTATAGATATTCAAAACCCCAAAAGCCAGAGGGATATGAAGATACATACGATAACGACTTTATAAGAGCTTTCTATGATTACATTGGTGATTTTGGTGTGCCAGTTGGCGACTTAGTTCGTATTTCAAGCTACGGACGAAACCAGAAAGGCGAAATAGTTCTTGTTGATACTGGCTTGAACGAAGACGTTTTTAATAATTACTATAAAAGATAAAAACAATGCCCTACGGATTTACGTAGGGCTTTTTTATTAGTTCGACTGTAATTTCAAAATATCTGTTTCCAGAATTTTAATTTGACGTTTCAGCTCTTCAATGTAGGACTGCTTTTCTTCAATTAATGACTTCTTTTGTTTGAAATCATCATTATTGCGTTTAGCACAATCATACCTTACATAAGCCAAAGAATACTCACGGTTCTTTTGTTTCATGTTATCCTTCAACTTACGAATAAAAAGCTGATATTCGTGAAGGGTCTTTTCTACCCTTTTGTTGCCTTGCTCCCATACAAACATCTTCTGTGGTACAATCTTTATACGAACACAAAAAGATTCTCCACCAGAATAAGGACTACTTGACAACTGGTTATACTTGTTAAGATACCACTCTTGTTCACCAATCTTTGACATTTTTACGGCTTCTTCGTAAAGCCGTTTAGCATTAAGGAACGCAGAACGCTTTTGTAGCATTTCTTCTTTTATTACTTGAAACTCACCGTAAGTCATGCTTTTTCTCCTAGAGCTTCTTTATAAGCTTCTTCAAGAAACTCAAAGTCCCATATAGTAAGGTTAAACTTGAAATGTCTTTTAAAATAAAATCCGTGTGAATTCTTACACATAGGGTCTTCATAGCTTTCATTTGGATAATCACTTGTAGGAAAGAACTCTGGCATCAATTGTGTATTAAACTTATTATGCCAGAAAGCTGCGAACGCTTCTGTTCCATGATGTTCCCCACAAATCAAATCGTCCCAGTCCTTCTTTACAAGGTAAATCATGTATTCAAACGCACCCCAAAAGAACGGACTTCCACCTTCTTCTGGATTGCTAATAGTCATACAAGGAATATAATAATCTTCCGAAGGTAAATCACCATAGAGGTCTTCCTTTGCAAACGGCGATTTTCTTTCTGCGTCCATAACATACTCACGGAACTGTGCAATCTTAAGAACACCGTCACACCAGACTCTAAATGTTTCGTCAGTTTTATAGAGGTCGTCCAAACTACGAATGTCTTCCAAAAGCTCCAAATGCTTTTCTTCTTTGGACATGTTTCTTTCGTATTCCTGGATAGCCGAAATCATCTGATTCCATTCAACTCCAGTTACTCTATGCGTTTTCAAATAATCTATAATTCCATTTATATCCATAACGCCCTACTAAGAATTATAAGTTACATTTGGGTGTATAATAGCTTCTGCGTCTGCTATACCATTCAAGCGTTGCTGCTCAATCCAACCACTGTCGTCGGTTCCAGAACAAGGAATAGGTTTAGGTTGTTGCGTAGTAAGCTTTTTCCACCATTCATCGCCACACCAATATGGGTTCTTTTCAGAAGAGCTTAAAAGACCCTGCTTATCTTTATTCTGTAAAATACCAATAAGCTCAATCTTCAAATCGTCTGACAAGTTTGAATTCAAAATTTCCTTACACTTTTCGTCTGTTGTCATTAAATACTTATCCCCTTGACGGTTATATCACACTCTGTTACACCATCGTCGTGTTCATAAAAAGTACGTTTTGTTACCTTAAAATAATCGTAAGAAGTATCGTCGTTTTCAAAACCGATTTCGTCGTCAACCCTAAGGTTCGATAGAAATTCCTGACTGTAATTTCCAAAAGATTCTTCTTCGCCGTCGTTACTCATTTTGTAAAGTCTAAATGTCATTTTATAACTCCTCATGTTTACCTATATTAATGATAATAGGTAGAATTTATATTATATTCTTTTAAAGCTTTTTCGATAAACTTGGTATTAAACCTATCAAGTTTTACGTTCATCAATAAACCCAATTCATTTGTCAGGTCTTTCATAAACTTGGCAAAACCTATACACTGGTCTACGTCTGAAAGTGGAACCGTAGTTATAGGCTCCAACTTTAATCCCTTAAAATCATTTGATTCGTATAAATATTCAAAATCAAAAGGGGCGATATTAAAATGCTCGTTTATTTTAACAAGCAATAAAGCCGACATTAGCTTTGGCAGGGGTCTGCTATACGTTATGTGCCAGACAAAGGCTCTGCTACTCATTCTGGTGTCTTCTATAAGACAAATCATTAATTACTCCTTCATAAGACTTTTCAGAACACCTATCTGGTCAAAACCTATGTCAAACCAACCTTTTATCTTGCCGACTTCGTTCCAATCTAATTGTGGAATTGCATAAGTAAGCATTTCACCGGCAGTTTTTATGTGTAAACCCCAAAGAACACGATTATAAAACTGCTTATTTTTATACACAAACGATGTAAATGCGTCCTTTGCAAGTTTAGTATCGAAATGTATACAAATGATTCCAGAACCCCACCTATCTGAGTTTCTGTTTACGTTCCACTGATACCCCATTCCTTTTTCGCCAGAAATACCTGTATCTCTGTCTGGTAAACGATTACCCTCAATAAAGTCCAAGTCCATATTAAAGCTTTCTGGCAACTGATTATCACATCGCTTCGGAATAATCTTCCAGTTAGATTTTCTATTAAAAGTATACCAGTCTATAAAATCTTGGTCTACTGTTGCCAGAAATAAATCTTCATACGTTTTCCCGCCATGCTTTGAAATCACACAGATACAGTTATTTTGTGTAAGGTCTGCGTCAAAATGATTTTTAGCAACTTCTATACTCTTTACGAAGCTTGCCCTATCGTCCTTTTTATACTGTGAAAGTGGCATCAAAACAGAATAGGTTGCGTCTGGAAACACTTTTCTGCAAGCGTCAAAAATAATGTTGCCACCACATGAATACGGTGGATTAGACAATACCAAGTTCATTCCTAATTTTTTCCTTTACTTCTTTAACTGTCAAATCACCGTTTTCTGGTTTAAAAACTTCTCTCACCACAACTGGATAACAACGATTGCAAAATAACTGGTCGTCATATGGCATAATCAAAAAAGTGTCGCCACAACACGGACACGTCCTTTCGACTTCATATAATCTAGCTATTGTAACATCCATAAGAAAGATATTAACTAATAAATGGCTTCAACAGCTTCTTACTGAAAGTTGCAAAGCCTCCACTTTTCTTGCTGCCGTTTTCCAAAACGTAATTAAGAACGTTTTTATTTTCCAAGACTTTTATCATTTCGTCAATTCTATCTGTCTGGTAAAAACCACTATACACCAAAGAATCTTTATCTTCTATAATCTTGTATTTAAATCCTTCCGTAGGTGAAGCCATTAGGCTTATAATAAGTTTTCTTGTCCCAAATGAACTTAACCCTTGTGACCGTCCAAATGTATACCATACGTCATCATAATCACGGCTTTCAAGAACGTCCTTACATTCTGTCAAGTACCTTTTTGCAAACGGAAACTTTTCCAAATCAATTGGTCTTAAAGCTGCGTCATACGGGAATAAGCAGTAGTGCTCTTCCAAAGTTGTAGCTTTCCACATACGCTTGATAAGTTCTGGCTCCAGTTCTACAAACTTGTTTAGTTGCCTTGACAAGTATTTTCCGTCATTCACCTTTTCGAATATGAATACTTTATCTGCCAACGTGCAAACACCATTCTTGATATTTATACAATCATATTTCTGGTTCACGTGGTTTTTATTCACCCAAGGCTCTCCGTTTAATACGTCTGCTTTTTCAACGTAGAACTCGTTGGTTTTTGTTTTTATTTGTATAGTATTTTCGTTGCTTGATTTTCTTACAGTTAAAACGCAAACATACGTATCGGCATTTTCAAAGACTTTCTCTGACTGGAAATCAAATACTGAAACGTCATATTGAACCAAAAACTTTCTAAGTATTTTTGTATGGGTATTTATTATCCAAGTGTTTGGTATAATAAACCTAAGTATACCGTTTTCTTTCAGAAGCGACATAGATTTTTCTATAAAAGTATAGTATAAATCTGGATTTCCATCCCTTCCGGTTATAGTATGCTTTACCATAAACCTTGTTCTTTCATCCAAATCCTGGAAACGAATGTATGGTGGATTTCCAATAATAAAATCATACTTTTTATTTTCATTAAAAAGTAAAAAATCTTGAAGCTTACAATTTACATTTGTAAAAGTTTTCTTATCTTGTTCAATAGCGAGTTCGTCTATGTCGAATGCGTCAACTTTATCTGATAAAACATTTAATTTTTGGAGAAATGCCCCCATGCCACAAGACGGCTCCAAAATAAGAGAATCTTTATTTATGTTAAGGTCAGAAAGCATAAAATCAACAACGCTTTCTGGTGTATAAACTTTTCCGTCTTTCATTCGTAAATAACCTTGATGTGCTTTAGCCCGTTTATAATTCGTCCAGATTTTGCGTCCACAGATTTTGGAACTATAAGTTCTGAGTCTTTATTCCAAATAAAAAATAAAAGAAAGATTAAGCCGGTAATTACTGTCCCAACTATGATTAAAGCTAAAAGAATTATCATATTCACCTTATATTAATTTGAGCCGATAAATCGGTTTTATCGGCTCACTTTATCGGCTTATTCACTAAGCGTTATTTATATGGAACTCACGACCACGAAGTGCGTCCTTACGTGGTTCTGAATCATTACCAAACCAGTTACGAATTACCTCATCAGTAGTTTCATCAGGTTCGTATGGCTTGATAAGTTTTTCCATTCCACCTTCTTTTTCAATTACTTGATTAAGACGGCTCTTAGTCCAACTTCCCAAACCTTTAAGGTAAAAGTATTTCAAATCCTTTCTGAGGTCACTGTCCTTAGGGAAATTAAAGAAGTAATCAATAACTTTCTCACCCTTCATACCGATAAGAAGTGGCGTGTCCATACGGCATACACGACCCTCTTTAAGCATCTTTGGTGCAAGCTTATTAAACATTGTTATAATCAACGCAGCTATAGCCGTTCCGTCTGCATCAGCGTCCGACAAAACTACAACGTAATCATAGTTCATGTCTTCCGTATTACCCTTTAAATCCAAGCCTAAAATGTTTACAAGCTCTTTGATTTCCAAGTTGTCCATAAAGCCTTTTTTCTTGCTACCAACTTTTGTGAGTGGGCTTACGTCAAGAATGTTCATAGGCTTACCACGAAGCATGTAATATCCGATACCTTGTCTTCCAAGAATAGGTGAAATACCAGAGAAAGCCGACTGACCCTCAGTAATCATCAAAAACTTATTTTTTGTTTTTCCGGCTGGAGGGAAATACTTCTCACTGTTTACGTCCTTGGTCTTTTTATTTGCTTTATCAACTGCTTTTGCTTCTGCAAGTTCGAGTTTTGCTTTGAACAAGTCAGTAATGTTATCAAGCATCTCCTTTTCTTTTACAATCTTACTTGTAAGTTGTTCCAAGTCTACTTGGTTTTCTGCCAGATACGTAGAAACGTCACTCTGAAGATTTTTAAGAGATTCCTTTGTCTGCGAGTCAAATGCACAGTTAGGAAAGCCACTAAAGAATACTACCAGACCTAAGCGGTTCTTAATGTCAGACGGTTTAATACCACCAAACTTCTTACCGACCTTATCACGAACAGATTCTACAATTCTGTCCATAATGTAGTCTACGTGAGTTCCACCACGTGGAAGATACATACCGTTTACGTATGTTAAAACTTCTGGCTCTTCAGAAGCGTAAGCACAAAGATAAACACTATCATTGTTTACCACAACAGACGGTGTTGGAAACAGTTTTACCAAGTCTTTTACTTTTGTAGTTACTTTTTCACCATTAAACGAAATTGCACATTTCGGATAGTACCACGACAAAAACTTCAAGCGAGTTTTAATCATTGTAATTACGTCTGGTGTAAACTCTTTACAACCCAAACGCTTAAAATCTGGTGTAAATGTAATCTTGGTTCCTGTCTTTGCAGTTGGTGTAAGTTCTATATGCTTTTCAGTAGACAAATTATCTTCACAGACAATCTTCATCTTACCCTTACCGTCGCAAGTTACACATTCAAACTTTTTTGAGAAGATGTTCGCACCCTTGATACCAATACCGTTTGCACCTACGGACTGTCGGTTATCGTCTGTAAAGTTACTACCAGACATAGGACGACAAACTGCATTTACGCACTGCCAAGAACCGTCGTCGTTCTTTACAACTGGGATACCACGACCATTGTCTTCAATACTAAATGTATTCTTGGTAATCTCTATTGAAACCTTTGTTGACTTTTCACCATTTGTCTTGATGTACTCGTCGAAACTATTATCAATAGCTTCGTTTACAATTTTCAAGAGTGCGTCTGTATAAGTTACTTTCTTTAATGAAATTGTATCGTCACTGTTCAGAATCCAAGCGTCTTTATCTGTTGGAACTACTGAGCCAAGGTACATCCCAGGTCTTAGAAGAATGTGTTGAACAGTGGTAAGGTCTTTAATAGACCGGTCATCTGCTATTTTCTTTTTAGCTGCCATTGTAATTTAATCCTCAATTTACTCTAAATTTGTCATATTATATTAATCAAGCCGTTTATTAAAGATACCAAAGTTAGTATTCTCAACCATCCAGTTATAGTGGTCTTTATCGTCGTCTGTAAAATGGTATTCATCAACCAACTGGTCTTTTTCTTTATCTGTTAGTTCGAGTTCTCACAAACATAGGCTCTATGTAATGAATGCAATCCTTAACAGGCTCCATAGGCTTTTCTTCAAAAAGCTTATTACTAATCGTCGAAGACATTTTAAGTGGTTGAATGTTTGCGCAGATTTTATCCATAGTACCACGCCACTTACGATTTTCTTCTTCAATTTCTTTCTTATGCTCTTCGTTCCATTTTTCTTCGCATTCTTTACAACAGAAATCCGGACCCCAGTGGTCTATAAAAGCCATAGGGTCGTGTCTCATCCAGAAATAGCTCTCTTTTCCACAATAATCACAATTAAAGAAGACCTTGTACGTATATGAAAAGTCGTTTTTTGTAAAACGTGCCATATGTCGCTTCCACGTTTTACCTTTCCAACGACTAATAAACACTTCCCTGAATCTTTCTGGGTCTATGTCTGTATCTTCAATTTCTTTAAGGTCTTCCTCACAAAGCTGGTAATTATCATCAATCACTACACGATTTATACCCAGCTTGTCGTATGCGTCTTGAAGAATATCATCATAAAGCGGCTCGTCCTTAGCCGTTTCAACAAAAACCTTTCCATTAGATA
>Ga0326512_10001629_pt1 | contig 17049 bp, 21 predicted proteins | sample 1_2617_0518_D_FD_203652 | JGI IMG/M metagenome (GOLD analysis project Ga0326512, IMG submission 203652) | Bovine rumen microbial communities from UC Davis, California, United States - 1_2617_0518 | ecosystem: Host-associated > Mammals > Digestive system > Stomach > Rumen | place: USA... | reverse complement strand
CTGAACAGGTCGTCTGCGTGGTGAACGAGCACGGCATCCGCTGCGTGTACGACGTGGATCTGACGGTCGCGTGACGGAGGTGGTGTGAGTGCCGAGAAAGACCATACAGACGAAGATCACCAGCCCTGAGAAGACCGAGCAAATCAATAAGGCGAGCATGCGGCTGATGGAGGACTTCCTAATGTACCTGCGGTCCGTCCAGCGCTCGCCCGGCACCATCAAGGGCTACCGGTCAGACCTGACAATTTTCTTTACATATATATTGGATGAGCTGGGCAATAAAGATTTCCAGCGCGTGACCAAGCGCGACCTGATCGCTTTCCAGAACTGGATGGTGACCAGCGGAATGTCCAGCGCCAGGATCAGGCGCGTGAAGAGCGCCATCAGCAGCTTGTCCAATTACTGCGAATGGATTTTGGCGGACGATGAGCCGGAGTTCGCCAACTACCGGTCGATCGTGCGCAAGATAGAGAATCCGCCGCTGGTGCCCGTGCGGGAGAAGACCGTGTGGGAGGAGAGCGAGCTGGAGCATCTGCTGGACGAGCTGACCAAGGCCGGCGAATATGAGAAGGCCTGCTACGTTGCGCTGGCGATGTACGGCGGCCGCAGGAAGTCCGAGCTTTGCAGGTTCAAGGTTTCAGATTTTACCGACGATCGAGTCGTGTGCAGCGGTGCGCTATACAAGAGCGCACCCATTTTAACGAAGGGCGGCAAGTACCTGGAGTGCTACACGCTGAAGAAGCGGTTCGACCCGTATCTTGCCAGATGGATGGAGCAGCGGCGCGAGCAGGGCATTGAGAGCGAGTGGCTGTTCCCGAAGGCCGGCAAGCCGGAGGAGCATGTCGAAATCTCCACGGTGAACAGCTGGGCGAACACGTTCAGCAGGATCACCGGCCGCGACTGGTACGCGCATTCGCTGCGGCATTTCTTCGTGTCCGCCCTGTCGAGGGCTGGCATTCCGGACAGCGTTGTGGTGCAGATAATCGGGTGGAGTTCGTCGGAAATGTTTAAAATATACGACGACAACCCTAAGGACGACAAGATCGCCATGTACTTTACCGATGGGGACATTGTGCGGCGCGACGACGCCGACCGTGGCCTCGAGCGGCTTTAATGGGTAATGGGGGAGAGGATTAAAAATGTTGAAAAGGGAAGACATCGTCGATCGTCTGGCCGAGAAGGGTTACACCAAGAAGAGCTCTCGGCTGATCCTCGACGACTTTATGCTTGTGCTGTCCGAGGCGCTCGCCGAAGGCGAGGAGGTTCGGCTGCACGGCTTTGGAACGTTCTGCGTTAAGGAGACCGGCGAACGCAGAATCGTAGATAGCGTGACGGGCGAGGAGAGCGTCGGCCCGTCGATCAAATATCCGAGATTCATTCCTGGCGACTCGCTGAGGCGGAGCGTGCGAGAGGGCTTCGTGAGGGAGTGATGGCATGCCGAAGATTAGCAAAGTTGACAAGTTGCCATCTGCTACCCGCCCCGGCAGGCCAAAGGCGGAGCCGCCGAAGCTCGAGGAATATATGTGCAGCCGCTGTGGCAAAAAGTACAAACGGCAGAAGGGCAACTTTGCTGCTTCGCAGAGCGAGCTGTACAGGGGTTGGGGCGGGTACATATCCGTCTGCAACCATTGCACGGACGAGCTGTACAATCATTACAGGACAGTGCTTGGTGATCCCGAGAAGGCGATGCAGCGCATGTGCGAGAAGTTCGATCTGTACTGGTCGCCTACTATTTATAAGGCGGTTGACAAAGCCAACACGTCCAACTCGCGCTTCCGCCAGTATGTCGGCAAGACATACATGATCCACTTTATTGGCAAAACATATGACGATACCCTTGACGAGCAGGGCGTCGTACTGTCGCAGCCGATGATGGAGAATGCGATGGCTGAGGATGAAGTGGAAGATATCGCCGATGACGGAGAAGCGCGTGAATACGTCGTCGATCCCAAGGTTGTGGTGTTTTGGGGGCCGGGCTTCAATGAAGAAGCCTATATGGAACTTGAGATGCGTTTCAACCGGTGGACGAAGGACTTGCCAAAGCCGCTGCCAATCGTGGACGAGGCACTGTACAAGCAAATTTGTATCCAGGAATTGTCCATCAATCGCAACATCGCCGCTGGCAAGGATATTGAGCGTGGCCAGAACGCGCTGAACAGCCTGCTGAGCAGCCTGAATGTTAAGCCTAACCAGAAGAAGGACGGCGAATCTGCCGAGCTTGAGAGCACGCCTCTGGGCGTGTGGGCGAAGCGCTGGGAGGACAACCGGCCTATCCCAGAGGACGACGTGTCGGAGCCGAAGCTAATCAAGTATATCACGACCTGGTTCTTCGGCCATCTGGGCAAGGCGTTCAACTTGCGCAATATTAACTCCAAGCTGTACGACGACGCCATGAATAAGTACCGTGTTACTAAGCCCGAGTACGAGGGCGAGGATGACGACGAGCTGCTGGTGGACATCTTTGGCGATGGCGGCGACAGCACCGGCGAAAGTACGGCGGTGATGGACAATGACCAGGGCTGAACGGATAATGAACGGGGCCGCACATTGTGTGGCCTTTTATCGTAAGAATCCGCACCTGTTCGCGAGGGATTATCTTCATCTGAACCTTAAGCTGTTCCAGAAGATTTTGCTGATCATGATGATGGCCAGCGACACAATGGTGTTCATTGCCTCGCGTGGTATTGGCAAGACGTGGCTGTCCGCTGTGTTCTGCGTGATACGCTGCATCCTGTGGCCAGGCACGAAGATCTGCGTGGCTTCCGGCACGCGGTCGCAGGCATATGCCGTGATCGAGAAGATTGTGCTGGAAATCAAACTGAATTCGCAGGAACTGGCAGCGGAAATCGATGATAAGAACTCCAAGCTTAATAACACGCAGGGCATCCTCGTGTTCAAAAACGGCTCCTATATAAAGGTAGTAACTGCTTCGGAGTCTGCGCGATCCAATCGCGCAAACATCGTGCTGATCGACGAGTTCCGCCTGGTTGACCAGGAGGTCATCAACACGATTTTGAAGAAGTTCCTGACCCAGCGGCGCATGCCTGCGTATGCGGAGCTCACCGAGAGCGAGCGACAGGCGCAGTACGCCAAAGAGAAGAACAAGACGGTCTGGTGCAGCTCGGCTTACTTTGCCGATCACTGGTCTTACCAGAAATGCGTTGAGACGATCAAGGGTATGGTGACGCCGAACAGGCGCGATTTCTGCTGCAGCCTGCCTTATGAGCTGAGTATTGCGGAAGGACTGCTTGACCCTGACGTGGTTGAATCTGATATGTTGGAGCCCAATTTCTCGGATATCCGGCATATGATGGAGTATGAAGGTATCTTCTATAATTCCGCCGATGGGGCTTTCTTTGACTATAACTCTGTTTCCAAGAACCGGCACATCAATTATCCCATGCTGCCGGCCAATCTATCGGCCAAGCTGAAGTCGAACGGTAACATACGCATCCAGCCCAAGATGGCTGGCGAGAAGCGTTTGCTCTCCGCCGATATCGCGCTTATGGCGAGTACGCGCCACAACAATGACGCGACCGCCATTTTCATTACCAGGCTGGTGCCGACAAAGGCTGGGCGATATACCGTGAACGTGACGTACACGGAGACCAATGAGGGTCTGCGCACAGAGGAACAGGCGCTGAACATTCGCAGGCTGTATGAAGAGTATGATTGCGACTACATCGTGATCGACGCGAAGAACGTCGGTCTGGCTGTGCTGGACTGCCTGTCCAATGACATCAATGATCCGGAGACGGGAGAGATCTTTCCGGCGCTGTGCACAGCCAACAACGCCGAGCTGGCGGCGAGATGCGTCAACAAGGACGCGCGAAAGGCCATCTGGGCGATTTTGGGCAGCGCGAAGTTCAACTCCGACGTGGCGCTGCTCTTGCGCGAGGGTTTCAAGTCTGGCCGCATCCGTCTGCTCATCAATGAGTACGACGGTGAGGAGGCGATGGGACAGCTGCCCGGCTTCTCTACGCTGGACGCCGGGGACAGGCTGCGGCTGACGATGCCGTACATAAACACCACGCTGTTGATCAACGAGCTGGTGAATCTGAAACATGAAGAGAGCAATGGTCTGGTACGTATCAGCGAGAAGAGCGGCATGCGAAAGGACCGATACTCCAGCTTAAGTTACAACTATTACGTTGCGCTGCAGCTGGAGAAAGACATGCGCAAGCGTGATATTGCCAATATCGGCAATGACGAGGAGGCGTTTGTATTTAGAGCGCCCAAAGTTATGGAAAGGCGGTGAGGCCGCAAATGAGCGATCTTGTTATTCGCGAAGTAAAGAACGACGGCGTTGACGCACCGCAGGACTTTGATGTGGCGTTCAGGCTGCCGGAGAGATTTGCCGCGATCAACAGGTTGATTACGCGGGATTTGAACGGCAGGAGCGTTCGTCCTCATTTTTACAAGTACAACAAGGACGACATTGCCAAATTCCTGAAAGACCCGTACACCAACGAGAAGAATCTGCGGAACGCGGTGACCTACCTGTACGGCGCGAGCTCGCATTTCAGGCGGTTGATTCAGTACTTTGTGTCCCTGTCTGACTTGTCCTATGTGGTCGAGCCGTACAAGACGGACACGGCAACCGCGAAGCCTGCGACGACGCGGAGGAACTATCGGCGGGTGCTGAATCTGCTGGCATCCATGGATATCAAGAACTCGTTTGAGAAGATCCTGACGGTATGCCTGCGCGAGGACGTGTTCTACGGCACGCTTCGGGAGACGGCTGACAGTACGATTTTGCAGCAGCTGCCATCGGACTATTGCGCGATCTCCGTGATTGAGGACAATGTGCCGAATGTGTCCTTCGACTTCTCCTACTTTGATTCGCGGCAGGAGTACCTGCAGCTGTATCCGGAGGAGTTCCAGCGGAAGTACGACGCGTACAGGAAGGACGCCGTGCATTTGCGCTGGCAAGAACTGGATGCGCCGAACTCGTTCGCCATCAAGTGCAACAAGGACATTCTGAGTTACGCGATGCCGCCGTTTGCCGGTGTGCTGCGCGAGATCTTTGACCTGGAGGACTACAAGGAACTCCGTATGGCTAAAGAGGAAATAGAGAACTATGCACTTTTGGTGATGAATTTGGGCGTTGACGATGATGGCAATTGGGTCATGGACTACAACAAAGCCGTCAAGTTCTACAACAATCTGGACGCGGTGCTGCCTGACGAGATCGGCGCGGTGCTGAGTCCGATGCCCATTGACAAAATCAGCTTTGAGAGGACGCATCCCGGCACGGTGGACACCATCGCGGACGCGGAGCAGAACCTCTTTACAGCGGCAGGTGTATCGAGTCTGCTGTTCAATAACGCGAAGGCTAAAAATGCTTTGGCCGCGTAAGCTGTAAGGCTTACGAAGAAATACCCATCGAATTGCTGGAAAGCCCTGAGAGCCGACCACGCCACAACGCAGCGATGAGAGATGCGCAAACGTGATGGCAGAAAAGTGGACGGATTGGGTGATCAGCAGGCAAGCCCTGATGAGGGGAAGCTTCAACGACTATCGTGGCGACGAGTAGGGGATACCCGAAGTGGTGGGAGTCCACAATGTGGACTAAGATATAGTCTGCTCTCCATGGAAACATGGAGGACGGCGCGAGCCGTCGGGCTGTTGTCAAGACAGCAGCTTAACACACAGGTCAGCTAATGCATTGCTCCTGTCGATCAAAGCCGACCAGGAGCTTACATATTCCATCGTGAAGAGTATCGAAACGATGGTCAACCGGTTCATCCATCGCCACGGCTACGGCAAATATTTCCGGGCGACCTTCCTGGACTGCTCCATCTACAACCGTAAGGAATACGGCGACGCCATGCTGAAGGCGGCCACATATGGCCTGCCGACGATCAGCTACTACGCGGCGTCCCAGGGCATTTCCCAGGACGCGCTGGATGGCATGAACTACCTTGAGGACACGGTGCTCGATCTGAAGTCGAGGCTGATCCCGCTGCAGAGCTCTGCGACGATGAGCTCTGATGGCGATGCTGAGGGCACCGGCGAGGCCGGACGTCCGCAGGGTGAGATCGGCGAGATTACAGATGAAGCCGAGCGAACGAGGGAGAGGGGCGAAGAGTGATGTTCATTTATGTAATGGACTTGGACTCCAAAGAGCTTTTGGAACGGAACGGCTATAAGCTGATCAAGGCGGACGAACGCAATGGCGTTTACTGCTTTGAGAACAAGGCGAACATGGAGTTCGCGCTTGAGGTGCCGTGCGTGATTTCCGACACGATTACATTCTGACAATTGCGGGTGATGAATCTTGAGCGATATGAGATTTTGGTACCCCGCGTCCATTACTCAGATCACCAGCATCAACGACTCGTTTGACTCGTGTCTTCTGAGCATCTGTTACGCGGGGAAGAATCGGAACAAAACCAGCATTTCAAAGGAAGCAATTGAGAAGGCCATCCCGACAATGGCCTACTGCCCGATCGTCGCCAACTACGATGTGGAGAGCGATACGATCGGCGGACACGACGTGGACTTTGTGCAGAACGCCGACGGCGATATGAAGATGGTTAACCTGACCGATGCCGTGGGCGTGATCCCGGACAACCCGCAGTGGTGCTGGATGTCCAAGGTGGACGACGACGGGGTCGAGCGCGAGTATCTGAGCGCGCCCGCGATCCTGTGGAAGCGCACGCCGGTGTACGACAAGTTGAAGCGGGACGGCATTTCTGGCCAGTCCATGGAGATCAACGTCAAGGACGGCGCTGTGAAAGACGGCATCTTCGAGATCAACGCCTTCGAGTTCACGGCGTTCTGCCTGCTTGGCGATGGCATCGAGCCTTGCTTCGAAGGCGCGCAGGTGGCGATGTTCTCTGCGGACACGCTGAAGGCGCGGCTTTCTGAAATGATGGCAGACTTTAAAGAAAACTATACCAAGGTCATGGCCGCTTCGGCGGATGACAATATTACGCCGAGTGGCGAAAACTTTTCGAAAGGAGGGGAAGGCTCCTTGAATATCGAGGAACTCCTGAAGGAGTACGAACTGACTGAGGAAGACATCGACTTTGATTATAGTGAGATGTCTGAGGAGGAATTCGTGCAGCGCCTGGAAGCGCTGAAGGCCAGCAAGGCTGAAACCCAGGAATTCGCCGACGATTCTGATGATGACGAAGGCGACGAGCCCGAAGAGGACGACAATGATGACGCTCCCGGCGGCACCAAGCAGCAGGGTTTCCAGCTGACTGGTGAACAGATGCACGAGGGCATTCTCGATGCGCTTCGCACTGTCTCCTATAAGGATGAGTGGGGCGAGTGGCCGAGGTACTGCTACGTCGATTATGACATGGCGGTCAACGAGGTTTACGCCTACGACAACGAAGACTGGAATCTGTACGGCTTCAAGTATGCAATGGACGGCGACAACGTGGTCATTGACTTTGACAGCAAGACCCGCAAGAAGATCGCGTTCGTTGACTTCGAGGGCGGCAGCGCCCAGTTTGCGTATGAGCACATCATGGACACCATGAACGCCCGGTTCGGCAAGCTGGCGGAGGAGATCAATTCTCTGCGCGCTTACAAGAATGGCGTTGAGGATGCCAAACGCAAGGCGGCTGAGGACGAGGTGTTCGCCAAGTTCGAAGATCTGACCGATAACGAGGCGTTCAAGACCCTGCGCGAAAACTGCGGCGAAATGAGCCTGCAGGACATCGAGGACAAGTGCTACGCGATTCGCGGCCGCAATGTCCAGGTGCAATTCTCTAAGTCTGGTGACAATCCTGTCCGTCTGCCGGTTGATCGCGACGAGCGGGTTGCCGATGACGAGCCGTATGGCGGCGTGTTCGCCCGGTACGGTTTTGCAAAACGAAGCTAAATAATATGGAGGGAAAAGAAAATGGCTGAGAAGTATTCTGTCGTTCGCACCGACAATATGATGGGTACCGACGTCGGCACCTACCTGGACTCCGTGCGTTTCTACGATGCTACCAATAAGATGGCCGCTATCGAAAACGGCAACGTCGTGCTGGTCGGCGATCTGCTGACCGGTGAGCGCGAAGTTCACAAGGCGACCCCCGTGGCCGCGAATTCTGACCTGAAGAAGGTCGCTCTGGTTGCCAATCCCGAAGTGATGTACGACGAGCGCAAGCGCGGTCTGGATCAGTACATCAACGAGGCCGGCAAGGCTGTGCGCGTGTACTACCTGCACTCCGGTGACGAGTTCGGCATTACCGCCGAGGGTCTGGACATTGCCACTGGCCACACTGTGACTCCTGGCACTTCCATCGTCGAGCTGAAGGCCGGCACCAAGCTGCACATTGGCGCTTCTGCCACTGCCAGCACCACCCAGGTGGGCAAGGTCATCGCCGTTGAGAAGGCTGGCCGTTACACCTACTACGTCATCCGCGTGGCGTAATTAGGACATCAATACATAAGGAGGAGACATAGCAATGGCTGATATGAATGATATCGTCCAGGTTGCCGTTGACGCTTATCGCGGCAATGTGGTTAAGTATTCCGTCAATGATTCCATGGACCTGCTGCGCAAGGCGCTGATCGACGCCAACAACGGCTCTACCAAGCTGGACTACAAGGCTATCCGTGACGGCAAGTGCCCGGGTCTGTTCACTCTGGTCGAAGAGATTCTGTCCCGCACCGTTGTGGAAGGGCTTCAGAGCGACGATTATTTCCAGTCCTTCGTCGATTTCCGCAACGTGGCTCTGGGCGACCAGAACATCTTCACCGTTGAGGACGACAATCTGTTCACCGTGGCCGAGGCCGCTGAGGGTACCCAGGGTATCCGTCGTCAGCGCCTGAGCGGCTATCAGCAGATCGCGATTCCGACTTCCTTCAAGGTTGTCAAGATCTATGAGGAGCTGAACCGCGTGCTGTCTGGCCAGGTGGATTTCAACTACTTCATCAACAAGGTGGGCGAGTCCTTCCGTCGCAAGATCCTGGACGACACCTACACTCTGTGGGCGAATGCCACTGCCGATGATTTCGGCGGCACTGAGTACTTCCCGGCTGCTGGCCCCTATGACGAGGAGGCTATGCTGGAGCTGATCGCTCACGTCGAGGCTGCTGCTGGTGGCAAGACTGCCACCGTCATCGGCACCAAGGTGGCTCTGCGCAACCTGGCTCCCGCGATCCAGGGCAACGACAGCAAGAGCGACCTGTACAATTTGGGGTTCTACGGCCGCTATTATGGCGCGAATGTCGTGGCTCTGCCGCAGCGTCACAAGGTCGGCTCCACCGACTTCGTGTTCGATGACAACATCATCACCGTTGTCGCTGGCGACGACAGGCCCGTGAAGTGCGTGTACGAGGGCGATCCCATCATCATCATGGGCGACCCCGTGAACAAGGCTGACCTGACCCACGAGTACCTCTATGGTTCTAAGTGGGGAATGGGTATCGTGCTGGCTGGCGGCAACGCCGGTATCGGCCGTTACACCCTGACCACCTGATAAATATCAAAATCACTAAATAGTTCGGGCGCGAGGTCGAGCATCATCGCTCTTCCCCGCGCCGCCATGAAAGAAAGGATGGTTATATGGCAAGGACAAGTACATCCGTAAAAAAGACAAACGTTGCAAAGACCGCTGACACGGCTCCCATCGAAGAGGCGGCGGTTCAGCCTGTGGAGAAAGAGGCTGCAAAGCCCGCCGCGAAGACAATCGCGTACAAGGTGGTTGAGGAGATCGATCCCAACATGTATGTGCCTGTGCGCAACGGCTTTAATGGAAAGCTGATTTACAAGAGCAGGAAGACTGGGGAGCGCTATGTATGGAACGAGTTCGGCGACGAGCAGGACATGGAGCTGCGTGAACTGCGAGCCGCTAAGACATCGTATAAGTCGTTCTTTGAAAACAACTGGTTTCTGATCGACGACCCGGCGGTCATTGAATATCTCGGAGTCGAGCGCTATTACAAGGATGCCCTGACATATGACGAGTTTGACACGCTGTTCGACGAGAGCCCTGCGACGATTCAGAAGAGGGTGGAGGGCCTGTCCAGCGGCCAGAAGGCGTCGCTGAAGTACAGAGCCAGGCAGCTGATCAGGGATGGCGGCATTGACTCCATCAGCAAGATTAATGCCCTCGAGAAGGCGCTGGGCGTTTCGCTGATCGAGAGATGAGGTGAGAGCCCTTGACGGTTTCTTATGACAGATTTACCGAGGCGTTTCTTGCCAAGATCACGGAGTACGACTTCGTGAAGCTCTCCGAGAGCGATCGGCAGGCAATCGTCGACGGCTACATGAAGCGCGCCGCTTCAAAATTCAACGAGGTGTGCAAGTATGACATCAGCACTGGAGACGATGATGCCCGCGAGTACACCCTGGACGGCGCAACGGAGGCGGAGGTCGATGAGATCATTGACATCATGACGGACGGCATGCTGGTGCAGTGGCTGAATCAGTTCCTGTACAAGCAGGAGAACTTAGAAAACCTCCTGAACACGAGCGATTTTTCGCATTATTCTCCTGCCGAGCTTACGTACCGCATTACCAACGCCTTCAAAATGTGCAAGAAAGATTTCATTTCCGGAATGCGCGAATATTCCTATCGCCACGGAGATCTGACGGTGCTGCACCTATGAAGACGAGATACGATAATGAAGTGAGCGACGCCATGTTTATTGGCCAGCTCAGGCGCTTGGTGAACCAGTTCTACAAGATTCTTCCTATAAGAGAATCTGGCGAACCGACGCTGACGCAATATATGTTAAGTCTCCAGAGGGAAATGCTCGGCATGCAGTCGCTGATCACGGCGCTGAATGACGACGCACAGTATCTGACGCTGCTGTCGACCCTGCAATACATGATCGACAACGAATGCGAGCTGCCCATCATCAGAAGCGAGGTCTTCAAGTCGATCAACATACTGAAGAAGCTCCAGGACGCCTACACGCGCAAGTGCAAAAAGGAGGCGTCCAAATGAGCGGATGGGATGTATATGACCGCCGCAGAGACGCGCTCGGACGGACAAAGCGGGAAATGTGGGTAGAGCACACGCGCACCAATTATCTGCGCAAGATGCTCGAATCCCCATCCTGCCGCGACGTGCGCATCAACGGCGAAGACCAGACCGTGTGCATTGTGCATACGGCTGAAATGCAGCAGAAGAAGATCTTCTCGCTTCCTGGCGAGCATCTTGAACACGGCGGCATTGTTGACTTCGAGGACAACAAGTGGCTGATTACTGAGCTGGACGCGGATAATTTGATCTATGACAGAGGCATCATGCAGCAGTGCAATCACATCCTGCGCTGGATCAGCAAGGATGGCACGCTGAAAGAGAAGTGGTGCTATGTGGCCGACGGAACAAAATACCTCATCGGAGAGCGCACGCGCGAAGTGCTGACTATTGGCGACGCGCGAATCGCCGTGACTGTCGGCAAAGACGAAGACACCGTGGAACTCTGGCGCGGCCTGCGTTTCCTGATCGACGATTCCGATTCGGAAGATGTGCTGGCCTACCAGATCACGAAGCCCAACAAAATGTTCAACGTGTTCAACGGCAAGGGCGTGTTTAGATTCATACTGAACGAAGTGCAGCTGACGGACAACGACAACAAAGAGCTGAGGATTGCCGATTATTACAGTTGGCATCCGCATATGGAGCTGGATAGCGAGCACAAGGACAGCGACGTTACCGTCGCTGAAATCGTGAGCGCCGCCACGGCCGCCGCTGCCGTGCCTCCGGACGATGACAAGGAGGTGTGGCTGTAGTGGATATTGAGGAGCTTTTTGATTACAAGAATAAGCTGATGAAGGACCTGTGCTGCAATCCAGAGGTCGTGAAGCTGGTGACCGGCAATGAAGAGGCCGACGTTCCCAACCACAAGCTGCCGTATACGCAGCTGTTCCCGTATGAGTTCATACCGGAAACGGTGAGCGAGGCCACGACCTTCATCTGCTTTGACGTCGATATTGTCTCCGCAGTAAGCAAGACGTATTACAAGCCGGTGCTGTATGTGTGGGTATTCACCCACAAGAGCAAGCTGCATATGCCGAACGGCGGCGTGCTGCTGGACAAGCTGTGCATCGAAATCAACAAGATGCTGAACGGTAGCCGGTTCTATGGACTTGGCGAGCTGATGTTAAATTCGTCGACGCGATTCGTGCCGACGACCGACTATCTCGGTCGGGTGCTGGTGTACCCGACGGTTGACTTCAACAGGATGACCGCCGGCGGACGAACACCGAGTAATAGAAAGCGCGGGGTCTGATGGGCAGCATATTATATGCGGATCACATCAAGGTGAACGACGCTATATCCATTGTGGTGCCGTCTGTCGGAGAGGTGTTCGACGCCGAGGATGATTACTTTTCCGCCGTCTCGTCCATTGTCGCCACGCCATATGACATGATGGTGCAATTGGACGACAAGGGGATCGACTTTACGACCATCGACGCATTTGATCTGTTCTGTATGCTCTTCCATGAGCTGCAGCAGACCGATACATCACTGATATTTGGAGACCTGGACTTATCAAAATTTGAGCCCGCAGTAAACAAGAACACAAAGGAAATGGTGTTCCTGGACAGGGAAGATGACATCGTGATCGATCGCGTGATTCACAGCACGATCGCGGACACACTGCGGCGAATACTGTATATCAAGAAGAACACAAAGAAGCCAGGCAATGAAGAGGCCAGAAAGTACATGATCCGTATTGCGCGAATGAACCAGCGCAAAGAGGCACGAAAGCAGAAGAGCAAACAGACCACCCAGCTTGAGGACATCGTCGTCAGCCTTGTGAACACCGGCGAGTTTCCATACACGTATGAGAGCGTGCGTGGCATCAGCATTTATCAGCTCTATTCGAGCATGCACCAAGTTGTACACAAAATTAAATATGACAACACGATGCACGGCTATTATGCCGGCACCGTGAAGCTTGAGGATTTGAGCATGGAAGACAGATCTTGGCTCAAATCGCAATGATAGCAAACGCAGGCATTGGCCTGATTTGTTGACGTGCATATGCGCGCCCATTTGATTCTAACATAGGAGGAATGTAACGATGCTTAATATCAATGACATCACCATTACCAGTCTGGATATCATCACCGCTTACGAGCTGACCGGCCTGCCCGCGTTTATCCTCGATGAGCTGCAGGACACCCAGATTTCCAACACCCAGGAAAAGGAAGACATCGTTGGTAAGCAGGGCCGCAAGCTGAACTCCCTGAAGCGGAACAAGGCTTGCACCGTGTCCGGCACCAACGGCATGCTGTCCGCCGGTATGCTGGAAGCTCAGACCGGCTCCAACTTCGTTCATGACGGCGCTGCCATCGTGGACTGGTCCGAGTCTCTGATGATCGCTTCCAACGAGGCCGCGACTTCCTACGTGGCTACCGGCACCGCCGGCGCTGAGATCACCGCCCTGTACATCAAGGATGCTACCGGTGCTGCTCAGGAGAAGCTGGAGCAGGCTGCTCAGGCTGCCGCCGGCAAGTTCGCCTACAACCCCAGCACCAAGAAGCTGACCTTCCTGGCGAGCGCGTATCCGGACAACACCGAGATCATCGTGTTCTATCGCCGGAAGCTGGCCGCTGATGTGCTGAGCAACAAGAGCGACAACTACTCCAAGAAGCTGCGCCTGGTCATCGACGCTACCGCCGAGGACAAGTGCTCCAACGTGTACCACCTGCAGATCGAGATCCCCAAGGCTGACTTCAGCGGCGACTTCGACGTGCAGATGGGCGACTCCCAGGCTGTGCATGCCTTCGAGGCCGAGTCTCTGGTCAACACCGCGAACTGCGGCAGCAACAAGATCGGCGGCAATCTGTGGAACTGGACTATCTTCGGTGCGAACGCCGCTGACGTGCAGGGTTAATTGACTGGGGTGTAACATATGCCCAAAGCTATGTTGATTTGCAAGGTGTGTGGCAAGCAGTATGAAGCTTGCCAGACACCTAACCCCGGTGTTTTCCGTTGGAGAGACGTCGGCTGCAGCATCGAGTGCGCGGAAAAGTACATCCACGACGTGATGCTTGCGCGTGGCGAGATCAAAGACGAGCCCGAGACGCTGGACAAGACCGGCACCAAAGCAGTTGACGCGGGCGCTGAAAAGCAGGCCGCGCCGACGCGCAAGAAATCCAAGACGCCTGAGAAGGCATGAATCGTGGAGGGAGGTACTTCAATGTGCTCCCTCCATTTTTTTTGATGAACGGAAGTGAATGAATGGAGACGATTCACCTTGTGATCGACAAAGAGATCATGAAGCAATACTACGACGTGTACTTCGAGATACACCCACGGGCGCAAAAGGTGCCGCTGCCTTACCCATACCACGAGTCCATCAACAAGTGGATGATCATGAAGCGGCCGATGATGAATGCGCTCAAGCAAAAGTGGAAGGACTTTATTGTGTGGTTCATTAAGAGCCAAGGTTATGATAACCTACGCATTACCAAATGCGATGTGGAGTTCAACACATACTATTCATCTGCGCGGCGGCACGATACGGATAACAGCTGCCCGAAGTTTATCATTGACGGGCTGTGTGAGAGCGGCCTGATCATCGACGACGACAGTAACCATATTACATCGTTGCTGCTGAAATGCTTTGTCGACCCGGAGCGGCCGAGGACAGAAATATTCATAAGGAACATCGAGATTGAAGGGGAGGATAAATAATGAGCAAGAGCAAGAAGATTACTTTCGGTATGATCGCGGCGGATATGCCCAAGACTGGCGAGCGGGAGACCATTAAGTTCAACGGCGTGAACAGGGAATTTGAGATTGAGGTGCGCAAGACTCTCGATTTTAAAGACGCGATGGGCTTTGTGCGCAGCATTGCTGCCACCTGTGCGGACGTGAACAACGGTGAGTATACGCCTGAGTTGTTTGATTTCACGGTGCGCGTCAATACTCTTATCTACTATGCGGGTATGGAGGGTACCGGTGATGCTGTGCGGGCGTATGATGTGGCGTACAGATCCGGTATCTATGGAGCGGTTGTGGACGCAATTGACGATGAACAGTATGGAGTTCTGCTGCAGGCAGCGAAGGCTCTGATTGGCTATTCCAGAGAGTCTATTATTGCATTCCAGGTCGCCAAGGTCAATGAACTGATTGAAAAGATGGACGAGGTAATGCGTGAGGGCGACACAGTAGTTAACGCTCTCAGCAGCGATGAGCTGAACGGCAAGCTGGAGGATATGATGCGTATCGTCAATGTTGGCCGTACCGCGCCTGAACAGGAGACTGCGGAAGTTGACAGCGATAATATTGTCAAGCTGACAAGGGAATGATGTGAGATGGCGAGGACAACTTTCAATAGCCTCGAAGAGTATTGCGCGGCTGTGACTGAGGCGCTGCCAAAGGTAATGGAAGAATATGTCGCGCCTTATGTGGAGAATATCCTGAGATACCATATCATGGATGATGTGTACGGCACATACACGCCAAAGCCTGGTGCGTGGGTTGGCGGTACAACATACCAGAGGAGATATTCGCTGATGACAAATATTACGTCGAGGATCGAGGGCGAGACTCTGATAACTACAAGCACTGCATCGCCGGGGCCGAGTATTCTCGGCCAACCAACCTGGGGAAGTGAAGATGGCGCCTTCTTTGATTTGCTTGCTTCGGAAAACCAGGGAATATGGCGTAGCGGGTTCCCGAGGCCTGCCGTTGAATTTGCGCAGGCCGAGCTGGATGAAAGCGGTAGGATTCTCGATCATAATGTAGAGCTGGGGCTGGAGGACATGCTTGGCTAAAAGATGCCTGCCACCAGCTTGGATTGAACGATAAGACAAAAGGCGGTGGTATGATTGGCAAATATAATGATTGATTTCGGTATCAATCAAAAAAGTATATCCAACATGCTCACCGAGCTGCAAAAAACAGTCGGTGAGGGATTGCAGGATCTTAAAGTATCCATAAAGGATGTTGATTTCAGCGGCGCTGCCAAGAATTTTGCGGATAGCCTGAACAAGGCTATGCAGGGTGTTGATTTCGGTAAATCCATCAACATCCAAGAGGCCACATCTGGTACGCATGAAGCAGTTAAACAGATCGTTTCCGAGCTTGGACAGGTAAGAGAGGTGCTGAACGGCATTAATAGCGCCATGTCTGGGTCGAAGATGGAAGAGATGATGACCCGTGGCGTCGGCGCAATAGGCCGCATGGTCGACAAGCTGCAGGAAGCCAGAGACATGGTTGACAGTATTAACAATAAAGAGTTTAATATTACGAATACTGTCAACAACTTCAATAAGGGCGGAGTTGACAAGAGCTGGTTTGCGCTGCAAACGCAACACGCGATGGCGCTCAGGGCCGCTGTAGAAGAATTGAAGGGCTCGTTTGCGAGCATGAATCGCGTTGTAGAAGAGAACATGTCAGACGACGCCTTCTCACAGGCCAATATCCTACAGGGGTTCAAGACACCTACCCGGCTTGATACTCAGACCGGCGTGATCAAGGGCGTTGCTGAGATGACTGATTATATCAGCAGAGCTACTGCATTTATCGACCAGTATAACGCGAAGATCGTCGAGATGGGCACAACCAAGGTGCCGCAAATCCAATTGCCGGATATGAGCCGCGTGCAGGATACTATGCGCGCTATCGACGAATACACAGGAGTTGTGAAGGAGGCGCAGAGCGCCGGCGCTGGTGTCGGCGGCGCTACACAGACACAGCTTGCGAATGAAGCGCGTGAGCTTAAGAAAGCGGTCGATGAAATAGGGCTTTCGTTTGACAGCATCCGCGATAAGATCGGATCTGCTTTTAACCTTTCCGAGCCGATTGATACGGTGAACAAGCTCAAGAGCGAAGTGGATATGCTCGGTGAGAGCATAGCGTCAATGACCACTAAGCTTGAGCGCATGAGCAATGCGAGGATCAGCAGGGATGAGAAGGCACTAATTCAGGCTCAGAGCAGCCTGCTTTCCAGCGAGATGTCTACCACCAGGCGCGCGTATGAGTCTGCACTGTCGAGCGGCAGGAGCGGCGCCGAGCTCAATGCGATCAAGGATGCGTACGAGGACCTGCTGACTGAGATCACGGCAGTTAAGAATGCCAGCGTGGCTGCGAGTGAGGAAGAAATCGCCTTGCTGCAGGAGAGGGC
>Ga0326512_10001628_pt1 | contig 17064 bp, 23 predicted proteins | sample 1_2617_0518_D_FD_203652 | JGI IMG/M metagenome (GOLD analysis project Ga0326512, IMG submission 203652) | Bovine rumen microbial communities from UC Davis, California, United States - 1_2617_0518 | ecosystem: Host-associated > Mammals > Digestive system > Stomach > Rumen | place: USA... | reverse complement strand
AGAGAAGATGAAACGATGGCTGGCGGGGCATCCTGACGCTACGGCTGAGGAGGCTTTCGTTGCCGGGTGGATGCTATGCACAGAAGCATGGTGTCACGGGAAACGGGAGAAAATGGAAAGGGTGTGTGAAATGATTAAAGAGATAATTAGCGGATGAAACATGAACAAATTGTGTATGGGTCGGTTCCAAGTAAGTCGAACTCGTACAAGATTATTACGATTGGTGGTCATGCGAGCCTTGCGAAGACATCGGCGATGAAGGAGTTTGAGAAACGTTTCTTCCTCCAGTGCGGGTATCGTAACAGGAATATTCAAGGATTCTTCGAGTTGTATTGCGACGTTTATTTCCAGAGCAACCAGCCCGACCTTGACAATTCTCTCAAAGGATTGCTGGACTGCCTTCAGACGTGCAAGGCCATCAAGAATGACCGTAACTGCGTGAAGATTGTCGCTCGTAAGCTGATAGACAAGATGAACCCCAGGATAGAGTTTACACTTGTCGAAGTTGACGGTATTGAGACGCGGGATTCGCGGGAGCCTGAGTTGTTTGGGTGATGGTTAAAGGTAATAAAGCTGCAACACCGTTGCAGCATACCGAACATGTGTGCAGGGATTGCGCCTGGCAGATACCAGTGCTGCGTTTTACGACGCTCACGGTGCATGGTAGGCAACCTACACTTGGCGAATGCCCGCATTGGACTGAGAGCAGATGCGTTTTATTGAGTCAGCGGGCTTGTGAAAAATTCAAGATAAAGAAACCTAATATTTAAGTGATATGGCAAAGAAAGATGAACCGTCGCAGAACAACCTGCGATTTTATGAGCAATTGCGGCAAGTACCGGCACATGCCCTGAAAAACATTGCTGCTGGCAGACTCAAAGGTATGTCAGATGTGAATCCCGTATGGCGTATCAAGGCTATGACTGAAGCTTTTGGTCCTTGCGGTATTGGCTGGAAATACGAGATTACCAAACAGTGGCAAGAGGTGTACGGGCAAGAAGTAAAAGCATTCACTAATCTCAATCTTTATATCAAGGTTGACGGTGCGTGGAGTGACCCTATTCCTGGTACTGGCGGTGCGACCCTTGTGGAGATTAACAGCAAGGGGTACTCTTATGTCAATGATGAAGGATTTAAGATGTCTCTCACAGATGCTATGAGCGTCTGCATGAGGTCGCTTGGTGTTGCTGCTGATGTCTATTTCAGCAAGGACAAAGGTCAGTTTGACACCAAGTATGACCAACAGTCGTATGTAGCGCAACAGCCAGTTCAGCAGCAGGCACAGACGGTGGTCGGCGGGGCAGCAGCGGTGTTGCAGCAAAGCGGACAACAGGCGAGCGTGAAGAATGCGGTGGTCGGCGAGGCTCAGTACAAGGCGGAGATTGCGGCTTGTGCGAACATGGACGCTCTGATGGCGGTGTGGCAGAAGTACCCGCAGCTTCAGCAGGATAAGGGATTTCGTGATGCGTGGGCGGCCCAAAGAGGAAAAGTTGAGAAGAAGTAGGCTATGATGATACCAATATTGAAAGAGAGCGGTGTGGTGTTCAACGAGAACGACCATACCTATTTCCTTGGCGACAAGCAGTTGAAGGGAATTACATCGACGCTGGTTCACCGGGTGTTCCCGCATGACTACGACGGCGTGAGTCAGGAGAAGCTTGACGAGCGTGCAGAGTACGGCCATAAGGTACACGACATGATTGAGTTCTGCGTGACAAACGGGCTTGATTCCGAGATGGCCGAATGGCAGATGTTCAATCAGATAGCCGATGAGCACGGGCTGAGCATCATCCGCTGTGAGTACATCGTGACGGACTTTGAGCACTATGCGTCGCCGATAGACCTTGTGATGCAGGACGCTGAGGGCAGGATAGTGCTTGTGGATCTGAAGACGAACTACTCGCCCCCCGTTGCCAAGGCTACTGTTCAGCTGTCGTGGTACAAGCGTCAGTTCGAGAGGATGAACCCTGAGTTGAAGGTGCATGAGTGTGCTGTCATCTGGGTTCGTGATGATGCGAAGCGCGGACAGCTGAGCGGTTATTATCCTATCACTCCGTGGGCAGACGAGGCTCTTGACCTGCTGATAGACAGCGACCAGAAGGACTTGCCGTTTGACATTGCCCAAACCTACGGCGACCTGCCTGCAAAGGTCTATAACGTGCAGCAGTACCTTGCCAACCTTGAGGCGGAGGTGAAGGCAAAGACGGAAGAGTTGAAGCAGATAAAGGACGGCCTGTGTCAGATAATGCTTGAAAAGGGTATTAAGAAATTTACGACCAACGTGTTACAGATGAGCACCGTCACACCAAAGCCGCGTGAGACATTTGACAGCAAGGCGTTTGCTGCAGACCATCCAGACCTGTATAAGCAGTATATGAAGACGGGAGAGGTGAAGCCAAGCGTTAGGATCACATATAAATAATTAAATGTATGGAAGAACAATGGAAACCAGTTGTAGGATGGGAGAACCTATATTTAGTTTCTTCTATTGGCCGTGTAAAGAGTATTGAACATGTTGTTATTCGCTCAAATGGTAGTCCACATACTGTACGTGAGAAAGTGTTAAGCCCTGCTATTGATAAATTTGGTTACGAATTTGTCGTGCTATCAGATAAAGGGCGTTTTATAACAAAGAAAGTTCATCGCCTTGTAGCAACAGCATTTTTATCCAACCCAAACAATTTTCCGCAGGTAAACCATAAAAACGAGAATAAAGCAGATAATAGAGTTGAAAATCTCGAATGGTGTACGGCAAAGTATAATTCAAATTTTGGGACAAGGAACAAAAGAATGACTTTAAAACTAAAGTCATTAGGGCTTACACGTAAAAACGCAAAAGCAGTTCTGATGATATCAAAAGACGGACATGTTGTTAGGGAATTCTCTTCTATTAAGGAGGCAGAATGTGAAACTGGATTTAAAAACCAAAATATTTCTGCATGTTGTTTAGGCTATAGATATCACAAGACAGTAGGCGGTTATATATGGAAATACAAATAATGATATGAAGCTAAGGGTAGTGAACACGGCGACCGGGTTTATTCCTGAGACGGACTCAGATGCCGAGTTGAAGCGCAGGATGAAGATAGGGGAGACGTATGAAGTGACGGTCAAGGAGGTTAGGAATCCGAAGTTCCTGCGACTGTTCTTCGCGCTTCTGAACTGTGCATGGGGTTATCTGACGGAGCAGCAGCAGGCGTTCTTCAAGGACAATGTGGAGAAGTTCCGCGAGACGCTTCTGATAGCGACTGGATATACTGAGACGTTCTACGACATCAGGCGCAAGGCTTGGCTGGAGAAACCTCGGTCGATAGCGTTTGATAAGATGACAGAGGCAGACTTCGAGGATTTCTATTCGAGGTCGAAAGATTGCATTTTCCGCTTCTTCATCCCAGAGGTGAAGCGGGATGAGTTTGAGCAACAGCTTAGATATTTTTAGCCCTTGCGAACACGCAAGGCACAGGACAATAATAATTTTAACGTTAAAAGATTATGGATTTTGTAGTTTCGGGTGTTATCACCCAAGTTATTCAGCCACAAAGTGGCGTTAGTTCGAGAACTGGCCAGCCTTGGCAGAGCCAGGAGTTTGTGTTGACCTACGAGCAGGGCCAGTACCCGAAGTCTCTATGCTTCCGTGTGTTCGGCACTGACAAGCTACAGCAGTTTGCTATTCAGCAGGGCGAGCAGCTGACGGTGCATCTGAATATCACCTGCCAGCAGTCTCGCAACGGTGGTTATTTCAACTCCGTTGACTGCTGGAAGGTTGACCGTCAGGTGCAGCAGGCGTATGCGCCACAGCAAGGCTACGTACCCCAGCAGGCACCGATGGCACAGCAGGGATTTGCGCCGCAGCCCATGCAGCAGGCTCCGATGGCACAGCAGTACGCTCCTCAGCAGGCGGCTCCCGCCCCGATGGCGCAGCAGGCACCTGTGCAGAATGGCGGTCTTCCGTTTCCTCCTGCGCAATAACCTCATACGCAATAACCTCATACGTTGAACTCTGGCGGTGTTGTCTGCCAGGTTTCTTTGTTGTTGTTAACTATTAAGGTATTCCCCTGCCGCCTGTGAAGGTCGCAGGGTTTATGGCTACGAAAGACCAGTAAACAGAGCAACTGGCGAGTGAACTTGCAGTGAGCGCGGGAGCGTTACCCGCCGTAGCCACTATGCACAGCGGTGCATTTTACCGAAAAGATTTAATGAACAAGTATTAACGTTATCAGACCCGACAAGGACGGGTCGCCGTGAAAGTCGGCAATAGTGATTAATTATGAAGAATTTTAATTCTCAAGTGTTTAACAAAGTGGACGGGGGCCGTAAGGCTTAGTTCCAAGAAAAGGGGCATGGAAAGTTCCTGACGCACTCTTAGGAGAGCGACAGGGGGTAACAGTCATGCAAGGAGTTAAATGAAACTCGTTTACCTGATTCGTTAGTTTTCTTTCTGTGTTCTGCAAGCACCCAAGAACGGAAAGTTATCATGGTTGACTACTACAAAAGAAACGTGGGTACAGACAGAGTTATCTCCAATCGGTAACGCCTTTAATATGTAGTTTGCCCCGTTTAGGCGGGGCATAAGGGAGTGAAAGACCGATAAACGGAGCAATCGGCCACTAAAACTACCATGAGCGAGGGTTCGACTCCCTCCACTCCCACTATGCGAAGCGTCGCAGAAATAGCGGGCAGCAATGCCCATGTGAGAATAAGTAACATTTAATGAACAACTCTATTAGCGGGGTGTAAAGGCACCTCGGAGTGGGGCGAGAATCCCCACGGGCGAACGGCACTTGACCTTCGGGTCCAGTGGCTGCGTTGATGCGTTGAGCTGAAAACGAGCCAGACTGTAGAGGAACTCCAAGGAAACGGAAACGTTCTGAATGACGCTTATGCTATTGTTTTATCCTACGAAAATCGCACCAATACCGTGCCCGGTGGTTGGCCGTACTTTGGCCGCTCGGAACAGACGAGCACCCCGCCGTTCTCACATACGGCGGACTTTTATTGAGAAACATCATTAACAAGATATGGACTTGGCAAAGATTAGGGAGCTGTACCCCGTGATGACGAACGCGGAGATAGCACGGTTAGTAGGCTGCAACGCAGCAGCCGTGAAGTACCGTGCTTACCAGATGGGGCTGCGCAAGGATGCCGCCTGCCTGAGTGAGATAAACCGCAAGAACGGCTGTAAGAAATACGGACGGTAGCCTATGGCAAAGTACGGTTTCTGCCACGGCTGGATGATAGACGCTACGTTCAATGAGGTGACGTGCAGGAGACGTGAGCGGTGCAAGTACTACCAGGAGGACTTCTACAGGCGGTATGGGGACAGGCTCAACGAGTTTGAGGAGATGTTCCCTGACGAGCCTTGCAGGTTCTTCGTTGGCAGGGAGGAAGAGGCCGCAACGGTGTTGCAGCAAAGAGGACAGTCGGCGACTATCTTTGAGGGGTATGAGCGGTGACTGCAATGTGTTTGGAGATTTTTCTTCAAGTATTTGTTGAAGTCGTTGCCGGGGGGATGGAATAGAGGTAAATTTGCAGATGAGGGATAGGGGAAAATAGTACCCTCCCCGAAAAGAGTAAGCAGAAGGCTCTTCCCTCCTTTGCAATTCTTCTGTGTTATTAAACACTTCTGCAATATGTGTAAGGGATTTATGTTTATATCGAGAGAAAAGATTGACGACTTTGAGTGGTCAAACAATCCGCACGTCTTTTACGTGTTTTTCAAACTGCTGTTTAAGGCGAGTTATAAGGATAAAAGATGGGAGGGTGTAGATATAAAACGTGGCCAGTTGGTAACAGGTCGAGCCGCTTTAAGCAAGGAGTTGAACTTGTCGGAGCAGGTTGTTAGGACTTGTTTAGACAAACTAACAAAGAGTGGTTATATTAACCAACAATCAACCAACAGATACACCATCATAACTATCTGTAATTATGATAGTTGGCAGACGTTGGAGAAAACAAATAACCAGCAACTAACCAGCGAATCAACCAACAATCAACCAGCGGATAACCACAATATAAATAAAGAAAATAAAGATAATATAAAAGAAGAAAATAATATATATTCCGACGAAATTGAAAATTTGCGTCGGGAGAACGAAGAGTTAAAGCAATCACTTGCCGCTGCCAATGCCAAACAAGAAAAAGCCCCAAAGGTTTCAAAGACGCTTGGCGGTCGTGCGAGAGAGGTGTGGGAGACGTTCTATAATGACCTTGGAATCTCAGAAATGCCATATTATTGGACAGCGAAAGATGCAGGCCAGATGAAGAATATCCTGAACGCTCTTCGGTTCAGCAGGACGCAGAAGGGCTTAACTGCCACTGATGACGAACTGCTTTATGCGCTGAAATACCTGCTTGACAGTATAAACGACCAATGGGTGTTGGAGCATTTGAGTGTAGCCACCGTTTACTCGAAGTTTAACGACATCGTTGCAGGTGCCAAGGCAGCAAGAAAGAAGAGCGAGGCAGACCTGTTCAGCCAGCAGGAAGAGGAAGAACACAGACCTAAAGTGTTAGTGATAAATGGTGTAGCCTACCGATGAACGAGTCAACATTGCGTCAGTGGTTTGACATATTCAAGGGCAACTGCGAACTGGTAGAGATTCGCATTATCGACCCGGTGTATAAAAAGACGTACTCTGGGTATTTCACGGACATAGAGACTATTCTTCGCGAGATAGCCCGCTATGACTATTGCGGACTGTACTTCACGCTGAATGTCATCAATGATGCCTGCTATTCGCGTGAGCAGCATGACCGTATATCGCAGAAGCCGAAGTCAACCACATCTGACAATGACATCATAGCAAGGGAGTGGTGCCTTATAGACATTGACTGCGACAAGCCTTCAGACACCAACTCGTCAGACGAAGAGAAGCTGCTTGCTCAGGATGTTGTGAACAAGGTCTATACCTTTCTGAGGGACGAAGGCTTTGAAGAACCAGTTATCTGCGATTCTGCCAATGGCTACCACCTGCTATACAAACAGTCGATGGTTGCCAGCGCGGAGAACACCGAGGTCATGAAGAAGTTTCTTCAAGTCCTTGATATGTATTTCTCGACTGAGAAGGTTAAGATAGACTGCGCGACATTCAACAACAGCAGGGTATGCAAGCTCTATGGTACATATTCGCGGAAAGGCTCAGACACACCTGACAGGCCGCAACGGGAGAGCAAGATACTCCGTGTTCCCCAGAATGTCAAGGTTACTGCGAATGAATACTTTGTCAAGGTGGCTGGGTATTATCCTGTTCAGGAGAAGAAGGACAGGACGAATTTCTATTCCACTGAGCGTTTTGACCTGGAGGAGTTCTTTACGAAACATGGCATAGAGATACACAACCGCGTTGAGACAGGCGAATACACGAAGTACGTCTTAGAGCACTGCCCGTTCAACCAATCTCATTCTGCGCCAGACAGTGCGGTGTTCAAGATGCGCGATGGCAGCTACGGCTTCAAGTGCCTTCATAACACAGACAAGCACCTGACGTTTCGTGACTTCCGTAAGTTCTACGAGCCTGACGCATACGAGCGTGTCTATCAGGAGCCACACAGGACATTTGCCCCGTCACGCCAGCGGCACGTAGTGACCGTTCAGGACTCTGACGCTGACAAGGGCGGTGTGTGGCAGACTATGGCCGAGATAGAGGATGAGGACAGGAGTAAGATAGTATCTATTCCAAGCGGGATTGCACAATACGACAAAGAGTGCTGCGGATTTGACAAGCCTTCGTTGAGTGTGTGGTCCGGGAACAACGGTTCTGCCAAATCGACCCTTCTGAACCAGATAGCCTTGAATGCCATTAACCGAGGTTTCCGGGTGGCTATCTACACGGGAGAGCTTCGCGGTCAGCGAATGAAGCGATGGATCATCCTGCAGGCAGCTGGGAAACGTTTCAACGTGAAGTCCAACTATAACGACTACGACTATTACACGCCGAACCGAATCCGCGACAAGGTTGTAGCGTGGTTGGGTGACAAGTTGATTAACTACAACACCAAGTACAGCCACGACATAGAAGTCATCTGCAAGGAGGTTGAAAAGATTGTTGTAGAGAAGCACATTGACATGGTTATTATGGATAACCTCAGTTCGCTTGACATTGATGAGCTTGACAATACCCTGAATGAGCAGCAAAAGGCTGCAATCAAGATGATACTAAGGCTGACCGAGCGTCTTTGCATTGCCACCCACCTTGTGGTCCATCCGAAGAAGAATGAAAACTTTCTTAGGAAGAACGATGTCAGCGGCACAAAATCCATAACCGACCTTGCCGACAATGTGTTTATCGTACACAGATGGAATCAGGACACCCAGAAAGCGGCTAAGGACTTTTTGGTGTCAAAGGTCTACTACGACTTAATCAATTCCGGGACTACGAATATTGTCGAGGTCATCAAGCACCGAGAGTTTGGCGAGGCCGAGGGGCATATCTATAAGCTGTACTATGAACCTGAGAGCAGGCGACTAAAGAATAGTGTTGCTGAGTCTATTATCTACGGCTGGGAGCCTGAGCCTACTCAGCAGGAAATGTTTGGTGCGGCTGAAATGCCGTTTGAGAGTACAAATGAAGATGCACCATTTTGATATAAAATCATTACGCAATAAATTAAAGTTATGGAAAAGGAGTATAATTGTAGCATTACAAATCCGGGCATTGAATCAATTATTGATTTACAACGGAGCTTATCGTTTGCAGAGCAAGTTGCTTCTGCCGTTATAGGTATGATGACGCATAGAGATAATCCATCTTACCATTCTGTTCCCGTCTTATTAAATGGCGGGAAAAATGCTGGGCTATTTGAAGTATTGTGGGATACCGTGGATGATAAGATGAAAGAGTACGACAAGATGAAATCTGATTATGAGGAAATGAAGCGACAGCTTGAAGTTGTTCGCGAAAAAGATACGAAAAGCCTATGATAACGAACTGCTATATCAAGGGGAGATTTGACTACGGCGTAGGGAAATGCGCGGTGGTTATAGTTGACGATGCGAGGCCGAAGGATGAGCAGACGATTGCTTATCAGGCGGCGTGGAAGGTTCCTGAGCGGTGGGAGTACGAGGGTACGGTCATCACGGCCGACCAGTACAACTGCGAGATACTTGCTGCTGTGTATGCGCTACAGTGGTGTCTGGCTAACGGGAAGGGGCTTGTGAACCTGTATGCGAACACCACGACGTGCCAGAAGTGGTACATGAGAGGTGAGTTTCCTGACGAGCGGGCTATGGGCAATGCTTGGCGGGATGTGTACGGCAAATATGCCGAGCACCTGACCGGGGTGGCGGGTGAGACGGTGAGAGACTGGTTCTACGCTGAGTATATGGCGAAGAAAGAGGACAATGAGTTTAATAGGCTGGTGAATGAGCTGGCCGAAAAAGTGAAATAATTAAAACGTAAAGAGAAATGGAACAAGAAGAATTGGAGAAGAAACGTTGGGGGAGTCATTTCCCTGATGAGCATTATTATTTCGGCGAAGACGAAGACCGTCTGCCAACTTTTGTGAAGATGCTTCAAGTTAGGGGGTACTACATTGGAGAAGACAATCATGTACGCACGCCAAAGGGTGTCATCGCATCGAAATTGATGCGTAATGGCTATTATATGACATCTGCCCAATATGAAGGTAAGATGTACTACTTTTGTGAGCACCGCGTGATATGGGTGTGGCTCAGAGGCCCTATACCCAAAGGTTTGGTAGTGAACCATAAGGACTACAACCGCGCGAATAATGCCATTGACAATCTGGAAATTATGACGCAAGCTGAGAATGTGGAGTACAGTCGGCCTAATTTCCGCCCTCCTCGCGGAGAAAAGAATGGGAAGGCTGGGCTTACAAACAAACAGGCATCAGCTATTAAGACTATTGCGGCATTGATGGGCTGGGGGCCAAATGAGATAAGCAACCTAACAGGCGTTAAGCCTTACACCGTTACGAGGATTGTGCATGGTTATCGTTATCCCGATGCAGTTGTGGAAGAAGATATTATGGCAGCTTATCCTACGATTGTGGACTTTACCCGCAATAAAGCCATCGGACCGATTGAGGAATTGAAGAACTATCTGTTAGGGCTGAACGGCGAGTGTGGCGAGCTGACGGACTTGTGTAAGAAGATACTCTACCACGGCAAGGAATATCAGCCTGTGGACTTGATGCTTGAACTTGGCGACATTCTTTACTATCTTGTTGCTATCTGCAATGTGATAGGTATTGACGTGACCGAAGCACTGCTCAATAACAATGCAAAACTGTTGGCTCGTTATCACAACGGTTATTCCGTGAAAGACTCACTAAACCGCATAGAAGACCGATGAGCAGGAAGGTGTATCTGAGTTTCCCGATAGGAAGTCGGGATTTGGAAGAGCGCAGGGCGTTTGCCAGGAGTCGTGAGAAGTATATGACGGAGGTGCAGGGCTGGGAGGTAGTGAACCCGCTGAATAACGGACTGCCCGAAGATGCCGACTGGCACGACCACATGCGTCAGGACTTCCGTATGATGATGGACTGCGACGCGGTGTTCATGTGCAAGGGGTGGCAGTCGAGCTGCGGTTGCCAGCTGGAGCATAACGTTGCCATCGCTGCGGGTCTGGAGATAATCTACGAGACGGCGGCATGGTCGCCGACGAGAACATAGTACGAACTAAAACGAGAAGTTATGAAAAGTTTGCTTTTTGAGAGTTGGCACCAGTGGCAGGTATGCTTCGTGTCGGGGTGTAAGAAGTCGGGCTGGGGTCTGATGCGGATAGTGACCTGCATTATCTTCGGCGTTATTAGCGTCATACGCTGGCTGTGGCGGTGTTTAATCAGGGGCGTGGGCAGTTATCCCACCGTGGCTGTAATCGTGGCCTGTGCGGCCATTATGGCCGTTTGGATGTTTACATACACCAACGGCAAAGCCCGCCTCGTGACAGTTGAGCATACACGCGACAGTCTGTCCTACAAGCTGCACCAATATACGTCACTTTCGGAAACGGCCAAGAAAGTTGTTATCGGCGAGGACACCATAACGATGTTCGGCGGTTATGAATGATGGTGAGTACTACTATGCGCCGCACAGGAGAATGTGGGGCGTGTGGAAACGGGTTATTCCCGACGGAGATGCGTCGGGCACTATGACAGGAACGTTCGTGCAGGACTTCAAGACAAAGGAGGCGGCGCGGACGTTTGTTTTTGAGAAGAACGGTTGGAAATATTAACTTAAAACAAAGAGAAATGAAAACAATCAGTGGAAAGATTTTTATTGTGAAGGTAGCCGTCGAGCGTCAGCAGGAGGACGGCCTTGTGAAGAAGGTCAAGGAAGAGTACTCCGTGAAGGCCGTGAGCTTTACCGACTGTGAGGCCAAGATTACGCAGGAGGCGGGGAGCGCGGACAACGTGAAGAGCACGTTCGAGGTACTTTCGGAGGCCATCGCTCCGTACAGTGAGGTGTACCTGCACGACGATGGCGAGAAGTACTACAAGGTGAAGGTGGTGAACATCTTCATTGACGAGGTTACTGGCAAGGAGAAGAAGACGGCCACCTACTACCTCGTGAACGCGGACACGCTGGAGCAGGCTCGCAAGCGCATTGAGCAGGCTCTGGGCGACACACTTACGGACTATGCCATTGCAGCGGTTATCGAGCAGAACACAGTAGGAGTCATTGAATAGTCGATAAGGCTGATATGGGCGACAAGATAGGCAAGAACTACTATCTTGCAGCGGTAAAGGATGGCAGGGTAGTGGCGAGCTACTACGCACGCAGTCTTGCAGCAGTAGCCACTGTGACGCTTCGTCACCCCGGCTGCGAGGTGGAGGTCTATGATGTCAGGCAGTACGGCTTTGCCTTTGGCTCGGCTCCGGTCATCAAGGTGGACGGCGTTCCCGTGATACGCGGCGTGAGGTGCCGTGATACGGGTATGGTGTGGCAGAGTGTTAAGCAGTGCTGCATGGACGTCGGACTGCCAGTGAAGGCTCTCTATACTGCGCTGCGTCGCGGCAGCAGGGTCTATGGCCACTACTACGACTACTACGACCCTGCCGCCGACACGAACGGAAACGAAAATGAAGAACAGAATGGATAATGAAAACGAATACGTCCCCGACTGGTTGCCAGTGGGTGCGTCGCAGAAAGGAGGCAGGGGATGAGCGAAGTTATCGTACTGCCAAAGAAGCGCGTGAGCTACACGATAGACACGACGCTGGTGAAGGACATGAAGATAGGCGACATCTTTGCGCTTGCGGGCAGGATAGAGCGCGGCGGCGGTGCCGCGAAAGTCGGTGTTGACCGTGACCTCGGACTCGCTGCCCAGTACGTGAGGAACTTCCTGCTGGCCTATAGGTTTACGACAAAGGGAATGTCGCTGACGATTGAGAAGTTCAACAGGCTTAACAACATCATTGACGAGGACCATATCCAGCAGCATCGGCTGAACTACGTGACGTACTACATCGTGCAGGACATCGCCGACTGGCTCGACGAGAAGAAGCGCATGAACCGCACGTCGCAGAACTACTGGAGGAAGGTTGAACGCTGTTTCAAGGACTACCAGACGGCGCACAGGTCGAGACTCGACAAGGGCGCGTGGAATGCCGTCCAAGACCATACGCGCATAACGTTTGACGAGGTGCGCCCTTTGATAGAGCCGCTGGAGAACGCCATCCGTGACTACCTGATTCAGCATAGACAGGGCATCATAGACGCAGGGCAGAAGGATGACATCATCCTGCTTGCGAAGACGTATATGGCACTGATGTTCTGTGCGGCGGTGAGGAACACGCAGATAAACTTCTTCAACGGCATCTGGGACCGCTACGGCGTTGACTTCAGGCGAGACTACGCCTACGCGGACATCGGCGGTGTCGGTCGGAACTTCGTCTGGATGATAGGCACGCTGGGCGTGAAGTTCACGAAGGACAATGAGGGCGACTACGTGCCCGCCGGTGTTGACGTGACGAAGTCGGTGCGCGTGAACTCTGCGTGGAACAGCATTGTGAACCTGCTGACGGACAGCGAGATTATGGACGAGAACGCACTTGCCGCCATCAACCTGAACCCCGACGTGAAGGCAGAATACGAAGCCCGCATAGCGAAGGCGGAGCAGGCTGAGATGGACGCTGCGCTGGCACGGCTGAAAGAGACCGCAAACGTGAGCAGCCTATGAGACGCAAGAGGAGCGCATCGTTCAAGAAGAATGCCAGTGCCGCCATAGTCGAGTTTATGCGATGGCACAGCGAGTTTCTGAGGGAGCTTGTAGCTAAGTACAAGGAGCTGGCGTTGTTCCCTGTCTTCCCGACTCAGATAATAGAGTACTATCGTGAGCCGGAAGACAAGGACATCGCCATCTTCGCTGCGCTGTGCATGAACTGGGACAACGGCAAGGAACTGCGTCAGATAACGGCGATGCGCAAGCTGATGGGCGAGCACCCCTGGGAATGGTTCCGTAACCGCGAGTTTGTTGTTATCAGCATCGGTAGCAGGCAGGAAGAGGCCATCGACGGTTACAGGCACGGGAGGTACTGGAAGGTGGCGAAGGTGTTTGACCTGCTCTACGACGAATGCCGACGCGAGGGCGGTGTGCTCCGTCCGTCGGTGGTGTTCGGAAGGAAGAGTATCAAGGCTTTCTGCGCCAAAGCCGATGATGTGTGCGGTATCAAGGACGCAGACTTCAAGGCGGGTGTCATGGAACTGGTGATGCGCACTCAGGACGGTATAGGCAGGGGGCTGTGGCGCGACAACGGTGCGACATGCCCCCTGCACGCTGACACCGAGAGACTGCTGAGGGAGTGGTTCCCGTCGTATTTATCGACCGTATGGACTTGGGAGGAGGCTACGCAGCTGTTCGGTCTGGAACACGGCTACGACTTCTTCTACGCATGGCTGGCCTACAGGGAGCTTCAGCGGACGAACCCGCAGGAGTGCAGCCGCTACGGGACAATCTATCATTTGAGATGGAAGAGAGGCGAGTACTATCCGCGATACAGGTGGATAGGCGTTCAGGGCATTGTGCCGAGTATAAAATTTTAAATTAGTGATAAATGAAAAAAGACGAAAGGATTTTCAGGGATGAATTGATTGAGAAGAAATGTCTTGAGGTGGCGAAGGCCATTGACGGCTTGAAGTTGCCGGAGGTGCTTGCCATTCTGAGCACGGTGGTTGTCGAGCTGGTGGAATGTGCGAAGCAGGAAGGTGTTGACGTGAAGTCTGTTGTGTCTGGTTGGCTGAAGGAGATGGCCAAGAGTGTGATGAAGCGTGACTATAGCGAGATGGATGCCGTTGGCGGCGGTGAGTTGTTGAACTGAATTACTGTTTTGGTGTAAAGTGATTTATGATGAAAGACTTGTTCGGTGATGTCCCTTTAAAACATGTGCCTATGATGCCCGATGAATACAAAGGCAAAATAGGAGAAGGTTGTGGTTATACGAAGTCAAAACCAAGGACGTGGACTCGCGATGAGATTATATGGATTGAAAATATGCGTGATGAAGGTTACTCGAATGATGAGATAGCTCTTTCGACTGGTAGGACATCCGTATCTATCCAAATTAAGTTAAAACGTCTTGGTAAACGTAATGACACATATAACCAAAATCACCTTATCGAAAAGTATGCTCTAAATCGGGATTTTGCCAACTTAATCAAGCCACAAACGACACTTGATTTGTATTGCGGTGTAAAATCGTTTTGGAAGAGCAACGGATTGGGTGGAGTGGTTCTGACAAACGATAAAGAGCAGATGTATGAAGCTGATTTTCATGAAAAAGCGGAAATGCTTATACATAAACTCTACTACAATGGGTGCAGGTATGATATGATAGATCTTGACCCATACGGTTCTGCTTTTGAGTGTTTTGACCTTGCCATAAAAATGGCAAATAAGGGTTTGATAATAACATTTGGCGAAATGGGGCACAAACGATGGAAACGCCTTGATTTTGTCAGTCGGTATTATGGCATTAGTAATCTTCAAGATTTCACACTTTCCAATCTCGTATCATGTGTAGAGAAGATTGCAAACAGGAACAAAAAACATCTGGTTCCAATTTACTCTCGCTCTTGGGAAAGGATTAGCAGGGTGTGGTTTAAGATTGAACCGCTGAAAATTACCGAACAATGGTCGTAATATTCAACTGACATGGTAAGCCTATACACACTGAAAGCGAGTATGTATTTGAAACCGATTGCGAATAGCGTTACTTTACGCCAATAAAGTAGCAGGACTATGAAGGAAATATCGGATGAGCTGTATGAACGGCTCGACTATCTTGGACTGATTCCCAATGAGGTGAGAGGGCATAACGTTGGCGCAAGCGACTACTCAAAGCGTCTGATTCAGCCGTGGTCGGTGTGGCTCTGCTATGACCTGAACCCTTGGGATGCGGATATTGTGAAGCGTGTTTTGAGAACTAAGGAGACGGACTCCAGACGGATGGACTACGAGAAGATTATCCATATCTGTCAGGAGCGAATCAGACAGTTAGAGAAGAAAGGATTATGCCGTCAAAATACGAACCAGTAAGGGAAGGAACGTTCTACAGCGAGAAGCACGGAAGGATAGTCGTTCATCATGGCTACTCTGTGAGGATTCACTGGAATAAGGATATGCTCGACTACCTGAATCAGCACTATGCCACTACCCTGAACGAGGAACTTGCAGGATGCCTTGGTGTCAGTGTCAGGACGATGATACGCAAGGCGCGGGAGTTAGGCTTGGAAAAAGATAAGGTCTGGCTTCGTGGTGTCTATGAGGAGCGCAGGCGCATGGCGATGTCGGCGTGGAAACGCAAGGGCAATCCGGGCGGATTCAAGAAAGGCGTTCGCAATTCGCCCGCGACGGAGTTCAAGAAGGGGCACACTGAGAGCGATGAGACGAAGGCCAAGCGTATTGCATCCGTCAAGCGTTGGTGCAGGCTTAACCCTGAAAAGGTGATGAAAAGAGCCTTGAAAACGGCTGAGACGAGGCGTAGGAATAAGAACAAAACGAATAATTAGTTACATAAACAGAAGAAAGTAACATGGAGATAGACAACATCTACAACATGGACTGCCTGGAGGGGATGAAGCAGATTCCCGACGGAACGATTGACGCGGTGATTTGCGATTTGCCGTATGGGACAACCGCCTGCGCTTGGGATAGCGTGATACCTTTCGACAAGCTGTGGGAGCAGTACCGACGGATATGCAAACCGAATGCGGCCATTGTGCTGTTCGGCAGCGAGCCGTTCTCGTCGGCTTTGAGGATGTCGAATATCAAGGACTATCGGTATGATTGGATATGGAAGAAAGGCGAGCGGACTGCAAATTTCTACGATGCAAAGCGCAGGCCATTGCTTAATCACGAAATAATCAGCGTATTCTATCGGTCACTCCCGACGTACAATCCGCAAATGACAAAGGGCGAGCCAAATCACGGCACGAAGTCGGGTGCTGTTTATCAGAAGCAGACACTCGGTTCTAATGTCGAATACATCGCCAATACGTCGGACGAGAAATACCCAAAGACCATCATCAACTTTGAACGTGAGTACGACAAAGACAAGCTCGGTCTTCACCCCACCCAGAAGCCCGTTGACCTGTTGCGCTATCTCGTTCTGACCTACACCAACGAGGGCGACACGGTGCTCGACAACTGTTCAGGAAGTGGAACGACTGCTGTGGCGTGTGTGAAAGAAAAAAGGCATTTTATATGCTTTGAAAAAGACGAAACCTATTGGAAAAAATCGGTTGAAAGAGTGAAAAACGAGCAACGACAATTAACTTTGTTTTAGCATGAAACATATAGATTTGACAGGGCAAAGATACGGCAAATTGGTAGTTTTATCACAATTACCAAAAGAAGGTAGATATTACAGATATTTGTGCAAGTGTGATTGTGGTAATACTATTGAAGTGCGGTCTGAAAATCTTAGGAGCGGTAAAGTAAAAAGTTGTGGATGTTTAAAAAACGCACCTGCAAAGAATAAAAATCCAGACCGAAAAGATGCTATTCTTCGCAGAGAGTATTCACACCTTAAAAAACGCAATAGAAAGTTTACTGATTACGATAATGTAATTAGTTATGATGAATACAAATCTATTGTTAATTC
>Ga0326512_10001626_pt1 | contig 17070 bp, 22 predicted proteins | sample 1_2617_0518_D_FD_203652 | JGI IMG/M metagenome (GOLD analysis project Ga0326512, IMG submission 203652) | Bovine rumen microbial communities from UC Davis, California, United States - 1_2617_0518 | ecosystem: Host-associated > Mammals > Digestive system > Stomach > Rumen | place: USA... | reverse complement strand
AAGAAATCGATGTAGAAGAACTTCGCTTGACTCTGCAGGGTATTATTGATGTTTCTTTAAGAGCGTATGTTATTTACGCAGGAGGTCATCTGGCAGAAGTTTATAGCACTCTTCAGCAAACTCTTATCAAGAAGAATGCTGACTACGGCAATGCTTCTGTAAAGAATGGTGGCAGCGTAGGAAACTACGTTCGCATGACAGACAAACTTTCACGGCTGCAGAATCTTTTAGGAAAAGAAGGAAAAATCAACTATGAATCCGTAAACGATACATGGTTGGACTTAGCAGGATATGCAACCATAGGAATTATTATCCTGACCCTTACTGAAAAGAAACTCAATCCTAAATACGATGACGATCAGCCAGAGCTTCCTTGGGAAGACGCTGAGCCAAGTCCTTATGGCTACGAAGAAGAAAAGGATAACTAGGAGACTTAGATGGACGAGAACTTAAAAACGATTTTTTATTTTGCAGGAACTTCAGGAGCCGGAAAATCTACTCGTGTTTACGCTCTGATACGATTTTTGGAAGACAGAGGAGAAAAGCCTACAGGGTATCTTTACCACAACAAAATTGCTGTAGGTAGAGAGTACTTGCACTCTTTTTATGTTGTCGGAAAAGAAATTACCCGAAACGGAAAACTTGCTTGGCAGGGGCTGGACTCTTTTATTCGAGAAATCAATGAGGGCAAAGGCTCTGAGCAGCTTTTCAAATTCTTCTATGAAACTGCTCGAACTCAAAATATTGTTTTGGATTCTGCAGCGATGCTTCGCTCTAATCGTTCTCGTCCTCTTGCTCTTGAACAGTACGGAGTAGACGCTAAAACCTACTCTCGCTTTTACTGGTATGATACTTTTAAAGAGTATCAAGACCGCATTGCAGGAAGGTCTCAGGGAAAACTTCTTACAGAAGATTCTTCTATGTGGAAAACCAATGACTCTATGAAGCGTCAGGGAGAAATGCAGGCAGAAGAAATGCCTTCTGTAAAACACCCTGAGCGTTATGAATTCTTCCATGGTCAGCCATCAGAGCCTGTATGGACAATAGGGGTTGACATCCTGCAAAGAGTTGGACATCCTGAACTGATCGAAGAATTTAAAGTTTACGCTGACTCATTTTTAAGTCAGCAATCTGCTAGTGCAGTTACTACTACAGAATCTGAGGATTTATTTTAATGGCTTTTAATAAAACAGTGTTCCCCATTTGCACTATTGACAGACAGCACATAAAATGGGAAGATTTTTTGTATGAATTAACACCTGTTGAATTTCATGCTGACGCAGCCACTGGAAAGGGCTGCTACTTTAAACGTGAAGACTACTTTGCCCCTCTGGGATATGGGGGATTGAACGGTAGTAAACTTCGACAGGCAATATACTTAGGATCAAAGCACCTGACAAAATCTGGAATTAAATACCTTGTCGGAGCTATGTCGCTTCATTCTCCTCAGTTGGCTTTTCAGACAGCTGTAGCTAAGCATTTTGGTAAAAAGGCTATCACAGTATGCCCAGGAACTAAACTTGACAAAGTATTAGAGCACGAGATGCCTGCGTTAGCTGCTTGGCTAGGCTCAGAGTTCTGGCTTTGTACTATCGGTTATAATGGAGTTCTTCAGAAAAGAGCACAAGAGCTGCAGTCTTACTTAGGAGGCAAATCTGTTGCTTATTATCTTGAATACGCCATTACTCTTGGGCTTGAACATACTTCACAAGAAATTTATGATTTCCACTGTGTTGGAGCCGAGCAAGTAAGAAATATTCCAGACGATGTAGAAGAACTGATCATGGCTGCAGGGTCTTGTAATTCATCAAGTTCTGTTCTTTTAGGTTTAGCTAAGTATCCTAAGCCGAATTTGAAACGAATTCATTTTATTACTACAGGTCCAAGTAAGATTGAATATCTTACTCGTCGTCTTGAAAAGATGAGAGAAGTTTCTGGCTTTGAGACAAGGCTGTTCAAAAATCTTCCTTATGAAGATGACATGTTTGACCCTGTTCCTCAGGACTTTCCTTATGAAGTAATTGTACACGACCAGCAGAAAGAAGGATTTTCGGTTTACAGTGACTTAATGCCTTTTACTTTTCATGATATAGAACTTCATCCAACTTACGAAGGAAAAATCATGACTTACATTATGAAGAAATGCCCTGAGTTGATTCATAAAAAATCTCTTTTCTGGATTGTAGGGTCTTATCCTACTCGTCAGGCTATGGAACCTTTCTTTGAAGGACAGGAATTAAATAAAGCGAAATTATTTGCCTGGGAGCGAAAATAAATGATTCAAACATACTGTGAGATGCACGGTATTCCGGAAGTTCACACCCTTGAAAAAGGAATGGACTTAAGAAAGCCTGAATACCGTAAAGAATTCTTTTTTCGATTTTACGAGTTCCATACAAAATACGGAATTCATCCAGGATTGGTTTATCTCTTTTTGCCTAAAATGGCAGAACATGAAAACTGGAATATGGAGCAAAGGCTTTGGGCTGCATTTCTTGAAGGCTGCTGCGAAAACCCTTGTACTGTTTGGCAGATAACTAGAGACTTTCCTGACTTACCGAGAACAGAAGAAGAAATTCAGTTGTTTGAAAAATGGCACGCAGAAAATTGGAAATCTCTTTGCTATGATATCGATACTCGCTACAATAAAGGACATCTTGTTGAGCAGATTCAGTCTTATGTAAAGCACTTAAACGGTTCGACTCAAGAAGACTTTTTCCATGGAAAACTTTTTGACACAGACAAGAAGAAATGGTTTGATAAAGTTTGGGAAGAAGTAACTTCATTTTACAAATATGGAAGGCTTACATCCTGGTCTTACATAGAATTCATAAAAATTCTTTCCGGCTTCGACTACGAATACTCATCACTCAAGATGAGTGATTTAAGCGGTTCTAAATCTCACAGAAATGGCTGCTTAAGAGTTATGGGACGGGATGACCTTGAATGGTGGTCTGGAGCAAACAATGGCGTTACAACTCATTCAAAAGAGCTGTGCGCAGACGTTGAACAGTACGGACAGCAGCTCACAGAAGAACTTAAAGCTCGTTACGGGGCAGAGCCTTGGGGAAAATACATTGGTTATGAAACAGTAGAGTCCGCTTTGTGTGCATTTAAGAATTCTTTCCACGGACGACGCTACTCTAATATTTATACTGACATGTCCTATGACCGAATTAAAAAAGCAGAGCAAGCTGCTCCTAAGGTTGATTTTTCTATTTTCTGGAAAATGAGAGAAGACAATTTGCCGGAAAAACTTCTGCTTGAAAAGAATCCAAGCGACCCAGGACTAAAGCCTGAAAAGCAGGAGTTCTTTAGAAACACAGGACACATGCCGATGATTTCTGTTCTTGACCCTGTGTTCGAATGTGAGTGGGACACAAAATACTATGGGGATGAGGTTGATACCTTTTTTAATTAAATGATTAACTTATTTAATGATGACGCTATAAATGTACTTAAAACTCTTCCGGACAAAAGTGTCGACCTCGTAGTCACAGACCCTCCGTATGAATTAGACCAAGGAAGTTCCGCTGGCTGCTTCGGAGTAGACAATCGTCCTTATCATAAAGAGCTTGATTTTGTTTCAAAAGGAATTGACAATTCTTACTTGGAAGAAATTTGTCGAGTTATGAAAAAGATTAATTGCTACTTTTTCTGCAATAAAGAACAACTCAGACAGTATATTGACTTTTTCTGTGACAAAGGGGCTTCAGTAGATTTGCTTACTTGGCACAAAGTAAATCCAACTCCTATGTGCGACAATAAGTATTTGTCTGATACAGAGTACATTCTTTTCTTTAGGGAAAAGGGTGTAAAGGTTTACGGAACTTTTGAAACAAAACGAAAATGGTATGCTACTCCAACTAATAAATCCGGTAAGGACAACTATGGTCATCCTACTGTAAAGCCGTTATTCATAGTGGAGAACTTGATTGAAAATTCTTCCTTAGAGGGCGAAACAGTTTTAGACTGCTTTATGGGAACAGGAACTACAGGGGTAGCTGCTGTTTCAAAAGGAAGAAACTTTATTGGTGTAGAAATTGTCGAAAAGTATTTTAAAACTTGTCAGCAGCGTATAAACTCTCAAGATTTATTTTGACCTTTTTATTCTAAAGGAATTATTTTATGAAGCAAATTACAAAGTACAGTTTACCTATCAATCAAGAACCTTTAGAAATTATGTGTAGGTGGATTAAAGAGAGATATTTAGTTCATCTCAAAAAGGATGTTCAGAAACTTCCAGCTCCTTGGTCAGATTGGAATATTATGAGAGAATTTCGGTTTACGAATGTTTTGCGTAAACACGATAAAGAGTCTAAGTATGTAATCGAGTCTACTTATGAAAATCCTTCTCTTTCTATAGAAGAGAAGATTTTAAATGCTTTTGTTTTCCGAGCTTATAACAAACATGAGACTTACTCTCTTTTAGGATTTCCTCATAAGCGTGAACTGATTACCTTGGATGAAGTGCTTGGCATGGAAAAGAAAATTGTTCAGAAGAGAGAAGAAGAGCCGACTTATTGTTTTTGTACTTCCGCTTTTAATACGGGAGGAATTAAAACCTGCTGGGGAAACTTTGAAGACAAAGACGCTCCTTTTACTAAAACAAACTTGGTAGAAAGTCGTTTTGCTTTATTGTGGAATTATCTTATTAAAAATAACATAGACAAGAAAATCCTTAGCTGCGAAACAGCGGAGCAGGTAGGACAGGTAATTCGTAGCGTACGAGGTTTTCAGGGGGAGTTTTTATCGTTCCAAGTTTATGTAGACCTGACTTATATTCCTGGATTTACTTTTACAGAGGATGACTGGGCTATTTGTGGTCCTGGATGTAAACTCGGCTTAAGCTACTTGTTTGGAGATGAAAATCGTTCTATAAAAGAAGTAGGAAAAACCTATGATGAATTGCTTTATTGGCTAAGGGATAACATTAGTCAGCTCCTTTTAGACAACGGAGTTGACTTAAAAGAGCTTATGGTAGATTTACCTATAGAACAAAGAAGGATTTCTCTGTCAAACATGGAAAATATTTTGTGCGAAGTAGGAAAGACTTTTAAGCAGGTTTACCATGAAGGAAAAATGAGACGTAGATACTCAATTCAATTAGTTTCTCCGGAATTATATTAAGCAGGGAACTATTTCTTTAGAGGTGATGAAATGATTTACTTAAAAGAAGTAAGAGAGGGAGATATAAACAAGCGAGCTGGAATTGTTATTATAGATGGTAAATCTATTTTGGGCTGTTTGCCTACTCCTTCGGTTAAGTATCCTAATTTAGAAAGGAAACTTGACTTACCTAAAGGACACATGCAAGAAGGAGAAACTCCTATTGAAGCAGCTATAAGAGAGTGCTGGGAAGAAACGAATATTAAGTTTGAAAGTTGGAAACTTAAATTTGCAGGGGAATTTACAGTTTATTCAGCTCCGCTCTTTTTGTTTAAAGCAGAAATTTCTGAGTTTCCTAAACTCTCAATGCTTAATTGTCCTTCTACTTTTAAAAAGGGAATAGTAATTTCCCCAGAAAATTGTGGCTATGAACTTGTTAGCTACGACAAGATTTCAGAAAGATTCTTTCCAGAGCTTGTTTATGCTATTCAAGAAAGTATAAAGTAAAACGGAGGTTTTATTATGGCAGATAAAAAGACTGTCGTTAAAAAGGATGCAGCTAAACCTGCAGTAGAAAAGAAAGTGCCTACAGCTGCTCAGATAGCTTGTGTTAAGGCTGGCTTTACTTATGAAGCCCTGTCTGATACAGTCAAGAAAGAACTGGACACAGTTGCTGCTTCTCTTGACAAACTGGGAGATTACTTCTCTCCTCAGATTCTTCTGACTTTGTCTAGTTCATTAGTGACTAGTGGATCAGTAGAAGTTGTTATCGTTGAGCCTAAACCTCAGGCTCAGGGAGAAAGCAAATGACAGAAAAAGAGTTACTCAATGGCTCAAATCAAAAACATGAAACACGTTCTCAAGCAGGAAAAGACTGTCGTGCTATTGTAAAGAAGATTTCACAGCTTACTGGAATGAAATCTGACCCAATTCACAGACTTAAAAACTGCTGGCTTAAAAGAGGTAACGGATGGGACACAGATAAAGTAACTGTTGCTAAAGGAGCAGAAAATGTTGATCCCATCACTTCTCTTTTTGCTCGTCTTGTACAGCTTGTGAACGATCATCAACAAGCAGGAATCCTGGGAGATTTGGATGCTTACCTTGAAGACCTTATAAAACATGGCATCAAGATTACAATCGACTCTCCTGACTTGTCTTACAATCCTACAGTTCACGGACTTATTGTAGACTTGACAGCTTACCAACAGGTTATTCAAGAATGCGACGATGAAATCAAAGAAATGGGAGAAGACGCTGAACAGATTCAGTTTGCTCCTAAAGCTAAGTTCCCGTCTATTGCATCTCTTGCTTACAAAAAGTCTAAGGGAAAAGACATAGGCGACACATGCCAGGCTCAGATAGAAGAAGCTCTTTTGACAGAAAAGGCTTTAACTACTTTGCAGTCCATCGAATTTGATGAAGAAAAGTAAAACCTTTTTAGAAAGTCCAGGAATTATATAAAGTAGGAAAACTTATATAAATTTGGAGGACTTTCTATGAAAGCAACACTTACAGGTACAGAAGAGAAGCAGCTCGCTGCTCAGCGTGAACTGGTTGAAAATTTCCAGCACATTAAGGGACTTAAAGCTGGAGATGTTCTTCGCTATTCAAAAGTCGGAAATTACCGCTTTCCTGAACAGGGGGAGCTGGTCGTTGTGTATTCAGTGCTTCCTGAAATTCAGAGAGAAGACCACGGTGGAAGAATTCGTGAAGACGATTTTACTCTGCTGACTACTGATCCGAAAGACGGTGAAATCATGAACTTCTCTTTTGATTCTCGTTACTTTGAAAAAGTTGAAGTGAAGTAAAAATTAAGGGGCTTGTCCCCTTTTAGAATTTTGGAGGTTAGCTTTGGCTAAACAGTTAATTTTTTCAGAAGACGCTAGAAAAAAACTTTTTTCTGGCGTTGAACAGATTGCTTTGGCAGTTAAGACCACTCTCGGACCTTGCGGTAGAATGGTAATGCTGGACAAGCAGTATGGTGGACCTACTATTACAAAAGATGGTGTGTCTGTAGCAAAAGATATTGAACTGGCAGACCCTTTTGAAAATATGGGTGTTCAGCTGCTCAAAGAAGTCGCTTCTAAAACAAACGATGACGCAGGAGACGGAACAACTACTTCTACTGTTCTTGCTTATGCTATCGTAAAAGAAGGACTCAAGGCTGTTGAAGCAGGTATGGCTCCTATCTCTATTAAAAGAGGTATCGATAAAGCTGTTACAGTTGCTGTAAAAGAAATCAAAAAGAACGCTCGTGCAGTAGCTGGTTCAGACGACATCAAGAATGTTGCTGCTATCTCTGCTAATAACGATCCTGAAATCGGCTCAATCATTGCAGATGCTATCGAAAAAGTTGGTAAAGATGGTGTAATCACTGTTGAAGAATCTAAGAACATGGAAACTTCTGTCCGTATTGTTGATGGTATGCAGTTTGACAGGGGCTATGTAAGTGCTTACTTTGTAACAAATCGTGAAGAAATGTGCACAGAGTTTAAAGACCCTTATATCCTTATTCATGACAAGAAGATTTCTTCTATGAAAGACCTGCTGCCTATCTTGGAAAAAGTGGCTAACGCTGGTAAGCCTTTAATGATTATCTGTGAAGACATGGATGGAGAAGCTCTTACAACTCTCGTCCTTAATGCTTTACGTGGTACATTAAAGACTGTAGTTGTTAAGGCTCCTGGATTTGGTGATCGTCGTAAGGACATGTTGCAGGATATTGCTATTCTCACAGGGGGAACAGTTATTACAGAAGAAGTAGGTCTTAAGCTCGCTGCAACAACTCTTGATCAGCTGGGAACAGCTAAGACAATTAAAGTCGACAAGGAAAACACTACTATCGTAGACGGAGCCGGAAACAAGAAAGCTATTGATGAAAGGGCTGCTTCTATCCGTAAAGAAATCTCAGAAACTTCATCTTCTTATGACAAGGAAGCACTTCAGAAAAGACTTGCTAAACTTGCAGGCGGAGTAGCTATCATCGAAATCGGTGCAGTTACAGAAACCGAGATGAAAGAGAAGAAATTCCGTGTTGAGGATACTCTCGCAGCTACTCGTGCAGCCCTTGAAGAAGGAATTGTTGTGGGTGGCGGTTCTGCTCTTATCGAAGTTTCTAAAGCCCTTGACACAATTCCTGCTGACCTTACAGAAGATGAAAAGGCTGGATTTAAGATTGTTCGTCGTGCTCTTGAAGAACCTATTCGTCAGATTGCAGAAAATGCTGGTCTTGACGGAGCTGTTATTGCAGACAAAGCAAAAACCGCTGAAAAGGGTATCGGCTTTAATGCTGCTACTCAGGAATGGGTAGATATGCTCGAAGCCGGAATTATTGACCCTGCAAAAGTTACTCGCTCAGCACTTCAGAACGCTGCCTCTGTTGCAGGACTTCTTCTTACAACAGAATGCTTAATCACTTCTATCCCTGAAAAGGAAACAGCTGCTCCTGCTAATCCAGGAATGATGATGTAATCATCTAAGCAAAAACAAAATGCTCCTCCTACGGGAGGAGCTTCACTGCGGTGAATAAAAGTTGGAGAACATAAATGCCTAGAAGAGTTATTATTTCTACTTGTCTTGAATGCCCTTATTCTTGTCACAGAAAGGGAGAAAGAAAACCATTTTGCAATTCTTTGAACAGAACTATCGAAGTTGAACCCTCTATGGAAGTTGAGAAAGACTGTCCGCTGGAAGAAGTAGATTTCCATGAAAACTCAAAAGAAAATCACAGAGCTGCTATAAAGCACATGTACCAGATCCTTCAGAAAAAAGGAATGAACGAGGACTCTATGCACGATGCTAACTGTTATTTGGATCAGTACCTAAAAGATTTGAAAAACAGCTAAGTTCGAAAAAGCCTTTTCTGCCCTAGCCGGAATTATAATATATAGGGAGAACTGAGATGGCTTTTATTTCATTCACAAAAACAAGAGGGTCTTTAACAATACACATAAAGATACCTCTCTTGCACAAGTATTCGGGTGGAGGGGTAGCCGTATTCCAAGAACGAAACGGAGAACTCTGCGTTCTGCTAGGTAGACGACTTTATTCCCCTTTTGCTAAAAGATGGACTTTTCCTGGTGGAGGACAGGAATTTGCTGAAAACTTGTTCCAAACTGGAATTCGAGAATTCAGAGAGGAAACAGGCTGCCAGCTTTTAGGCAGATTTATTTCTAGAATGGGCTACTTAAAGATTAAAAAGCCTTTGTTCAAATGGCAAACAACTTTAATAGACACCAAGCAGGAAATAAACCCTGTTCAGAATGTTTGGACTAAAAACTACGGTGGAGAATTCTCAGAGATGCTCTGGGTTCCTGTCAGTAGCTTGAAGAAATACAGATTACATCCTTTCGTTATGAAAGCTGTAAATGCTTACTTTAAGAAAGGTGTAATGAAAAAATACACTCCGAAGAAGTCTTCTAAAAAGGCTTTCAAGACATACAAAAGCTCTAAGTCTTCTTACGGAAACAAAAATCAAAGTTGGGCAAAGGCTCCGGAGTTTACTTCCAAGCCAAAGACTTACCCAGTTCGTAGAGTAGAAAATGACTACACTATGAGACTTGTAAAAGTAGACAAAGACGGCACAAAGTATTTTGAGCCTGTCTATAAACACGTTGTAGCCCAGAGTGGCAAATAAGGTCAAGGAGGATAATATGACTTTAGTAGTAACAATTTTGGCAATCTGTTTGGTTCTTGCTCTCGCAGCAGGAGTTGGTGAAACTTGCGTAGCATCTTGGATGATTCGTCGTTACAAAAACGTACGTTCAAAGGATTCTGCAGCACAGGCAGCAGCTGAAAGTGCTGAGCGTAGATACCAGTCAGTTTCAAATCAGCTACAGGAAAATATAAGTTTGCACAAAGAACAGCTTAATGGTATTGTAACAAATCTTCTTATGCCAAACCGCTCTGCTATTATGAAGACTTGCAAGGCTTCCGCTAAAACAGAAGAAAAGGCTAAGGCTAAAGCTATTCTTAAAACCCTAAACGAAATTCATATGTCTGTTGACGACGAAAAAGCTGGTGAATGGCTTAGTTCCCTGATGGTTGAAATCAGTGACCTGATCGGAACTGAGCTCTAAATAAAAACTATTTCTCCCTTTAGGACTTCCTTTGCCGGAAGTCCTTTTTGTTTTCCTATTTTTGTATGAACAATACCGTTTACCCTTTATTTAGAGAAGCAATAGTAACCTCCGTAGAAGACCCAGAAGAACTTGGAAGAATTCAATTACGAGTTTTGCCAGAACTGTCTGAACACGAAGAGTCAGACTTGCCTTGGTGCTTTCCAGAATCTACCGGAATTCACGGAAAAGATTTTGGAATGCCACAGGTAGGACAAGCAGTTTCTTGTATAGTCTGGACTAAGCTCTGGTGTGAGATAACTTATTTACCGATGGTAATTAGAAAGCCAAAAGAACATCCTTTCCAGGACTGGATGGACAATCAGCGAAGTCTTATAGATGACATGGCTAATGACCCAGAAGAAAAAGACCTTGTTGTTGAACAGTACTCTGATGACTTTAGCCAGTATCATGATGTAGGAAACTCTGAGCATGGATTTGTTCACCCTTCTGGAACTTACGTTTCTATAGATAAAGATGGTACAGCTTGGATGAAAGGAGTAAAAGAACTTCATCTGCATGATGGAGATGGAAATTTTGAAGCTGTAATTGACTTTACTTCTGGAGATATTAAACTTAGTTCAAAAGGTAAACAAGAAAAAACTATCGAAGGGGCTGTAAAAGAAACTATAAAAGGAAAACAAGAAGTAGAAGTAGATCAGGACTCTGAGCTTACTGTAAAAGGTAAGTGGAAAGTTTCTGTTACAGGAGATGCTTCTATAGAAAGTAAAGGAGCTGTAAATATTAAAGCAACTTCTAGCTGTAAAGTAGAGGCAACTTCAGAAGTAAATATCAAGGCTCCACAGTGCGTAATAGACTCTCAGATTTTGAATTTTAAAGGAATGAAATCTCAGGGAACAGTTCCTCCTTCTGGTTCAGGAGTTTGCTGCGCAATACCAGCCTGTGTTTGTTCGGGTGTTGCCCACGTAGGATAAAAGTATGTTGAATCCCGCAGCTTTAGCTAACAAAATTGTATCCGCTCTTCAGAACCAGGACAACGCAAATATCGCTATGCAGAAATTAGGTCAAGCAATAGCAGAGTATTTGTGCGATAACACTACTGTTATGTACTCTTGGGTAGGAATTATGCCAGGAACTCCCCCGACTCCAGACCCTGTTGTTGTTTGTCAGTCCACACGATTGATGGGAACATTTGTCTGTACTCCGACGAATGCAACTACAGCGGTTCAGCATGGCATTCAATTAGGAGAACAGATTCGTTCGGGAATAGGACAACTGAAAGCTGTTCCTCCGACGGGATTCACTATTCCACCTGCTTCTTTTGCTAATGCTGCTCCTATTTTATTGATGCCTACTCAAGCAAAAAGTGGATTTCAGCACTGGCTTCAATGGTCATCTACTATTATAACTACCTTTATGACTTATATAAATCCTACTCCTCTACCAGGAGCACACGCATCTTATATAGGTTCTCCAGGGGCTATAATGACAACAATATTTTAGGAGATAATTATGTTCTTATTGAAAGAGTTCAAACCAGCTCGTAACGGCATGGAATTAAATGCTGTAGAAACAGAAGACCTTTTAAATTTCTCTGGCTTCGGAGGATGGAACGGTTTTGAAGGTAGACTGCGAGGAGACCTCTTAAACGATAAAGGTTTACCCATAGTAAAAGAAGACCCTAAGAAATGGGAAAAGCACACTATTATGATGGGCTGGGGATTCAATCTTCGAATCGACAACATCGACGTGTGCCAAGGATTTGCAAACTGCAAGTTCTATCTGACAAAAGTCAATCCTGCTTTTGCGTACTTACGAATAGAGAAGCAGAATAAAACCTTGGACATCGACTTGAACAGTTCTTTTGAAACTGCTGAAAACTTTATAAAAAGCCGAGATAGAAAATAATCGTAGGGCTTGGATGCACAAAACAAAAGTGCTTTCAAGCCCTATTTAGTTTATGAGTACTAATTCTACAGACTACGGAGCACAAAGACTATCCTTTGACTACCGTTCAGATGCGAGAGCTTCTGTATTTAACAAGATATTTTATAATCTCTTACCGTATGGAATTTACAGCGGAGGAAGTTTAACTCGACTTAACAATGTTTCTATTACTGTTGAGCCGATGACAGTTATTATTCCTTCCAATAACAATGACTCTGTTGCTGTAAAAATTGATACAACTGAATCTCAGGTAATTAATTTTGCTTCTTCTCTTGCAGGAAGTTGCGACACAACTAAGCCTTATATTATACTTAGATTTGGTTGGACAGATGAAGAAGACAATTTTATGGAGATACTTGCATCTTCTTATGAGTCTATTTTAGATACAGACATTATTTTAGGTAAGGTTAATTTCACATTAAATGGAACTTCTTACATAGTTGCAGTACGTGATACATTCGACTTGTCTAAACGACAGATAGCAACTTTAGCAAATCTTGAGCGACTTAAGACTTTACTTAAAGTTTCTTCTACAGAACCTCCTTCTAATAAAGTAGCTGTTTCTGGAGGAACTCTGCTTACTTCAAAAGGTAAATACTCTGTTGCAGGAGGTCAGTTCCCTGAAAATGGAATTACAGTTCCTGCAGCTCCAAGAATCGACATAATCGGTTTTAACACGAATGGAGAGTTAGTTTATGTAGAAGGAACCGCAGCTGCCGATCCAGTTGCTCCTATTTACGGAAATCTGAAGGTTCTAGCAGAAATTAACTTAAAAGCAAATCAGACAGTAATAAACGGCTCGGACATTACAATCGTAGATGACTGGTCTGTTTTACAGGGAATGGTAGCTCCAGAAGATGTTCCTATTGAGGACCCTGATGAGCACTTCCCTGCTCAGCTGAGAAAAATTACTGCTGCTATTCACTATTTGTGGACTCATAGTTTAGTTTTAAACCATGATAGTCCTGAAGTAAGTCAATATCAGCTTGATGCTGAAACAGATGAAAACTACCCACTTGGGGATTTATTTATTTAGGAGACGTATATGGCAGAATCTGTATTTAATGTAGCTGCTACGAAAAGTTATATAAAGAGATTTACAAATACTGTGGTCTTTGGTAAAAGTGGAGTTACGATAGAATCTACTGCAGCCAAGTCTGTGTTCTTTTGTAAAGTTCCTTTAAGTTCTTCTCACATAATTCTGGTTGAGATTTTGGACAGTCAGAATGCTAAAGTAGGTTCACTTTCTTTTGCTTTAACAGCCGGAAAAACTACTTACACAGATTCTAGCATTACAGTTCTGGGAGCGTCTTCATCTGAGATGATTTCTCAAACAAAGATTCTTGTAAGCGTAAACTTTGAAGACGCAGAAGATTTGACTCACGTTCTTGTAGGTCTTAAATTAAATACTTACGGAAATCTCAAATTTACTTATCAGGTAATCAGTTCTAACCGAGCTATTGTGACTCCTGTTGCTCTTTCAAGAGAAGTTCTGGTAAACTACAAACTTTATGATGTTTCAAAAGGCTATCTTTTAGACAGAGCTTTATTTGAAGAAACAGATACTTTAAATGCTTTCCGTAAATGGTCTAGCACTTATCAGTACTCAGCTAATGACCCTGTATTCTACGGTTCACACCTTTACTATGCCAATCCAAACTCTTTACCTTCTGCAGGAGAAGACCCTGCTCATTATCCTTCTAAATGGATTGAATTAGCTACTGCAGAAATTCCAGATACAGATATTTCTAAAGGAGCTAAAACTCCGCAGCTTTTTTATGATAAATCTCTTGTAATCACAAATGACACAGCTGCGGGACTTCGTAAAGCAAGAAGAGACGTAGGATTTCAATATCCCTCTTCTAACTCTAAAGTTTATCACTTTGATAACGATTTACTGGATCAGCTTCAAGAAAATTCGATTCAGGATTGCATAGAAGTCGATCAAGATCCTGAAATAGAGCCATTCTTCGTAGGTAAGGGAATGGTAGGAGTAGGAATATCTTCCGACCCTGCTATTAACTTTAAACCCTTAAAAGAAATTCCGGCTTTTTATTATGGAAACTTCGGCTTAAGAAAATCTTTGACTCTTACAACAGGAAACAATTTATTTGCTTTCCACTTTAAGTACTCTAATGTAGCTCAGCTGACTAATGAGCACATCTTAGTTCTTTCACTTCCTACAGGAGAGAGAATCCATTTAGTTGCTAATTATTCAGAAATTGACTATAATGCCGATCCAACTATGACTTATTGGGATACAGAAGATACTCCAGCTTACTCAGAAGGACAAACTTTAACAACTGCTTTAGCTGTACTTTCTTATTATGGAGCACAGATTAATAAAATAGAAGTATTTAGTGGATATCCTTTGGTAGAAGACTCTTGGGCACATTTATGCGTTAAAGTAAACTTTGACTCAATTACAATTTTCTTCCGAGGACAGCAGGTAACTATTCCAAGACAGACGGATGGATTCGGATCAGTTGAGTACTTAATTAATCGCAGTCATCATGCTTTCTCTATCGATGAGCTTATCTGGGATACAACAGCTGCTCTTCCTTTTAGTCGCTATATCGAGCTTTCTTCAGAATCTCTTCCTTGGGCTGAACACGAAAAGAACGATAACTGGTTTGTACTTCATGTAGAAGACACCGATAAGATCGATACAAATTTGTTTGACTCAGATTTGTTTAAGCAAAAAGTAAGGGAAGTTGTTTCCTCTATGGAATAAAACTATTTAAGGGTGGAAGGATATACTATGGAACAAGTTACTAAACTTTTACAATCTCTTCAGGGATTCAACCTGTCAGAGATTATAGTATTAGCAATCGTTTTTCTCGCTTTCTGGTTTTTCCAGAAGTCTGAAAGTTTTAACGAATTTTGCCGTCATGAAATACAAGATATAGACGACGATAGACGAGAAGAGTTGATGCATATGACTCAAGAAGTTGTAGCTCAATTAGCAAGGAACTCAATTAGCACTTCTATCAAATGTGCTATGACCAGAAAAGCCTTAGCAGATGCAATTCTTTCACCTCTTGTAGAAAGTGTAAATTCTAATCACTTTACTAAAAGACTTTTACCAGAACACTATTCTTCATTTCGTCAAGGGCTTTTACGTAGAATGGAGTCAAGCTATTCTTCTATTCGACAGGCTTACTTAGACTATGAATGTGAAGAAAGCTCGGTTCCTGAATGGAAAGAGAGCAAGCAAATTTGCGAGTACATACTTGCTTACTGGTTGTCTGAACTCTGTCTAAGTGTTTCTCATAGTTGTGAAAGAAAACTTGCAACTTATGAAAAATACTTACCTCATTTCCGGTTTTCTATTCATTACAAAGCAATAACAAAAGAAAGGATCAAGCGAAATAAAAATTACATAAAAGAATTAAACGAGCTTCATTCTAAGTTAAAACAGGAGCTTAAATAAAGATGAAAAAGTTTTTCCTATGGCTTTGGCAGTTTCCTCAAAATCTGATAGGGTTCTGCTTAACTCGTTTTAGAAAGCAAACTCTTTCATTTACGTTTAATGATGGAACTACAGGAAGAATTTATTTTACAAATAATGTCTTTGGATGCGGAGTTTCTTTAGGAAGCTATATTATTTTAGACTATAGTAAATACTGGAAAATAAGATACTATGACTCCGTTTTTAGAACTTATAACCATGAACACGGACATCAAAAGCAGTCTTTAAAACTTGGTTGGTTATATTTACTTACTATAGGAATTCTTTCTGCCTGCGGAAATTTAGTAGACAGAGTTGTTCATAAATATCATAAACACGGCTGCTGGTATTACAAGCAGCCTTGGGAAAAATGGGCAGATGAATTGGGACAAGTTCAACGCTAAGGGAATAATGTAAAAGTTATAGGTGCTTTTAAGAGCAAGTAAAACTCTCCCTTCTATTTAAATCTCCGGAATTATAAAAACTGGAGGTCTTTTTATGCAATTTTATAAAACTGAAAAAGAATTCAGGCAAAAAGAAAATATCGAACCTGAGTGCGTTGTACTTACTCCTTGGGAAGATTTCGGTCCCGCTATTGAAAGAGTCTTAAACCATAGACAAATTGTATACGATTTTAATAAACTTGTAGAGTCCTTGGCTGCAAGCTATCGTAAAAATGCGACTACTCCGGAAGACCCTGACTATGATTATGAAACTCAAGCAATGGAGTGGATTGACTACAATACTATGCGTTCTTTGCCTTATTTCCCTGAAAAGTTCCGTCCTATAGTAGTTTCTATTTCGGAAGAAGAACTGACTGAATTTTTGGAGCAGCTTTATTCTGACTATGACAAATCGAAAATCGAACAGCTTATGCAAAATGAAACTTTTGTTGAACAGCTTACTGTTATTCGTCAGTTCAGCTACGATGAATTTGATGGAGCTGTAAGAAAGCTGCTGGAGGATTGGCTGAATGGCTAAAAGTAAATTTACGCTGAAAGGGAAAGTTCTTTCAATAGACGTAGACAAACTGATCCTCGAGTTTGAAGAACTTGAAAAGCCTATAAAGCACTTAGTAAAACTTGATCGTATGTTCTCTAAACGTCCTCAAGACGTAAACGATGCAAAGATATATTTTGAAGAAAAGAAAAACTACACAGTCCTTATAAAAGGTGATTTTGTTGCTCTTGACTCAGGGCAGCTTTTACCAGAATTCTTTATAATTGGCACTCAAGCTGCTTTTGATAGGAGAAAGTTTTAATGACTAAAACATACGAAGAATTTATTTCTTTCTATAGAAAAACGGGAATACTTGACATGGGCACTTCTATTCGGAGACCTACAAAACCTCTGAACGACCGACAGCTGCAAAGAGCTTATGAACAGTATTTACACAAACTAGAAGTTCAGAAAGAAAAAATCAAAGCAAAACAAAGTGAGCCAAGGTCTCGGGATTCTGAACTATCAGAGTTCGTTCGTAAT
>Ga0326512_10001623_pt1 | contig 17076 bp, 6 predicted proteins | sample 1_2617_0518_D_FD_203652 | JGI IMG/M metagenome (GOLD analysis project Ga0326512, IMG submission 203652) | Bovine rumen microbial communities from UC Davis, California, United States - 1_2617_0518 | ecosystem: Host-associated > Mammals > Digestive system > Stomach > Rumen | place: USA: California... | reverse complement strand
AGCCTAGACACGGAGGCTCTAGGAGCGAAGGACGCGGCGGAGCTGTTCGCGGCAGACCGCCAACGCCTAAAGGCCACGCTTGACGCTTGGCACGCGCAGGGTATGGCGGAGCGCGAGCGGCGCAAGGAAGAGCGTTACGCGGCGGCGCTCAAGAGGCTGCACGTCGTGGACGCTGCGACCATAGCAGACAACATCTGTACAATGGCGAACCCCGTCATACCGATACCCACGGGCTTTGCAAAGCTGGACAATGCGCTAGGCGACGGGCTGCAGCCAAAGAACGTTTATGTTCTCGGCGGAACACCGTCTATGGGCAAGACAACGGCGGCGCTGCAGATTAGCGACCAGATCGCGGCATCTGGTAGGGCGCATTGCCTTTTCGTGAGCGTTGAGCAGCGCGCGCCGGAGCTAATCGCGAAGAGCCTTAGCCGCGTGCTGGCAACAAGGCCGGACGCGGAGGGGCGCACGCACTACGCGACGGCGCAAGACTTGACGGTTTATGCGAGGCGCATGGCGTGGAACGAGGACGTTTCCAACCTGTTCGCGCTGGCCGAGGCGCAGGCGTACTACCGCGACGTGATAGCGCCGCGCTCGCATTTCATGGAGGGACAACAGCAGCCCACCGTTAAGGACGTGCGGACAATCGCCGAAACCATAGCGGACAGGAACGGCGAGCCTCCCCTTATAACCATCGACTACCTGCAGCTTCTCTCGCCACCAAAGGGGCTAGAGCGTGCGGACGAAAAGAGCGTGCTCAAGGCCAACATGGTAGCCTTGCGGCAGATGGCGGGAACGCTAAACACGCCTGTGATTGTCCTCGCGGCGTTGAGCCGAGACGGCGGGCTAAAGGCCATGGAGATAGACAGTTTCCGCGACTCTAGCAACATCGAATTTTCGGCGGACGTTTTGCTTGGCCTGCAGCTGCGCAACTTCCGCAAGCGCCTAGACAGCGTGGACGAAAAGAAGCGCAGATACTTGGCGGCTACGTGGATAGCCGAGGAAAAGCAGAAGCGAACGCGCAGCCTTGAATTTGTGATCTTGAAGAACCGCGGCGGCGACCTTTACGACGGCGAGGACGGCGGCATACCCGTTTGGTTTGACGCGCCGCTAAACGCCTTTTCTGAGGTTGGTTGGGCGTTGTAGGACGCAAGGCGGGGGCGAGTCAATGGCGACCACCCCCGCGTTTTCTTTTGGCATCGGAGGGAAATGCCTGTAGGCGGCTCATGCTCTACGCGCTCGGCAGCTCGCCAAGATTTCAACTCCCATACCGTCCATGGAGCTGCGGCGCAGGCCCAACACCCTCCCCCACCCAAAACAAGAGGCACGCGGCACAGCCGCGATCTAGGCGAGTGCCACGACACGACAGCGGCGGGACAGCCTTGAGGTTTTACCCCGTGTGTAAATGGCGCTATGCCGCGGGGGGGGCTAGGAGCGGGCGGGGAGGGGATGGGGCCACGCCTCCGGCACCCAAAACCCCCTTTTGCCGCGCGGGCCTCCGAACGTCGCAACCTTCACGGAGTCCGGAGAGAACGAGTCCGTTTTCGTTTTGGGGCCATACCTACCCCCACCTATAGGCACGGCGACCCCTACGACCAGCGCCCAATTTACACGCGTGGATTTCCACAGCAGGGGGAGGAACCCGCTAGGGCATCCACGGCGACCCCATGGGCAATGCGCCGAAACAGACAGACGTAGAAAAAAAGCGGCATCGTTCGGTTTGGCAAAAGCCGCATTGTGGAATTTCGGGGCTTGATGTGCGGGCGCTAACCAGCACGCACGCGCCTACACGGGCGGTACCGGATATCCCCACCCCTATCCACGGCGCGGCAGGATCTAAAACGCGGGGAGGGATGGGCCATATGCGCCGAGGGGCTAGCCCGCGGAGGCATCGACCCCCATACCCCACGCCGAAACCACAGCGACGCGAATACGGGGCGCAAGGGCGGCACATGGGCAACTAGTCCAACCGCGAGAAGATGGGGCCAAATACGGGCCTATATCGCGCCGTGTGAGGCCGTAGAACGCCTGCAGGACGGCGACAGACCACGGGGACACAGTAGCGCCTAGACAAGACACAAATGGCGGCACAACCTGCACGCGTTGGCATTGTCCTATAGAAAAATATTTGATTTTCGAATTTCGCCGCGGATAAAAACCTATCCCCCTGCGCCGGTCTCCCGCGGGCTGTTAGGCGTGGAGAGGTAGGGGGGCCATGGTGGACGGGCTAGGCTAGGCGCGCTTTGTGCGTCTGTGGAACATGCAGGAAACAAGCCATACAACTGCACATTGTCATGTTATAATGACAACCGTACCACCCCACCGCACAGCAAGGGCGAGGCAACCGAAAGGCGGCAGGCATGGCCGACACACTGGCAACCACAACGGCAGGCGGACAGATCGCGCGCACCGCCAACGTAGGCGACGTTATAGCGGCGTACCTCGCGGAGCTGGATGCTAGCGAAAAGACGCGCGGCACCTACGCGAGGGCGCTGCGGCAGTACGCGGCGTGGCTTGACGGCGAGGGCCTTGCGCTTGAGCAGACCACGCGGGCGCACGTCATGGCCTACAAGCGGCACCTTGAGGAAAGCAAGAGCGCCAACACGACGAACCTTTACCTTGTGGCCGTGCGCGGGCTATACACGTGGCTCAACGCCAAGACCGGATACCCGAACGTGGCCGAGGGCGTGAAGGGCCTCAAGAAAGCCGCGCAGGTTGGAAAGGACGCGCTCACGCTCACACAGGCGCGCAACCTGCTCAACGCCGAGGCAATGGGGGAGCAGGGCCTACGCGACAAGGCTATGGTTGCGCTCATGCTGCGGCGCGGGCTGCGCACCGTTGAGGTATCGCGGGCGGACGTTGGCGACCTGCGGCAGGTTGGCGGCAAGGCCGTTCTATACGTGCAGGGCAAGGGCCACACCGCAAAGGATGACTTTGTTGTTCTCGGCGAGGGCGCGGAGCAGGCCATAGCCACATACCTCAAGGCCCGCAGGGACGCGGGCGGCGACGTGGGCGAGGGACAACCGTTGTTCGCTGCGACGGGCAACCGCAACCGCGGCGGGCGCATGACAACGCGCGCGATCTCTCGCATAGCCAAAGAGGCCATGCAGGCGCAGGGCATCGACTCCCCGCACATCACGGCGCACAGCCTGCGGCACACAGCCGTAACGCTATCGCTTGTGGGCGGGGCCACCGTGCAAGAGGCGCAGGCCATGGCACGCCACGCCAACGTATCCACAACGCTCATTTACGCGCACAACCTAGAGAAGCTAGAGGCCAAGGCCGAGGCGGCTCTAGACGTTCTGCTCGCGGGCTAGGCGTTCAACATGCGTTCAACGGCATACAACAGGGCAAACGTTCGCGAGCGTTCAACGGGCGTTGAACATCGTTGCACAGGGCGTTCAACACCGTTCAACGGACACACCTGCGGAGGCTCGCGGGGCGTGCAACACTGTTCAACACTTTGTTGAACGGCGAGAAGGGGCGAGCGCATGGCTACCGTACACAAGGGATACAGGCTGGACGTTGAGCTAGTGGAGCGTCTGGACGCATGGGCCGAGGCCCACGGCATGACACAGGCGGAGGCCGTGCGTACCCTGCTCGCGGCGGGGCTTGAGGACGATGGCGAGGGCCAAGAGGTAGAGGACGTGCGCTCAACGCACACCCAAGGCCAAGAGGACGGCGCGGGGACGGCGGACGCGGAAACGCGGGCCATGCTCGGCGAGCACATACGCGACCTGCGGGCCACCGTCTCAACGCTCACAGCGCAGGTAGCCGAGAAGGACGCACAGATTCACAGGCTCGCGGACATAGCAGACCACGCGCAGGCGCTGCAGGCGGCTCACGCACAAAAGCAGCTACTTGAGGCCGCGGGGGCCGTTGACGTTCAACAGGGCGTTGAACAAGAGGGAACAAGCCGCCAAGGCTGGCGCGCTAGGCTCGCGCGCTGGATCGCGGGCGGCAGGGAATAGGAGGCGGCGACGTGGAGCCGGACTTTAGCTATGAGGATTACCAGCGGATGCACAGGCTTGAGGCGGACTTGAAGGACGCGCGAGCCACGATAGAGGAACAGCGGCAGACGCTTGGCACCCTAAACAGGGCCATTCTTGACCTAGAGGCGGAGCACTTCGCGGACAAGCTGGAACGCGAGATTGACCTACAGACGTGGGACGGCATACACGCGGCGCACGTGGGCCACGACCTAGAGGAAATCGCCGACAAGCTCATGGCGGCTATCCTCGCATACTCACGCGGCGAGGACGTTTATGGGGCGCTCTACGACGTACACGGGGACGTGTGCAGCCTCATGGCGGACATAACGACAGATGGAAAAGGGGACTAGCCATGGAGCGCATAACGGCGGAAGAGGCCGCGCGCAGGCTCGGCATAAACCTCCGGACGCTTTGGCGTTGGCGGGACGCTGGCAAGATAGCCGAGGCGGGCCGCGTTGGCCGTAGCGTCATGTTCTACGCGCTGGACGTTGACGCGCTGCGGGGCGTTGACGCGTCGCACGATCTAGACTTGGCGGACGTTTACAGGCGGCTCGCACTGGCCGACACGTGGGAGGACGTTCACGCGCTCAAGAGCGACGTTGCGGACACGCTTTGCACGCACGCGGACGGCGAGGGCCGCGAGGCTATCAGCAAGGCTTGGCGGGCGGCTAGCGCCTTGGCGGCTACGCACCCGCAAGAGGGCGAGCGGGGACACTGGACGGCAGTTGCTAGGCGCTACGGCGCTTGGCTCGGCGTGAGCGCCGAGGAAACGGACGCGCTTATAGCGCGCAGGGCGACGGGGAGCTACGAGAGCGCCAAGGCCGAGGCCGAGGCGGCACCGCTTGACCCCGCATACACCGTGGCATCGTTGAGCAAGGGCGAGGCGCACGGCGTTGGCGCGCCTATGTCCGATAATGCGGAATAGCAGACATTGAGCAAGAGGCGATACAGTTGAGCGAACGCGAGAAGATACCCGAAAAGCTACAGGCCGAGGCCGAGGCCGGAGAGATAGCGGGCTGGATCACGTACGGCGACGGCGAAGAGGCGGGCGTATCCTCACAGGACGTTATCGACTACATAGCACGGAACAGCGCGGCGTTGCTGGATGATGGCGTACTTGAAACCACCCCGATAGCTGGCGGGCTTGCGCGTCTGGACGTTCACCTTGAGGCCATAGACGAAGGCTCGCCGTTCATGTTCGAAGAGGGGACGGGTATACCGCTGGCGCTCGGCACGTCTGCGGACGCGCTGCGCTCGGACGTTCCCTATTTCGTCCTGTTTCGCCGCGACGAAAGCGGGGAGTTTTCTGGCGGGCCTAGCAACGTGGGGCTTTGGGCGTGTCGCGAGGACGCGCTATGCACGGACGATGCAGACCAGTGGGAGCTTGAGGAAATCCGCCTAACCCTTGAGGACGGGACACCCGCGACCGCGGACAACCACGACCTTATAGAAACCCTTGAGGACGGCACGGAGGTAACGCACACCCTCGCGGAGTTTGGCCTAGACCCCGAAAACCTTGTGTCGTTCTACAACGCGGAGGCGGAAAGGTACGTATCCCTTTTCGACCTCATAGGCGGGCTTATCATCCTGCGGGCAAGCGTCGGCATTGCCTCACAAATGCGCGAGCGCCGCGAGAAGGAGCGCCGAGAGAAGGAGGCCACACCGCTCGCACAGTACGCCAAGGCCGAGGTTTTCCAGAACCACGACCTTAGCGCCAAGGCCATAGACGGGCTGTTTAGGGTAGCCATGGGCGAGCCGACATATGAGCTAGCGCCGCGATCTGGCAAGAGCAAGGAACGCTATGTGCTCACGGCATCCGAGGACGCTTGCACAAAGCTTTTCCAAGTGCGCAACGCCAACACGGAGCAGGTACGCGCGATACTTGATACCGTCCATTCATTGAAGAAGAACCCGAAAGCTGCGGAGTTTGCCTATGAGGGGCGCGTTTGGTTCACCGTCAACCACATAGCCGAGGAACTTCTTAGGACAAGCGCGGGAACCATCCGCGCAAAGGACTACCCGAACGCTCACGATCTGGTAGACGCTGCGCTTGAGGCCGCGTCTGGCGCACAGATAAAGGGAACATCTCCGGACGGGGCCACGACAAAGGTTGTCTACCTGCTGGACGCTATTAGGCTTGACAAGGTTGAGTACAACGGCGAGACGTACGCGGACGTTTGGGGGATAGCCGTTAGCGCGGAGACGCTTGCGGAGTACGCCGAGGCCAAGGACGGGCATACGTACCGCTACGCCCTACCAAAGCGGACAAAGCCGTTCACGCCGGATACCGTCTGGATTAACACCTACCTAACGGACGCTATGCACGAGGCCCGCGGCAAGCTGTACAGCGTGAGCAGGAACGGCAGGATAGGGCGCAGGCGTGGAGTAAACACCGTTCTCATACGGCGCGCTTGGCAGGGCGGGGAGCGCGCTATTTTTGATCTGGCATCACCAACGCGCCCGCTATCGTCACGCCAAAAGGACAAGGTTGTTCGCGGTTTTGAGGATGAGCTAACCAACATCGTGCGCGAAGAGGCCCACGGCGAGCGACACAAGGGTATGCCGCTCTACGTGCGCGCGTGGAGCGAACGCGACGGCGGCAAGGGACGCGGCAAGGGCGCATACCGCAACCTGTGCCTTGAGGTTTCGACCACCTTTAGGGCCGTGCGTGACGGCGAGGGCGGACACGGGGCCGTAAACCTGCGAGACGGCATCTCAAAAGCCGCACCCGACAACGCACCCAAATAGGTAAAACGCGTGGTAAACGTGTGAATAGAACACTTGTTGGGGGGGCTGGATTTTGCACTTAGGGGGGCTGGATTTTGCACTTAGGGGGGCTGGATTTTGCACTTAGCAAAAGTGCGATTTAGGGGCCTTTAGCTGCGAAAACAGCCCTTTTTCGTCTCTCCGTACAGTACGTACAGTACGTATTAGCCACGCGTCTGTTATTGCGCCGTTGGCGCTACAGCCGCGGGCTTGAAGCAGAATCGCTAGAGAAGAAGCCTCCCCACCGTTGGGCTTCTCACTTCTCAAGGCGGGGAGGAATACCAGCCGACAGAAAGGCGGCGATATGCCTAAAGGTTTAGCCGAAAAGCTGGCACAGGCGCAAGGGCGCGGCGAGACGTTGGCCGAGGCAATGGCGCGCGTGAAGGAGGCCGCACCCCTAAAGGACTATTGCGAGAGCCACCTAGAGAAGCGCGGGCGGGACAGCTACGTTTGTCCATTCTGCGGCAGCGGCAACGGGCCTAACCGTAGCGCGGCGTTCACCGTGACGGGACAGCGTTTCAAGTGCTTCTCGGCATCGTGCGGAAGGAGCGGGGACGTTTTCGACCTCGCGGGCGTGCTCGGCAACACCGAGGACAAGGCGGAGCAGCTAGAGGCCGTTGCGCGTTGGGCGGGCGTTGATGGATGGGACAGGGCCGCAGGCGTGCGAGATCGCGGCGCGGGCTACGGATGGGACGATACCGTTACCGTGCAGGACGAACCGCCAACACCTGCGCAGGCCCCCGAACCGACACGGACGGCGCAAAGTGCGGAGCCACCTGCGAACGGCAGGGCCAAGGCGGCGGACAGCCACGCGGAGGGGCGCGCGCGTCACGCGGCGTACGTTGAGGAAATGCGCGCCAACATCGGAATGGCCGAGGCCGTGGAGTACCTTGCTTCTCGCGGCATCGACCTAGAGACGGCGCAGGCGTGGGGCCTTGGCTACGACCCCGCGCCAACGCACGGATGGCAGGACGTTAACGGGGCGTGGCACAGCAGCGGGCGCATAGTCATACCGTGGGCGGGCGCGCCGTGGTACCACATCGACCGCGCTTGCGACGATAGGGCAAAGAACCTCAAGTACGACAAGCCGAGTAGCGAAGAGGTAGGGGCGCAACCGCTGTGGAACCCTGCGGCGCTTGAGGCCCCCGCGTTCTTTGTCTGCGAGGGCGCGCTAGACGCGCTCGCGATACAGGCGTGTGGATACGAGGCCGTTGCGCTCGGCAACGCTGGCGGAGCTAGCCTAGTGGCCGCTATGAACGGCACGGCGCAGGCGGGGACGGCGCTTCTCATGCTTGACTTTGACCAGCCAAAGCCGGACGGCAGGCGAGCGGGCCAAGAGGGCCAAGAGAAGCTTAGCGCGGACATGGAGGCCGCTGGCATCGACCACATTAGCCTAGACACGGAGGCTCTAGGAGCGAAGGACGCGGCGGAGCTGTTCGCGGCAGACCGCCAACGCCTAAAGGCCACGCTTGACACTTGGCACGCGCAGGGTATGGCGGAGCGTGAGCGGCGCAAGGAAGAGCGTTACGCGGCGGCGCTCAAGAGGCTGCACGTCGTGGACGCTGCGACTATCGCGGATAACATCTGCATGATGTCTAACCCCGTAATACCGATACCAACGGGGTTTGCAAAGCTGGATAAGGCGCTAGGCGACGGCCTGCAACCCAAAAACGTCTACGTCCTTGGCGGCACACCGTCAATGGGTAAGACAACGGCGGCGCTGCAGATTAGCGACCAGATCGCGGCATCCGGCAACACGCACTGTCTTTTCGTGAGCGTTGAGCAGCGCGCGCCGGAGCTAATCGCGAAGAGCCTTAGCCGAGTGCTGGCAACAAGGCCGGACGCGGAGGGGCGCGTACACTACGCAACGGCGCAAGACTTGACGGTTTATGCGAGGCGCATGGCGTGGAACGAGGACGTTTCCAACCTGCTCGCACTGGCCGAGGCGCAGGCGTACTATCGCGACGTGATAGCGCCGCGCTCGCATTTCATGGAGGGACAACAGCAGCCAACCGTTAAGGACGTGCGGGCAATCGCCGAAACCATAGCGGACAGGAACGGCGAGCCTCCCGTTATAACCATCGACTACCTGCAGCTTCTCTCTCCACCAAAGGGGCTAGAGCGTGCGGACGAAAAGAGCGTACTCAAGGCCAACATGGTAGCCTTGCGGCAGATGGCGGGAACGCTAAACACGCCTGTGATTGTCCTCGCGGCGTTGAGCCGAGACGGCGGGCTAAAGGCCATGGAGATAGACAGTTTCCGCGACTCTAGCAACATCGAATTTTCGGCGGACGTTCTGCTTGGCCTGCAGCTGCGCAACTTCCGCAAGCGCCTAGACAGCGTGGACGAAAAGAAGCGCAAGTACCTAGCGGCGACGTGGATAGCCGAGGAAAAGCAGAAGCGGACGCGTAGCCTTGAGTTCGTGATCTTGAAGAACCGCGGCGGCGACCTGTACGACGGCGAGGACGGCGGCATACAAGTTTGGTTTGACGCGCCGTTAAACGCCTTTTCGGAGGTTGGTTGGGCGTTGTAGAACGCAAGGCGGGGGCGAGTCATTGGCGACCACCCCCGCGTTTTCTTCTGGCATCGGAGGGAAATGCCTGCAGGCGGCTCATGCTCTACGCGCTCGGCAGCTCGCCAAGATTTCAACTCCCATACCGTCCATGGAGCTGCGGCGCAGGCCCCACACCCTCCCCCTACCTAAACAAGACCCACGCGGCATAGCCGCACCTTGGGCGAACGTCACTCCACAATAACGGCGGCGGGCGGTCTTGAGTTTTTACCCCGTGTGTAAATGCTGCTACGGGCTTGCGGGGCTAGGAGCGGGCGGGGAGGGGATGGGGCCACGCCTCCGGCACCCAAAACCCCCTTTTGCCGCGCGGGCCTCCGAACGTCGCACCCTCCACGGAAAAGGGAACGGCGACAATCGTTTTCGTTTCCGTCTGTGCCTATAGGGGGAGGAACCCGTTAGGGCATCGACGGCGACCCCCCAGGCCCAGCGCCGAAACGGACAGGCCCAGAAAAAAGCGGCATCGTTCGGTTTGGCAAAAGCCACATTGTGGAAATTCGGGGCTTGATGTGCAGGCGCTACCGGAGCGCAGCGCGCCTACACGGGCGGCACCGGATATCCCCACCCCTACCCACGGCGCGGCAGGATCTAAAACGCGGAGGGGGATGGGCAATATGCGCCGAGGGGATAGCCTGCGGCGGCATCGACCCCCCTACCCCACGCCGAAACCACGGGGACGTGAATACGGGGCGCAGGGGCGGCACGTGGGCAACTAGTCCAACCGCGAGAAGATGGGGCCAAATACGGGCCTATATCGCGCCGTGTGAGGCCGTAGAACGCCTGCAGGACGGCGACAGACCACGGGGACAGCTTGGCATAGCGCCACGACACAAATAGCAGGTAGAAAAAAATTTGATTTTCGGTTTTCGCCGCGGACAAAAACCCAACCCCTCGCGCCGGTCTCACGCGGGCGGCTAGGCGTTGGGAGGTAGGGGGGCCATGGTGGACGTGCTAGGCTAGGCGCGCTTTGTGTGTCTGTGGAACATACAGGAAACAAGCCATACAACTGCACGTTGTCATGTTATAATGACAGCCGTACCACCCCACCGCACAGCAAGGGCGGGGCAACCGAAAGGCGGCAGTCATGGCCGACACACTGGCAACCACAACGGCAGGCGGACAGATCGCGCGCACCGCCAACGTAAGCGACGTTATAGCGGCGTACCTCGCGGAGCTGGATGCTAGCGAAAAGACGCGCGGCACCTACGCGAGGGCGCTGCGGCAGTATGCGGCGTGGCTTGACGGCGAGGGCCTTGCGCTTGAGCAGACCACGCGGGCGCACGTCATGGCCTACAAGCGGCACCTTGAGGAAAGCAAGAGCGCCAACACGACGAACCTTTACCTTGTGGCCGTGCGCGGGCTATACACGTGGCTCAACGCCAAGACCGGATACCCGAACGTGGCCGAGGGCGTGAAGGGCCTCAAGAAAGCCGCGCAGGTTGGAAAGGACGCGCTCACGCTCACACAGGCGCGCAACCTGCTCAACGCCGAGGCAATGGGGGAGCAGGGCCTACGCGACAAGGCTATGGTTGCGCTCATGCTGCGGCGCGGGCTGCGCACCGTTGAGGTATCGCGGGCGGACGTTGGCGACCTGCGGCAGGTTGGCGGCAAGGCCGTTCTATACGTGCAGGGCAAGGGCCACACCGCAAAGGATGACTTTGTTGTTCTCGGCGAGGGCGCGGAGCAGGCCATAGCCACATACCTCAAGGCCCGCAGGGACGCGGGCGGCGACGTGGGCGAGGGACAACCGTTGTTCGCTGCGACGGGCAACCGCAACCGCGGCGGGCGCATGACAACGCGCGCGATCTCTCGCATAGCCAAAGAGGCCATGCAGGCGCAGGGCATCGACTCCCCGCACATCACGGCGCACAGCCTGCGGCACACAGCCGTAACGCTATCGCTTGTGGGCGGGGCCACCGTGCAAGAGGCGCAGGCCATGGCACGCCACGCCAACGTATCCACAACGCTCATTTACGCGCACAACCTAGAGAAGCTAGAGGCCAAGGCCGAGGCGGCTCTAGACGTTCTGCTCGCGGGCTAGGCGTTCAACATGCGTTCAACGGCATACAACAGGGCAAACGTTCGCGAGCGTTCAACGGGCGTTGAACATCGTTGCACAGGGCGTTCAACACCGTTCAACGGACACACCTGCGGAGGCTCGCGGGGCGTGCAACACTGTTCAACACTTTGTTGAACGGCGAGAAGGGGCGAGCGCATGGCTACCGTACACAAGGGATACAGGCTGGACGTTGAGCTAGTGGAGCGTCTGGACGCATGGGCCGAGGCCCACGGCATGACACAGGCGGAGGCCGTGCGTACCCTGCTCGCGGCGGGGCTTGAGGACGATGGCGAGGGCCAAGAGGTAGAGGACGTGCGCTCAACGCACACCCAAGGCCAAGAGGACGGCGCGGGGACGGCGGACGCGGAAACGCGGGCCATGCTCGGCGAGCACATACGCGACCTGCGGGCCACCGTCTCAACGCTCACAGCGCAGGTAGCCGAGAAGGACGCACAGATTCACAGGCTCGCGGACATAGCAGACCACGCGCAGGCGCTGCAGGCGGCTCACGCACAAAAGCAGCTACTTGAGGCCGCGGGGGCCGTTGACGTTCAACAGGGCGTTGAACAAGAGGGAACAAGCCGCCAAGGCTGGCGCGCTAGGCTCGCGCGCTGGATCGCGGGCGGCAGGGAATAGGAGGCGGCGACGTGGAGCCGGACTTTAGCTATGAGGATTACCAGCGGATGCACAGGCTTGAGGCGGACTTGAAGGACGCGCGAGCCACGATAGAGGAACAGCGGCAGACGCTTGGCACCCTAAACAGGGCCATTCTTGACCTAGAGGCGGAGCACTTCGCGGACAAGCTGGAACGCGAGATTGACCTACAGACGTGGGACGGCATACACGCGGCGCACGTGGGCCACGACCTAGAGGAAATCGCCGACAAGCTCATGGCGGCTATCCTCGCATACTCACGCGGCGAGGACGTTTATGGGGCGCTCTACGACGTACACGGGGACGTGTGCAGCCTCATGGCGGACATAACGACAGATGGAAAAGGGGACTAGCCATGGAGCGCATAACGGCGGAAGAGGCCGCGCGCAGGCTCGGCATAAACCTCCGGACGCTTTGGCGTTGGCGGGACGCTGGCAAGATAGCCGAGGCGGGCCGCGTTGGCCGTAGCGTCATGTTCTACGCGCTGGACGTTGACGCGCTGCGGGGCGTTGACGCGTCGCACGATCTAGACTTGGCGGACGTTTACAGGCGGCTCGCACTGGCCGACACGTGGGAGGACGTTCACGCGCTCAAGAGCGACGTTGCGGACACGCTTTGCACGCACGCGGACGGCGAGGGCCGCGAGGCTATCAGCAAGGCTTGGCGGGCGGCTAGCGCCTTGGCGGCTACGCACCCGCAAGAGGGCGAGCGGGGACACTGGACGGCAGTTGCTAGGCGCTACGGCGCTTGGCTCGGCGTGAGCGCCGAGGAAACGGACGCGCTTATAGCGCGCAGGGCGACGGGGAGCTACGAGAGCGCCAAGGCCGAGGCCGAGGCGGCACCGCTTGACCCCGCATACACCGTGGCATCGTTGAGCAAGGGCGAGGCGCACGGCGTTGGCGCGCCTATGTCCGATAATGCGGAATAGCAGACATTGAGCAAGAGGCGATACAGTTGAGCGAACGCGAGAAGATACCCGAAAAGCTACAGGCCGAGGCCGAGGCCGGAGAGATAGCGGGCTGGATCACGTACGGCGACGGCGAAGAGGCGGGCGTATCCTCACAGGACGTTATCGACTACATAGCACGGAACAGCGCGGCGTTGCTGGATGATGGCGTACTTGAAACCACCCCGATAGCTGGCGGGCTTGCGCGTCTGGACGTTCACCTTGAGGCCATAGACGAAGGCTCGCCGTTCATGTTCGAAGAGGGGACGGGTATACCGCTGGCGCTCGGCACGTCTGCGGACGCGCTGCGCTCGGACGTTCCCTATTTCGTCCTGTTTCGCCGCGACGAAAGCGGGGAGTTTTCTGGCGGGCCTAGCAACGTGGGGCTTTGGGCGTGTCGCGAGGACGCGCTATGCACGGACGATGCAGACCAGTGGGAGCTTGAGGAAATCCGCCTAACCCTTGAGGACGGGACACCCGCGACCGCGGACAACCACGACCTTATAGAAACCCTTGAGGACGGCACGGAGGTAACGCACACCCTCGCGGAGTTTGGCCTAGACCCCGAAAACCTTGTGTCGTTCTACAACGCGGAGGCGGAAAGGTACGTATCCCTTTTCGACCTCATAGGCGGGCTTATCATCCTGCGGGCAAGCGTCGGCATTGCCTCACAAATGCGCGAGCGCCGCGAGAAGGAGCGCCGAGAGAAGGAGGCCACACCGCTCGCACAGTACGCCAAGGCCGAGGTTTTCCAGAACCACGACCTTAGCGCCAAGGCCATAGACGGGCTGTTTAGGGTAGCCATGGGCGAGCCGACATATGAGCTAGCGCCGCGATCTGGCAAGAGCAAGGAACGCTATGTGCTCACGGCATCCGAGGACGCTTGCACAAAGCTTTTCCAAGTGCGCAACGCCAACACGGAGCAGGTACGCGCGATACTTGATACCGTCCATTCATTGAAGAAGAACCCGAAAGCTGCGGAGTTTGCCTATGAGGGGCGCGTTTGGTTCACCGTCAACCACATAGCCGAGGAACTTCTTAGGACAAGCGCGGGAACCATCCGCGCAAAGGACTACCCGAACGCTCACGATCTGGTAGACGCTGCGCTTGAGGCCGCGTCTGGCGCACAGATAAAGGGAACATCTCCGGACGGGGCCACGACAAAGGTTGTCTACCTGCTGGACGCTATTAGGCTTGACAAGGTTGAGTACAACGGCGAGACGTACGCGGACGTTTGGGGGATAGCCGTTAGCGCGGAGACGCTTGCGGAGTACGCCGAGGCCAAGGACGGGCATACGTACCGCTACGCCCTACCAAAGCGGACAAAGCCGTTCACGCCGGATACCGTCTGGATTAACACCTACCTAACGGACGCTATGCACGAGGCCCGCGGCAAGCTGTACAGCGTGAGCAGGAACGGCAGGATAGGGCGCAGGCGTGGAGTAAACACCGTTCTCATACGGCGCGCTTGGCAGGGCGGGGAGCGCGCTATTTTTGATCTGGCATCACCAACGCGCCCGCTATCGTCACGCCAAAAGGACAAGGTTGTTCGCGGTTTTGAGGATGAGCTAACCAACATCGTGCGCGAAGAGGCCCACGGCGAGCGACACAAGGGTATGCCGCTCTACGTGCGCGCGTGGAGCGAACGCGACGGCGGCAAGGGACGCGGCAAGGGCGCATACCGCAACCTGTGCCTTGAGGTTTCGACCACCTTTAGGGCCGTGCGTGACGGCGAGGGCGGACACGGGGCCGTAAACCTGCGAGACGGCATCTCAAAAGCCGCACCCGACAACGCACCCAAATAGGTAAAACGCGTGGTAAACGTGTGAATAGAACACTTGTTGGGGGGGCTGGATTTTGCACTTAGGGGGGCTGGATTTTGCACTTAGGGGGGCTGGATTTTGCACTTAGCAAAAGTGCGATTTAGGGGCCTTTAGCTGCGAAAACAGCCCTTTTTCGTCTCTCCGTACAGTACGTACAGTACGTATTAGCCACGCGTCTGTTATTGCGCCGTTGGCGCTACAGCCGCGGGCTTGAAGCAGAATCGCTAGAGAAGAAGCCTCCCCACCGTTGGGCTTCTCACTTCTCAAGGCGGGGAGGAATACCAGCCGACAGAAAGGCGGCGATATGCCTAAAGGTTTAGCCGAAAAGCTGGCACAGGCGCAAGGGCGCGGCGAGACGTTGGCCGAGGCAATGGCGCGCGTGAAGGAGGCCGCACCCCTAAAGGACTATTGCGAGAGCCACCTAGAGAAGCGCGGGCGGGACAGCTACGTTTGTCCATTCTGCGGCAGCGGCAACGGGCCTAACCGTAGCGCGGCGTTCACCGTGACGGGACAGCGTTTCAAGTGCTTCTCGGCATCGTGCGGAAGGAGCGGGGACGTTTTCGACCTCGCGGGCGTGCTCGGCAACACCGAGGACAAGGCGGAGCAGCTAGAGGCCGTTGCGCGTTGGGCGGGCGTTGATGGATGGGACAGGGCCGCAGGCGTGCGAGATCGCGGCGCGGGCTACGGATGGGACGATACCGTTACCGTGCAGGACGAACCGCCAACACCTGCGCAGGCCCCCGAACCGACACGGACGGCGCAAAGTGCGGAGCCACCTGCGAACGGCAGGGCCAAGGCGGCGGACAGCCACGCGGAGGGGCGCGCGCGTCACGCGGCGTACGTTGAGGAAATGCGCGCCAACATCGGAATGGCCGAGGCCGTGGAGTACCTTGCTTCTCGCGGCATCGACCTAGAGACGGCGCAGGCGTGGGGCCTTGGCTACGACCCCGCGCCAACGCACGGATGGCAGGACGTTAACGGGGCGTGGCACAGCAGCGGGCGCATAGTCATACCGTGGGCGGGCGCGCCGTGGTACCACATCGACCGCGCTTGCGACGATAGGGCAAAGAACCTCAAGTACGACAAGCCGAGTAGCGAAGAGGTAGGGGCGCAACCGCTGTGGAACCCTGCGGCGCTTGAGGCCCCCGCGTTCTTTGTCTGCGAGGGCGCGCTAGACGCGCTCGCGATACAGGCGTGTGGATACGAGGCCGTTGCGCTCGGCAACGCTGGCGGAGCTAGCCTAGTGGCCGCTATGAACGGCACGGCGCAGGCGGGGACGGCGCTTCTCATGCTTGACTTTGACCAGCCAAAGCCGGACGGCAGGCGAGCGGGCCAAGAGGGCCAAGAGAAGCTTAGCGCGGACATGGAGGCCGCTGGCATCGACCACATTAGCCTAGACACGGAGGCTCTAGGAGCGAAGGACGCGGCGGAGCTGTTCGCGGCAGACCGCCAACGCCTAAAGGCCACGCTTGACACTTGGCACGCGCAGGGTATGGCGGAGCGTGAGCGGCGCAAGGAAGAGCGTTACGCGGCGGCGCTCAAGAGGCTGCACGTCGTGGACGCTGCGACTATCGCGGATAACATCTGCATGATGTCTAACCCCGTAATACCGATACCAACGGGGTTTGCAAAGCTGGATAAGGCGCTAGGCGACGGCCTGCAACCCAAAAACGTCTACGTCCTTGGCGGCACACCGTCAATGGGTAAGACAACGGCGGCGCTGCAGATTAGCGACCAGATCGCGGCATCCGGCAACACGCACTGTCTTTTCGTGAGCGTTGAGCAGCGCGCGCCGGAGCTAATCGCGAAGAGCCTTAGCCGAGTGCTGGCAACAAGGCCGGACGCGGAGGGGCGCGTACACTACGCAACGGCGCAAGACTTGACGGTTTATGCGAGGCGCATGGCGTGGAACGAGGACGTTTCCAACCTGCTCGCACTGGCCGAGGCGCAGGCGTACTATCGCGACGTGATAGCGCCGCGCTCGCATTTCATGGAGGGACAACAGCAGCCAACCGTTAAGGACGTGCGGGCAATCGCCGAAACCATAGCGGACAGGAACGGCGAGCCTCCCGTTATAACCATCGACTACCTGCAGCTTCTCTCTCCACCAAAGGGGCTAGAGCGTGCGGACGAAAAGAGCGTACTCAAGGCCAACATGGTAGCCTTGCGGCAGATGGCGGGAACGCTAAACACGCCTGTGATTGTCCTCGCGGCGTTGAGCCGAGACGGCGGGCTAAAGGCCATGGAGATAGACAGTTTCCGCGACTCTA
>Ga0326512_10001622_pt1 | contig 17076 bp, 27 predicted proteins | sample 1_2617_0518_D_FD_203652 | JGI IMG/M metagenome (GOLD analysis project Ga0326512, IMG submission 203652) | Bovine rumen microbial communities from UC Davis, California, United States - 1_2617_0518 | ecosystem: Host-associated > Mammals > Digestive system > Stomach > Rumen | place: USA... | reverse complement strand
TGGTATGGTCTTTTTTATTGGTGAAAATTATGGCAATGTCGAGTTTTCTAAATGTAAATGGATATGATCTTCCTTCACCGAGATATGGATTTCAATATGTAATACAGACTACCGTTGATGCAGGTCGAAACCTTAACGGTGCAATGGTCGGTCAAAAGGTAGGTCGTGACCTTATTAAGTTGGATCAGCTTCAATGGGTTGGGCTTGATACAGCAGAACGAGAGAGAATCTTACAGTTGTTTGATAACTTTTTCGTAGATGTAACCCTTGAAGATTGCCGGACAGGACAGCCTATTACAATCAAGATGTACCCCGGCGATAGAACGGTTAAACCCTTATTCGTTGACAAAGAAACACATATGATAAGCAAGGATGAAGTGCTTGCTGTAAATCTGATAGATTGCGGTTGGTGATAGATAATGCAAAAAGTATCTGACGAATATGTTGAGTCAATGAAAAGCATAGGGCGTAATCGTGGGTACTTGAAGATTACGATAGGCATTATCAATTCAGAAGCACAGGAGAATATAACTACAGACAAAAGTAGTCTTACATATTTTTCAGATGAATCGGTATTATATGGCGTACCTGTCACACAGCCTTATGCGACTTGCGAAGAAAATTATAGCAAAGTAGATGGAAGTATGTACTTCCTTCCTGCCGAAGATAGCGGTGCAACATTCTATGTCAATGGTATCGTTAGCAAGGATATAAACGGTAGCATCAGTTTTACTTTTAAGAATGGCGGTGTATATGATGTTGCAGGTTTCATTATTGATTTTGGGGATAATTACCCTGTCGATTTTACGATATCTAATGGACAGGAAACCTTAACCTTTACCGATAACGATAAGCGTTATTTTACAACGGAACAGGGCTTACACGATATATCCACCTTGACTATCACGGCATCGAGAATGTTGGATGGTCAGACAAGATTAAGGATATATAGCCTGTCGTTAGGTGTTTCAAATACCTTTACGAATGAAACGATCCTAAATTATACCCAAACAGACTATGTATCACCGATTGCGGAAAGCCTGCCAAGTTCGGATATCAGTTTTACGGTTGAAAATTACGATCAGTATTACAATCCTGACAATCCGAATAGTGTTCTTGCTTTCTTTCAGGTAGGGCAAGAAGTTAAGGTACAGTTTGGGTATGATACTCTGGACGATGGTAACATTGAATGGCTACCAGAGACAGTATCGCATCTAAAAACTTGGGCAGCTACAGATAGAGATGCTACTTTCACGGCAACGGATATCTTTGATTATATGTCTGGCATCTATTATGGTGGCAGATACTACCAAGATGGTATTACACTTCATGATCTTGCGATAGATGTAATTGAAAACGCAGGTATTGAGTCCTATAAATTGGACGCTTCACTTGATGATATAGTGGTACATAACCCATTACCTGCCGTTGATTACACACAAGCGTTACAGATAATCGCTAATGCTGCACGATGCACATTAAGAGAGGATCGTGAGGGCAAGATATATATAGAGTCTGTCTATATCCCCGATATGACAGATTTTGCGATAACAAGTAATGGGGAAACTGAATACTCAAATGTCCAGAATATAGCCACACAAACGGCTAAAACCGCATTTCCGTTATACTCACAAGACTTTACAAGGTTAAATGATGCAGGCATCGTATATATGCCTGATAGCGTTAATCCTGCTACAGTTGGATATGTGAGTAGCGAAGTATCTGATGAAAACGGTGACTTCAATGTTCATCCGACTATCACGATTGATGTTGGGATGGATTACGAAGCACCGATTTTCAATATCAAGTTTAGGAATGTAGCACCGAAAGCGTTTACGATTCACACATATCTGGGTGGTGAAGAAGTAGGCACGATAAATGCTACTGATCCTGATCTTGTATATGCAACAGATGACGGATTTGAGCCATTTGATGTGATGATGATTGAGTTCACCAAAGGCGCACCGAATAGCCGTGTTGTGATAGATAGCGTGTGGTTTGGTGATCCTACGGACTTCACATTACAGAGAAATCAGTTTTTCGATAGTCCGATAGCCACAAGGCAGGATCGGATTAAATCAATCAGCGTTTCGACTTTCAACTATAAAGAGAGTCAGGACGGGAAGAAAACTCTTACCACAACAACGATATCAAATGCTACGGATGATGAGTATATGCTTTATCCGAATAATCCGGCGTATGGATATGAGGTTGAGGTTGTAGAGGGTGACGCTGATGTTGTGATAGTAGACGATAGTGCTTATGCCGTGACAGTTATGCTGTCAAATGTGGCAAGTACAGATGTGAAACTATCACTTAACGGTTATGAATATGCGGTAGACGAGCAAATCTATACCTATGAACATAATGTCATAGGTTCAGAAAAGACTTGGAGCAATCCACTTATTTCAGACAATGAACACGCAAGGAAAATAGAGAAGTGGCTTGCTGACTATTTCCTTGGCGATATCGAATATGAGATTGATTGGCGTGGTGATCCGAGATTAGACGCTGACGATCTAATGAACCTTGAATTGAAAACAGGCGAAATTGTTACTGTCAGAGGTTATCAGAATACGATTGATTTTGGCGGTGCTTGGTCAGGACATATGAAAGCCCGGAAGATAAGCAAGTCAGAAGAAACAATCAGGACACAGGTTAGTCCACCTACGATAACCGCAGATGGTCTTGTCTATGATGGAACAGAGAAGTTTGCTATTGTCGGTGACTATGATGAGTCAATAATGACCGTTGGTGGTGTTTTATCCGGCACAGATGCAGGAAGTTACTACGCAACGGCTACATTGCTTGATCCAGAACACTATGAATGGAACAATGGCACGATTGGTGTTAGGCGTATTAAGTGGCTTATTCAGAAAGCACCGGGAACGATTACGCTTTCAAGGACAACCGCAACTGTTTCCAAATCTTCAAGTGTTGCAACGGTACAAGTTACCGAAGCATCAGGTGAAGTAAGTGTTTCAAGTTCTAATCCGTCAAAGATAAAGGTAAGCATATCGGATGGTCTGATAACGATAACAGGTCAAAAGTATGCACTTGGAACAGAGACAGTAACAGTAAGAGTTGCAAGCACAAAGAATTATGCGGTTGCTACGGCTACAATAACGGTTACCTGCTCAATGCTTAACATTGTATCGTGGTCATCTGGAACTATTGCTGATATCGCAGAAATGCTTGATGCGCATTATGATGGCATCATTGACATACATGATTATTGGTCGGTAGGTGATGAACGAAGCGTATCTTTATCGGCTATGAGTGCGGTAAATGTAGGTGAAAGCCATACGGCACAGACAGTTACTTTTGTTCTACTTAATGCAGGTGGCAAGGAACTTGTTAATCCGATAAACGGTATAAGCGAATGTGCATTTGTAGTCGGTCAAAAAGGTACACTTGGTAGTGGTACTACACAGCAACCGGGATATATGCAATCATCGGCTACCAACTATAACGGTTGGGTTTCAAGTAACAGGCGTACTTGGTGCAATAATCAGTACAGAAACGCTATACCTGCTGCTACAAGGGCATTATTCAAGCAACATTACAATTACCTGTCGGGTAATGCTTCTGCAAAAACTTATAGGCAATCAGCAGATTATTTTTGCTTGCCAAGTGTAAAAGAGATATTAGGCACAGTAGGTAGTGCTAATGCCGGAGCAGAAGAAAAGAACGAGCAGTTTGAATACTACAAGACTTCCGCTAATAGGATTAAGCGTGTAAGTAAATCTACAACGGCAGCTGCATATTGGACTTCATCGAAGAGATATTATCAATACGATACAACTGCAACATACTCATATCAGTTTAACCTGATTAGCACAAGTGGAGCATCATCAGTAGCCGTTGCTAATGTGAATTACGGTATTGCACCGCAAGGAGTCATCTAATGGCTGAATGGATAACACCTAAAACAGATTGGGTGGCAACAGACCGATTCAATATATCGGATTACAACAGGATAAAGAACAATCTGCAATACATACACGATGAATCCGAGAAGATTTACGGTGAGTATTCGATAACGGATATGGGAAGTGATCTTGATTCATACGGTGGCTATTGGAGTGCAGATAACTTCAATGCCTTTGAGAACAATCTCCATACAATAAATGAGCATATGCTAAATGCGTCTATCGGCACTAAAATGACCTTTTATCCGAATGGCGCATTTATTGGCTATGCTGAATTGAATCGCATTGAATCGGTCACATTAACGCTTAAATCGACTATAGATGGATGGTATGAAGCAATGGCTACACTTCCGTTCAGGCTTGGTGCTAAAAGAGCGATGAGGGTATAAGCGATGGCAATAGCTAAATTACCCACTAATTTCATAGATGCACAGACTACGCAACAGAAGTACAAGGTTACGGATGTTGGCAATAACGAAGCGTTATTTGAGGATGTAAGCGAATACTCACAGGATGGATCGTATTTTGGTGCGAATGAGATAAACAACCAGCATCAGGCAATAAATGACCTGATAACGCTTGCTGAAAGTACAGAATCGTCTATTGCAAGGTTGAAAAGTGGCTCACTTCCAACAGAGAGTGTTACATATGCGGAATCGGTTACTACAGTAGATACGGCAGATAGAGCCACAACCGTAAAAAGTGTTAATAATGACATAGTTATCAACGAACAGACACTTACATTTACCAATAAGGTATGTACGATATCCAATAGCAAAATCACGGCTGATTCACTTGCAAATGTGATTTTTAGCAGAGATACAGTTGATGTTGCAAGAAAATCTGTAATATCCGTAGAAACAAGTAACGGTGCGATCACATTAAGAGCAGGAAGAACACCGAGTAGTGCTTTGAAAGCACGAATAAACATAAGGGTAATATGATATGGCAATCACAAAGTTATCCACAAGTTACAAAGACGATATCATTAACACAGAGGTAAATGAGCATCGTAAATATCGAATGACAGCCGTATCTGGTGAAGCCGATACATATAGCCTTGAAGATACTACTATCTATACTCAAAAGGGTACGGATTACAAGGCAAATGATGTTAACACAACAAATGCTACAGTAAATGAGGTTATAGACCTTGCCGAGCAAAATGAGTCAGATGTAGCAGGTTTGATAGATGGTAGTGTGGTTATCAATAAAGCAAACACCGCTACAAGCGCAAACAAGGCTAATACAGCTACTTCCGCAACAACCGCAGGAAGTTCAGAGAATGATTTTATCCTGTGCGATCAGCGTACACTTACCTTTTCAAGTGGTGTATGCCAGATAAACGATGCAAGGATCACGGCAAACAGTATCGCAGATGTATATTTTACATCAGAGACTATCGCAAATGCGGAGAGTGCCAATATAACAGTTGAAACTTTTGCAAACTATGTCAGGTTATACAAGGCGGTAGATACCACAGGAACGATTGTGGCTACTATTCGCATAAGGGTGGCTTAATATGAGAGGAAGAACAAACGCTACAAATGGTGGCATTTTCTTAAACGCTACCACAGATACATTTGAGGTTGCATCCGGGAATAACATAGTTGCAGGGGATTTTGTAGAGTATGTGTATGATACAGAATACACATCTTTAGAAGGTTCTTTTACTACTAAAAACTATCTTGTTGATAGCACTACAAATCTTTATATTGCTATTAAAGAAACGATACCTACATTATTCACTTTCGATGGTGAAACCATTACTGTAGTTGGTACATACCCTTATAACGCATCATATTTAGTAAAATATAGCGATACTATATATATTGCATCAAATACAGATGCTATATATGTACTTGAAGTTGATGTTCAAAATCAAAGTTTTAACCTTATTGCATCTAAAACAGGTATTGGATATATCAATTTCAGATATGATACAGATACATTTTTGTGTGTTATCCCTACATCAAGTTCAAATAACGGGGCTATAAGGGTATATAATTGTTCTGATTTAACTAATATCACCTTGTTAAAAACAAATACAAATAAGACCTGTAATACTCCATTATGTGTTTATGATGGAGTAATGTATTGCGTCTATGGAGCAACAGGTTCGTCTTATGGGCGTATGTATATGTTCCCATATACAATCAATACATCTACAGGTGATGTGACGCAAGGTACATTGATAGAAATTGCATCAACAGGGAGTTCGGCAAGTGCTGTATCAAGTGCTGTATATCCTTTATCTTCAAAACTATTAGATGATCGTTTTCTGATATTTGGATATAGATTTACATCCTATAGTTCAACAGCAGTATGGATGTGTGTTTATGATTTTGTTCAAAACGCTAAAGTGGTAGACGAATTTTACCAAATTGACAATAAATTCGTCACAAGCCATTATTCATCGGAGATAAAAGACGATGGAACTATAGTTGTATGCTCACCGGGCGCAAGTGGTGAATTTAGGGGATTTGTTTTATTTAAGTTCGATAAAACTAATCTAACACTTTCTATTCTTGATTATAAAGAATCAAGTGTTTCAAATTATAGGATTCTTGATTATCAGAATAATAGATATTCAATACATCATCCAAATGCTTATTTGCCATTTGAGGTATCGAATAACAAACTAATAGTTGGAGAACTTACTGACACCGTACAGCAATGGCAAGGATCAGGAAATCCAATGGGCGTAGCGAAGCAATCCGGCACAGCAGGAGATACGATAGAGGTCTACATACCACAGGTAAACAGTTAAGGATAGTCAATCGGCTATCCTTTTTTATTGGAGAAAAACAATGAGAAGAGGAACGACACCGACAATCAAAATCAATATCAAAGGCGTACCAATGTATGCGGTGCTTGATTGGTATGTAACTATTTCACAGGAATGTACTGAAATCACAAAGACAGGTGATGACATTACGATTGATAATACGGTCTTGTCTATCACTCTATCTCAAAAAGAAACAATGCGGTTTAGACCGGGAGAAGTAGAGATACAGATCAGGGCAAAGACTGTAGATGGTGTTTATATCGCAAGTGAAATTTGCACAGCAGATATAGGCAGGATTTTGTTTAACGAGGTATTGGACTAATGGCAGAAGTATTAGATATTCCTATGAGCCTTGATCCATCAGTTGAATTTGAGATTGAATTTGATATCAGTTATGGGCAAGGTGGCAAATATCCTGATTATGAGGGTGAATATGTTGTGACTCCTGCAATACAAGAGTCAAGGGTTTTACCAACGGCAGGCAGGAGTATGACCGATGATTTGACCATTACACAAGTTCCGTATGCGGAAACTTCAAATATAGGTGGTGGTATTACAGTAACAATAGGCTTGGAATAAGCAGAAAGGATTAAAAAAATGGCAGTTTCAAAAGTAATTTACGGAAATCAGACTCTTGTAGATTTAACCGCAGATACAGTTGTAGATAATAAACTGTTAAGTGGTTACACAGCACACGGAGCAGATGGTGAAGCAATCACAGGTTCTTGTACCTTTGATGCTGATACATCAGATGCAACTGCACTTGATTCTGAAATCTTGGCTACCAAGACAGCGTATGTTAATGGCAATAAGTTAACAGGTTCGATGGCTAACCGGGGTAGCGTTTCAGGTACAATCTCTGATTTAGCAACTCCTTACGCTATACAGAGTGGTTATCACGATGGCGGTGGTAGCGTTAGCATTGATGCAACCGAAGCAGCGAAGATCATCCCTACTAATATCCGTAAGGACATAACTGTACTTGGCGTTACAGGTACAATGGAGGGTTCTGAAAGTGTTACCTCTGGTGCGGTTAATGCAACTCCTTATACTACAGCACAGACCATCGTTCCGGCTGATATAGGGAAAGATTATATTTCCGAAGTAACCGTAGCAGCTATAGCTTATGTAGAAACAGATAACGCAGCAGGTGGAAAAACCGTCACAATCGGTACAGTAGCACCGTCATAACAAGCAGGATTATCTCGATAGATAAAGAGGGTAAAAGATGAATATTGATGTTATGAGTGTAATCACAATTATATCTGTGTCGTGCAATGTGCTACTTGGTATTCTTGCGTGGCGTAGAAATTCAAAGACAGACGATATGGCAGATGCAACGCAGACCGCAAAAATCATAGCAAAATTGGACACGATAGAGAATACTGTCTTGGATATCAAATCAGAGAGTAAATCCTTGCGTGGGGAAGTACAGGATATGTGGAAACACATTACTATACTTGAAGAGCGCATTAAGTCTATCGAGGATAAATAGGAGGATGATTCAATGGTAAAAGCAACAGATTGGACTAAAAAAGGTCAGAATCTTTACCATATTGAAGCCATTGCTGATACCAAAGAAGAAGTGGACGAGGGCGCACCGATTATAGGTATTCCTGAAAACTATCAGCTTGAAATGGGTTCTTCCATTATGACAGTTGATGGAGAGATTGCGTTTTTAACTTCTGACGGAATATGGAATTGGGTTGGTGCAGGCGATTAAGGAGGTGGCGTTATGGCGATCAATAGAGAAACATACGCACTTTCAAAAGCGTACACGGATAGAGTAATTAAAGAACACAGAGGTTCAAATAACTACAATGACTTATCCAACCAACCCAAAATCAATGGTGTTACTTTGATTGGCAATAAGTCTGGGAAAGATTTAAGACTTTCAACAACCTATACGGTTGAGGAAGATACACTTATCATCTCATAAAGGAGGAATTTTAAGATGGCAAACATTAAAAAAATAATGCTCCCCGGTTCGGAAGAAGCATATGATATTGTCGATGCAGGCGCACGACAGTTAATCTCCGAATTACAGGAGTACACCGAGTATCTGGGTGTTACCACTACCGCAATCGAAGATGGTGACAATACTAACCCTATTGAGATCGGTGGAGAAGAGGTTACCGCAAAGAAAGGTAACATTGTTAATTATGGATCAAAAGAATTTATCTGGAATGGTCTGATTTGGCAGGAATTTGGTGATCTTTCAGGTCTTGGTGATCTTGCATTTGCTGACAGCGCATCTACAAGTTACACTCCGGCAGGTACAGTTTCAACTCCTGATATTGATATCACAGGCGTTACGGCTGAACTTGCAGCCGCACCTACTATCGACATTACAGGTGTAACGGCTGCTCTGGACTCTGCACCTACCGTTACTATCGGTGGACAGGCAACCGCAAGCAAGCCTGACATAACTGTAACACCTACCAAGACCACTATTGATGAACTTGATAGCGTTGGTTCACTTCCGCAGGTAGTAATGCCTACTATGAGTGTTGAGAATGAGGTTCTTACCTTTACTCCCGGATCATATGTCGCAGGTTCACTTCCTACCAAGAAGCAGACCACAGAGGTTCTTACAGACGCAAGTGCAGCTCTTAATTCTGCACCTATTGTTGATCTTACTAATGTAACCGCAACCGCAAGCGCACCTTCTATCTCCGTAGCAGGTACGGCAACGGCTAATAAGCCTGCTGTTAATATTAGTGGTACAGCAACCGCTACACAGCCTACCTTCGCAGGTACAACGGCTTCTATAGAAGTTACACCTACCGTCTAATCACAACTATATGGGGAATATCTGCGTAAGTGGGTATTCCCCATTGTTAGGAGAGTAGATATGAGTAAAATAAACCAGATTAAACCAACTCCTGAAAGTGAGCCATATGATATCGAATTTAAGACAGGATCATATGACAATCTTAACAATCAGCCGAGTGTTAACGGAGTCACATTAAGTGGAGATAAGTCTACACAAGATTTAATTCCACTTGGCAGAGGACTTGAATACGGAGCAAACGGAGAATTACAGATCACTTATGCAGAAGCGCAGAATGTAGGCGGTGGAACAACAGTAACGATAGGATAGAATTTATGAAGAGGTTGCAAGACATTCCTTTAGCAAATTACATCATATTTTCAATATTCATTATTCTAATTTATTCCATCGTAGAATTTATCTTTTCAATAACAACAGGCATATCACACGAAACCTTGACAACTTGTGTGTATGCCTTTTTTGGTACAGAGATAGCGTCTTGTGCGTTTATCAAAGTCTATAAGATCAAGAAAGAAAGCGAGGAATATGACTATGAGTAGTGATGCTTTTTTGACGATAGTAAGGGCAATACTGACGATTATCGTAACTATCGTGAGTGCTTATGTAATTCCCTATATCAAACAGAAGATAACGGCAGAGGATATGGAAACGATCAATTATTATATTCAGCTTGCCGTGAAATGTGCTGATCAAATTTATACGAAAGATGAGTATAAACAAAAGAAAGAATATGTGGTCAATTATATTTGCAAGGTTATTGATGAAAAATTGCATATCAAATTAACCGAGCAAGATGTTGACACACTTATCGAGGGCATAGTTAATCGAGAACACAATAATGGGGTGCGATGATGAGCAATTTGCAAATTAAAGAGTATGAGGAATTGCAATGAAAATATCACAGACAGGCATTGAGCTGATAAAAAAATATGAAGGTTGTCATCTCACGGCGTATATATGTCCGTCTGGTGTACGCACGATAGGTTATGGACATACGGCTGATGTTTTCCAAGGTCAGACTATATCGCAGGCACAGGCAGATGCGATATTGAGGGCTGACATTGAAAGATATGAGAAATATGTCAACGCTTACAATGATACATACCATTGGACGCAGAATGAGTTTGATGCGCTTGTGTCCTTTACCTTTAATTGTGGGGCTGGCAACTTAAAGAAACTCACAGATGATGGCAAGAGGACTAAAGCGGAGATTGCTAATGCACTACCTAACTATAACAAGGGTGGTGGCAAGGTCTTGAATGGTCTTGTAAGACGCAGAAACGAAGAGAAAGACTTGTTCTGCAAAGGTAGTACACCTACACCTAAAAAGTCCGTTACAGAGGTTGCTAAAGAGGTTATAGATGGCAAGTCGGGTAACGGCAATGATCGCAGGCAGAAACTTACTAAAGCCGGATATGACTTTAGCGAAGTGCAGGCAGAGGTTAACAAGTTATCAAAGCCTAAAGAGTCATCACTTACCAATGAAATCATAGCAAGAGCCATAAAGGAAGTTGGTACATCTGAAAGTCCTGCCAACAGTAACAATGTCAAGTATAATACTTGGTTTTACGGCAAGGAAGTTTCCGGGGATGAATACCCTTGGTGTGCTACATTTATATCGTGGATTTTCAGAGATCATCAGGAGTTATGCAAGAAATCCGCATCTTGCCTTGAACTTCTTGAATGGTTTGAGAAACAGGGGTGTTTAACTAAGAAACCACAGGCAGGTGATTTAGTGTTCTTCAAGTACAACATTAACAACCGCAGGACTAACCATATCGGACTTGTGATAGGGGTAGATGGCAAGACATTAACCACTATTGAGGGTAACACTTCCCTTACATCGCAAGACAATGGTGGCAAGGTTATGAAACGGACAAGGCAGGATAACATAGTTGCTTTTGCTCATCCAAGGTATGAAATGTGACAGAGGATTAAGTTATGGCACAAAACGAACACATAAACAAGGTCGTGTATAACGGCAATACGCTGATTGACCTTACAAATGATACATTAACGAAAGAGACATTGATAGGGGAAACAACGAAAGCTTTTCTTCCATCTGGTGAATTAGTAAATGGCTCTGATTTAGGTGCATTAGTTGTTGTGAATAATAAGTATGTAAAATTGATATTGTCTACTTCAATGGCAAGGGTTGAGGGTACAAAGTTAATTATTGAGGAGGCTGAATAATGGCAAGGATAGACCAGATACAAGTAGGTGAAGATATTTATGATATGAATATAGTAGAAACTAAATACGCAATTTCTGATCAATATTCCACGGATGAAAAGATAATAGGTACTTGGGTTGACGGGAAACCTATTTATCAAAAAACTATTTCGTATGACAACTCAAGTTCAAATCCAACAATAATAGATGTGACTGATTTAAATATAGACAGATTTATCTATTATTCATTTTCTACTGGAGTATCTTCGGAGGGATATAATCAAGGAACAGGCCCATATTATAATTCTTCATCTGATTACTTAAATGTGTATCTAGATACTTCTCAATCTAGTAAGTTGCAATTATATATCCGGCGGGGTGATTATTGGTTCAAAACAAAAAATGGATATATTACCATCCAGTACACCAAAACAACAGACGTTTAATATATTATGTGGTACATAGTATGAATACAATAGATAAAATCCTAATATCAATAGCAGGCTTTTTGGTGAGGTTTACGGTGATAATATGATAGTAGATGAAATAGACGAGGTATTATAAATGCCAAAAGAAATAAACAAAATAGTGTTAGGAGATACTTCCATAATCGACTTAATGCAAGTAAATGCAACTCCGTCAGATGTTATTAAAGGGCGTACTTTCCATAAAGCTGATGGAAGCATAGGAACGGGAACTGCTGTTTTAGGAGCAACGGTTAGTGGATCAAGGATAAGCGTTCCCGGGAAAACATTTGTGCCATCAAGTTGGGCTGATGGAACTGATGAAGAAATAGCAGCTATGGTAAGAGCTCATTATGATGGGAAAATAAAACTATCAGATTATTGGTCTGTGGGTGACGAAAGAGTAGTTAGTCTTTCTGCTATGGAAGCGACAGGAGTAGAAGAATCACACGCTGCGCAAAATGTTGTATTTGTTTTGTCTAATGTTGGTGGCAAATATTTAGCTGATGGTGTTACTGAATGTGCATTTCAGGTAGACCAGAAAAATACCTTGAATGAAACAGGTTATATGAATAGCACTATGACTAACATAGGTGGTTGGAAAGATTCTGCAAGGCGTACTTGGTGTAATTCGGTTTATAAAAATGCGATACCGTCTACTTTGAGAGGAATATTCAAAGAGTTTATCAATCAATCAGGTACAGGCGGTAGTAGTTCAAGTGGGGTTGAAGATACAACTGATACTTTTGCATTGAGAGCAGAGATAGAGATATTTGGTAGCAGGTCTTATTCGGTATCGGGTGAGGGTTCTCAGGTTACTTATTATCAGACTTCAAGTAACAGAATCAAGCAAGCTAACGGTAGTAATTCCGCTTGGTGGGGGCGGTCACCCAAGTCTGGCAACAGTTATCGCTTCTGTTATGTCAATACCAGCGGCAGACCCGATTACGATGGTGCTTACGACGGTATTAAGTTTGCTCCCTTCGGCGTAATATAAATTAAAGAGTATGCAACTGATTAACAATTCAATTTCACTTCCCAAGATTAAGAGTTATTGAATGGATAAAACCCGTGTAAAGGAATGGTTTATGCGGTTTTTGACAAATACTGTTTCTTATGATTATAATTGAGGTATGGAGCAGAGTGTATCACAATATACCCACGAACAGGATATGGCACGAATGGAGAGAATGAATAAGCGGTTGTTTATTCTTGCTCTTGTTTTGGTTATATTGCTTGTTGGGAGTAACATAGGCTGGCTGATTTATGAGAGTCAATATCAGGTAATGCAATCGACAGTTGAACAAGAAGTTGATACAGGCGAAGGCAATGCCACAGTAATAGGGATAGGTAATTACAATGGCGAAAGTGAAACAGACAGTAACAACACGGAAGAGAGTCCGTAAAGTTCCAAACGGAATGGTGAAGTGCAATGTATGCGGCGGGCGAGGATATCACAAAGCTCCAAAACGCAAATGATTGAATACAGTAACACAGAAATTCTAAACCTTATTGATAATTACATCCATAAGCAGAAATACCGAAAGATACTCAAATTGCGTTACATTGATGGGATGACATATCAAGCAATCGCAGAACATCCTGAAATTGATATGAGTGTCCGGCAAGTACAAAGAATCGTCTACAAATACGGAGATAAAATACTTCTAAAGTTAAAGCCCTGATCTAAATGATTGGGGCTTTATTTTTTTGTCTGAAAATGTCGTAAAAGTGGCATTTCCGAGACATTTCAACCTTTCTACATATTTTCTATCATTAAGCCATAGAGGTAATAACTTATGGCTTATCAGTTTTACAATCCTAATCCACTTAATAAATCTGTAGGTGATTGCGTAGTAAGGGCAATTACCAAGGCTCTTGATGAAGATTGGTATAAGATTTACTCTGATTTAACCGTACAAGGTTATGCTCTATGCGATATGCCCTCATCTAATTCTGTTTGGGGGCAATATCTGAAATCTAAAGGATATCGAAGATACATAATCCCAAACACCTGCCCTGATTGTTACACGATAAGAGATTTCTGCGATGAACATTCGCAGGGTAACTATATCGTATGCACAGGAAGTCATATTGTAACGATCATTGACGGAACATATTACGATTCTTGGGATTCTGGGGATGAGATACCTGTTTTCTATTGGACGGAGGAATAATCTATGCCAGCAAATTATCCACAGTATTACTATCCACAATATGCAATTCAACCACAGCCTGTGATGATGCAACCGCAACCTACAGCACAGCAGGTTCAAGCACAGAGCCAACCTATTCAACCACAGACACCACCGATTCAGAATAGCGGTTTTGTTATGGTGCCAAGTGAGGAAGAAGCATATCGTTATCCTGTCGCACCGGGGAATTGTGTTACTTGCAAGGTAATGAACAAACCTATTGTGATTGAGAAGTCTATGAGTTTTTCACAGTTGGATAATCCCAAGATCGACAGATATAGACTTGTGCGTGAGGAAGTCGTAGACGAGCCTAAAAGCGTTGAAACTGTCGAAGTGGAGAATGATGCACAGGATGAATTAAAAGCCGAAATAGAAGCCATACGGCACGATATAGAGGACATTAAAAAGAAACTCTATGCACCTGTTAGTAATAAACCTGTCGCTAAGAAGAAAGAGGTAGAGGATGAATAACTTTCAAATGGTATCACAGTTTATGCAGAATCCTTTAGGTATGCTGATGCAACGATTTAACATCCCTAATGATATGAATAACCCTGACGATATTATTCAGCACTTGCTTAATTCCGGGCAAGTCACACAGGCACAAGTCAATCAGGCTATGTCTATGAGGAACAATCCGGCTATACAGATGCTTATGAGAGGTGGAAGAAGATGAATTTGATTAAGAAGAGAATAGACGCATACATTATGAGTCTCATTGAAAAGGATAATCTGACCGTAGAGGAATACTTGATCCTGCTCAATGAATACGAAAGACGCAAGGCAGAATCAGAGGTTGATAGCAATGATACGATTCTGCGGATATTTAAGACATTGAATTAAACGAGATTAAGGCAAGATGCGCATAGCCTTGATATACACGGATTACACATTTAGTGGGTGTAATTCCTAACCTACAAAAATTTATAGGAGGTAAAAAAAGATGGCTTTAACAGACGAAAGTGGAAATATGGTTATGCCTGTTTCCCCTATGTATGGTAACGGCGGTGGTTTCGGATTTGACGGAAACAACGGTTGGTGGATTCTCCTGTTACTCCTTTTCGCTTCTAATGGCGGTTGGGGTGGTTTTGGTGGATTCGGCGGTATGGGCGGTTTTGCTGCTGACGGAGCAATGCTCTATCCGTGGATGAATCAGGCACAGATCACTACAGGTGGTTTCCAGAACGCAGCTACCAATTCTGCAATATCTTCATTACAGAATAGCGTTACAAGTGGTTTTGGTGATGTTCAGAACGCTCTTTGTAGCGGATTCGCCGGAGTAAATGCAAGCGTAGCAAATGGCTTTGCACAGGCTGAAATAGCCAACAATTCAAGACAGATTGCAAATATGCAGACCGCATTTGCTAATCAGACTGCTATGAATCAGGGATTTAACAGCCTTGCATCACAGTTAGCGTCATGTTGCTGTGAGCAGAGATTGTCAAATTGCCAACTTTCAAACACCGTACAGAACGAGGGCAACGCTACACGCTTTGCAGATGCAAACAACACAAGAGATTTGCTTACTGCATTTAACTCTGGTATTCAGAGCCTTAAAGATCAGCTTTGCGATTATCGTAACGAGCAGAAGGATGATACGATTGCACAGCTTCGTTCTGAACTGCTTTATGCAAGAGGTCAGGCATCACAGGATGTTCAGACAGCAGCTATACAGGCAGGTCAGAGAGGTTTGGCTAACGAAATTGAGCAGTATGTACTGCCTACTCCACGCCCGGCTTACATCGTACAGAACCCTAACTGTTGCGCACCTACCGCTTGCGGTTGTGGTGGCTTCTGATAAGGGGGTGAGTTTATGGCAGCCGAGTATAGTGCTAATGCGGCACAGATCGTGCCTATTGGCGGTAGCGTGATTTTCACAGAATCTCCTGTACCTTGCAATCGTGGTCTTGTTTACCACAGAGAAGATTCAGGGATTTTCCGACTTGCCAATAAGTTCTTCCGTCAGAATGTTTGTAATTGCTGGAGAAGAAACACTAACTATGAGGTAGCTTTTCACGCAAATATCGCTGTTCCTACAGATCAGACTATCCCTGACACCGGGATATCCCTTGCAATCGCTATAGATGGTGCTGTTGATCCGTCAAGCACGATGATCTATGTACCTGCTGCGGTTGAAGATTTGGGAAATGTAGGAGCAGATATTATCGTGACAGTTCCTTTTATGTGTGGTTGTTCTTCCGTATCGGTAGTGAACACAAGCACTATTCCGATTACAGTACAGAACGCAAACATTCTATTCGACAATTAAGGGGAGGTAACCTATGGAAAGTTTAATCAAAATCAGAGAAATGCTTATGGATGAACTTGACCATTGCGCACAGAAAGATCAGTTATCGAACAACTCCCTCTTTACTGTTGACAAGATCACTCACGCTATCAAATCCATAGATACCATTATGGCTATGGAAGATGCCGGATATTCCAATGATGACTATTCTATGCGTGGTAACAGTTACGCAAGACGCAATTCAAGGGGTAGATATCCAAGAGACTCCTATGGCGGTAACAGCTATCGCAATTATAGCCGTGGTTATAGCCGGGATGAAGCCAGAGATGAACTTGTGAATCAGTTAAGAGATATCGCAATGAGTTCTGATGGTGAGAGTAAGCAGATGATCGAAAGTTGGATCAGACAGGTTGAGCAGGGATAGGATTTGTACTATTTTGTATCAGGGATTGACACAAATCTTTAGAAGCCTTATAATTTCAG
>Ga0326512_10001621_pt1 | contig 17083 bp, 28 predicted proteins | sample 1_2617_0518_D_FD_203652 | JGI IMG/M metagenome (GOLD analysis project Ga0326512, IMG submission 203652) | Bovine rumen microbial communities from UC Davis, California, United States - 1_2617_0518 | ecosystem: Host-associated > Mammals > Digestive system > Stomach > Rumen | place: USA... | reverse complement strand
TTGGAGTCCAGACGCTTCTGTTGGCGCAAAATACTATGAAGGTCCTGCTATTATCACTTCATTGCAAGCAAATGCTAATACTGGTGAAAATGCAACTTATTCAATCACATTGACAGGTAACGGTGCGCTCGAGTAGAAGACAGTTGCACAGGCATAATTAAAGAAATAAACGCTTTCTTTAAAGCAGGTATTCATAAATTTTCAAATTCATTAAAGTAAAGTAATTTTTAGTCCAGTTAATCTCTGTATTGACTGGACTTTTTAGTGTTTGTTAGATAACATTAGCAATAACAAATTATAAAATAATAAATTAATGGATAATATATGGATGAGGAAAAGATTAAATGTATTTACTATATTAAAGACACAAGAACAGATAAGATAATTTATATTGGTCAGACAGAAAATTATAAGCAAAGAAAATACTGTCATTTTGGTCATAAGAAAAAGCCTGTAGACAAATATATGTTTGAAGAAGGAAGAGAAAACTTTATAATGGAAATGTTTGATATAGACTGTTCAAATATGTCTGATGATGAAAGAAAACAGAAAGAAGATGAATTAATTATTAATTATGATACTATAAATATTGGATTTAATAAAAATCGATCAGGAATGATTTCAAAAAATGATAATTACGAAAGTTTTAAACGCAAAAGAACCTATAGAAATAATATAGAACATTATAAGAAATATCAGAAACAATATAAAAATACAGAAAAATATAAAGAATATACAAAAGATTATTATCAGAAACATAGAGAAGAAATTATAGAAAGATGTAAATTGTATCAAAGACAATATAGATTAAAGAAAAAACAAGAAAAAACAGCCTTATCAGAAGGCTAATAAATATTTAAAATTAAAAAGAAGAAATATGGATATTGAGATTAAAGGAGAAGTAGTAAAGCTTAAGTATTCATTTAGAGCTTTAATGATATATGAAAATATTATGAATAAATCATTTCAGCCGCAAGGAATAACAGAGATCTTGACTTTTATGTATTGTGTAATTTTAGGTTCACAAAAAGGATTGGAATTTACATACGATGAATTTTTGGATTTAATTGATACACAACCAAATTTAATAAAAGAATTTTCTGAATGGTTGACAGCTACAGTAGAGCAAAATAATGCTTTAATGATGAAGAATGTATCTGATGATGATAAGAAAAAAGCAACAAAGATAAAGAAGAACACAAAAAACTCTTGATAGCTCATCAAGTATTTCAGACTTTGGTGGTAGAAATGAAACTAATAAGTTTTGAATACTTTATGAGCGAACTTTAGGAATATGAAGTAGAATTATTCTATGATTCTTTGAAGTATGCCAACAGGCCAGAATGGGAACAGACAAGGTTACTGATGTATATTCTTGCCCAGGTTAATTCAAAGAAAAAACTGGAAATAACAGATTTAATGAAGTTTCCATGGGATGATAATTATGAAGAGTCAAATAAAGAATACAATGAAGAGGAACATAAGAGGTTAAGAGAAAAAGCCTTAATGATGGAAAAGATGTTGCAAGCTCAAAATAAAAAGGATTCTGAATAAGGATCCTTTTTTTGTCCCTGCTTATAAGCTAATAAATATAAAAATTCTATATAATTCAAATGGCTAATGACTTAAAAATAACCGCTTCACTTTAGGATAATTTATCAGGTGGGTTGAATACTATAACTGAAAGTCTTGGTAAAAATAAGAAAGCAGCAGAGCAGGCACAGAAATCCCTTAAGAATATGCAGGGTAGTATAAATTCTGTATAGTCTTCTTTAGCTGGGCTTATAGGGGCTTTTTAGTCTGGAAATTTTATTGCATTTGGTCAATAGGCTATTAATGCGGCAACTGCTATGGGTGGTTTGACAGGTGCGATGGGTGCAGCCACTGGAGCAGCAGGCGGACTTGGTGCAGCAATGACAGCAGCTTTGGGTCCAATAGGACTTATAGTTGGTGCTATTGCAGCAGTCGGCGCGGTTGGCTTTACAGCAGCAAAGGCAGCAAGTGAACTTGATACACACCTTGATAGTTTACAGTCTTTGACAGGTCTTGATGATACTGCAATGAAGGATATGTCAAAGGCAGCCGTTAATATGTCTAAAGACTTCAAAGCTTCTGCATCGGATATTGTAGATTCAATGAAGCTTATTGGTTCTCAGGCACCGGAATTGCTTAAGGATCAGGAAGGATTAAAGTCTGTTACAGCGGCAGCAAACACCTTGGCAGAAGCTGGCCAGATCGAGGTAGTAGATGCAGCAAAGGCTATTACAACCACAATGAATCAGATGGGTGTAGCAGCAAGTGATGCAAGCGGAATTATTAACACATTAGCAGCAGCTTCTCAACAGGGTGCTGCAGATATTGCATATTTGAATACAGCATTTGAAAAGGCTGGTACTATGGCAGCAAAGGCAGGCATGAGCTATGGTGATTTAGCAGCAGCCGTTGAAACAGTTGGTCCTAAGTTCTCTTCTGCAGAAGTAGCAGGCCAGAAATTACAGGCGACTTTACTTGCATTATCTGTTCAGGGTAATGATAATTTCAAACCTGCAGTTGTCGGTATGTCACAGGCACTTGATAATTTGGCAAAAGCTGAATTAACAGACGCTCAAATGAAGGAATTAGTTGGTGCAAGCTAGATAACTATGTTGCAGGCACTTATAGACGGTAAGGAACAATATAAGGAATTTACAAAGTCTTTGGTTGGAACAAACACCGCCTATGAAATGATGCAGCAGAATAATGACAACCTTGAAGGAACAATAAACAAACTTAAGTCTTCATGGGATGCATTCATGATTACACTTGGTGAAACTTCTTTTATATAGGGCGCTATAGGTCTTTTATAGGCTTTAATGGATGGTATTACAAGCATAATTAATCAGGTTAGCAATTTTATTGAAAAACTTGGTGAATTAGGTGGTACTTCTCCAATTATAGAAGCATTAAAAAATCCTTTTTTCCAATTAACAGCAGCTATTAAAATTTTAGGTGAAGCTATTTCTTTTGTAGTAGCTTTGGCAACAAAGATACTTGAAGGCTTTCAGGCATTTATTTAGCTTTTTGTGAATGGTGTAAAAGCAAGAATGCAAGACTGGGGAATTTGGGAACCTTTTGTAAAAGGTGTTAAGTGGATGTATGATAAAGTTATTGGTATCTTTAATGCAATAAAACAAGCATATAATGATTTGAAGAAATGGCTTGGTATGGAGGTTAAGGAAATCAATAAGACTGGTGGTAATATCGACATTACCAAACCTACTATAACCAATACAGATGTTAAATCACCTGTAGGAAAGACAGGAAAGACAGGAAAGACGACAAAGGTAAAGGTTAAGGTAGAGGCAGAACAGGGAAGTCTTGATGCACTTAAAGAAAAACTTACAAAATTACAAAAAACCCTTACAAGTAAAAAACTTTCTTTGGTTGACATTGAAAAAACAAACAATGAAATTGATATTCTTAAGAAGAAAATTGAGGATAAAGAAATTGAGCTTGGTATTAAACCAAAGAAAGGTGTATTAGAAAAGATTAAAGAAGAAATTGATAAGTTAGATAAACAGATTTATCAACTTGATCCGCGAATTGATAAAGCACAGATTCTTGATTTGTAGATAAAGAAGGGTGAACTTGAAGAGACAAAGAAAGAAATAGAAGAGGGTTTTAAACCAATAGAGGTTACTGTAGTTCGTAAATCAATAAGAAATATTGATAAAATTGATCCTAAAACAATAAGTTTACCAGAAGCAGAAGAAGCTTTATCACAATTAAATTCTGATTTAAGAAAGGAGACAGATAGAACTTCTGAAAATTATTAGCATTTAATTGATAGGATTAAGAAATGGACTGCCGTTAAGGAACAGAAAGAAATAGAAATCAATGCAGATTTATCAAATGCAGCAAAGGGCTCAATGAAATGGTTATCTGAAAAGAAAGCATACTGGCAGGGTAAAGTTGATCTTGCTGTTTATGGTACGCCTGAATATTATGAGGCAATGCAGCATGTCAATGAGCTTACGAAGCAAGAGAATAAGATTAAGCTTCAGATGGAAATCGACGGAATGAGTGACTTAGAAAAAGTTTACACATTTATGGACGGTTTTCACGCTATAGACGGAGTTGTTTCTTCTTTTGAAAGTTTATCAAATGCTATTAATGAGAATGCTAATGCATGGGAGATATTCATGGGTATTCTTTAGGCCTTTGAAAGTGTAATGGCAGCAGTTAATGCAGTTTCACAAATTGCAAATATGTTGTCTGGTATTGCAGCAGGTGTGAAAACAGCGGAAACAGCTTCTACATTAGCAGCTTCAACAGCGGAAAAGGAAAAAATGGCGACAGATACAGCAGCAGTTGCACCAACTACAGCGCAAACAGTTGCTAATAAAGCTCTTGAAGTTTCTTACCTTGATTTGGCATCAGCAATGATATTCGCAGCACATGCTTCTATTCCTTTTGTTGGTGTTGGACTTGCAACAGGATTTATAACAACAATGTTAAGTGTACAGGCGGCAACCAAAGCGGCAACACTTGCAATGGCGGCATTTGAAACTGGTGGTATTGTCGGTGGAAATTCATATCATGGAGATAGGCTTATGGTCCGTGTTAATTCCGGTGAAATGATTCTCAATGGTCGTTAGTAGAAAAATCTTTTCGATGCTATAAACGAGAACAGAATAAGCAATGAAAATTCTAACAGATTGTATGGAGAAGTCCAGGTTAAAGGAACTGATTTATACATTGCACTTTCTAACCTTGGAAAAATAAAGGCTCCGCTTGGAAAGCGTATTGGAATTAGATAATACATATAAAAAGAAATCATATAAAAATGGCATACTTACACGGAACATTTAAGGATTTGTCAAATAACACAATAGAGGTACAGGTGAGGTCAAAGAATGTGGACTATGTTGAATATGAAATATCAGATACAGATTTGGCTGACATCCATTTCTCTGACGATCCTGTAGAAATATCATGTGAGATAGATGATTTATTCACACATGTTATTAAGAAATCATGTACGATTAATCTTATAACAAAACACTATCTTGGTAACAGTTTCTTTGCTTATAACGAAGAGAATGTTTCTGTAAAGGTGTTTAAGAATAACGTATTGATTTTCAATGGGTTTGTAGAGCCTTATACATATTCACAAGGATATTCTCATGTCTATGATGAATTTACATTAAACTGTATAGATTATATGTCAACACTGCAATATAAGTATCTTACAGATGAACATACATGGTCTGAGCTTATACAAATGGTGGATATATACAGCTTTAATCATTATCTGAATATTATGGGATTCAGGGAAATAGGAAATGTTTTCTATGATATGTCAAAGACTTATGAGCCAGGTAATGAATGGGGGTCTTATTATTCTGTCCTTGGAAAAGCAGGAATATCAATGAATGTCTTTCTTGGTGATGGAGAGGATAAAATCATGAACTATGAGGAAATGCTTAATGAAATTCTTAAGTATTTCAATCTTCACATGATTCAGGAAGGGGATGATTTTTATATATTCGACTGGAAAACACTTGAAACGAACAAACAGACTCCCTGGACTTGTATATTGAAGAAGAAACTGTATGACTAGAATGATGAAGAAATAGAGAATAATGAAACTCCTGTTTCTTCTTTGGTACTTACAAATAAGGTTATTCAGAAATCAGATTATTCTTCTGATAATACTAACCTGTCTATGTCTGAAATCTATAATCAGATAAAGGCTAAATGTACGCTTTCGAATGTTGATGAAGTGATTACTTCTCCAACTGTTAAAGATGATGTTTTGGCATATTTCAATAAGCGAGAATTATTCATGACGGAATTTATTTCATATCATGGATATACTGATTCAATGACTGGAGCGAGACTAAAACAGATGATGTTGGGTCCTTGCGCCACTGATCCATATTCTAGAGAAATAGCAGGGTAGGAAACAAAAACTGCATTTACCATGGGATATGGTGGAGCAATGATAGCACCGCAAAATAACTGGGAATTACAGGACTGGTATGTATAGTGGCTTTATAATCCAAACTGGACTATTACCTATAAGAATGATGATATTCAGGACTTTATTGATATTGCAGGAGAAAAACGATATAATCAGCAGAAAATTATGAAACTTCTTCGCGAGAAAGATTCATTTCCAGCTTTGGTTGCAATTTCTACTGTTTAGGAAAGGGTTGCAAAAGATAATCAAGTACAGCGTTACCCGGCAATTTTGAATGAGCCTTCTGTTTATTTGGTTATATCTGCAAACGGGCGCGGAGATGATTCAGAAGCTGGGGCAAATGCAGTTAATCTGAGAAATCAGGAAGCAGCAGGAACTACTGGACTTTTTACTTACAATAATTCAACAGCGGCAAACTATTCTCCTTCTGATGATGATGCGACAAATTTCTTTATTTTTCAGGGAAATATATTCCTTTCGCCTTTGGTAAATGTAGCAGGATGGGAAGGTTATAAATTAGCATATACCGGATGGTAGGGAGGCGGTGCTTATTATGATAATGAAAGATCGAGACAGCATAGTCCTAATAATACATTCGGTGAATTAAGGGATAAGTTTAATGGATATAACGGTGACTGGGACAGGAATGTTTCGCGTGATGAAATCGGTCAGTATTATACACTTGGTGTAGAATTAGACGGAATGCCAGGAAAATCTCAGGGCGGATTTTACCAAAGACTTTTCTGGAAATCAGCGAATGGCGCAGAGAAAGAAACACCGGATCCATATTCTCTTTACATGTACCCGCCGGAAGATATGGATTATTATCATGCATATAATTATAACTACACGTCAGAAGGTAATGATTAGGATGAATACAAGAAATTTCCTGTTTTGGAATGTCAGTTAAAAATCGGCGAGAAATATCTGGTAGAAATAACTAACGGTTTGTTAAAAGAAAATCCCCGTTTTGGATGGTATAAACTTGAAGACTGTCCTTTCCTTAAAGATGAAGATGGAAATGATACGACAACAAGGAAAACTACCTTTACACTCGGGTTTGACCCTGAAATCGGACAGCCTATTATCGGAAAGGAATATGAATTTACAAACACTGCAGACGGACGTACAAGCGATAAGAAAGGTACAGCAGTTCCTATTAAGAAATCTGATGCGCTATCAGGAAAACTTGAATTTAAAATCCTTGGTATAGTCGGAACTCAATGGGATAACATAACGAGACGTCACCCTACACTATTCAGACATACTAAATGGTATCACAATATGGTTAATATCATGGAACACGTTTCTGCAATCTGGATAAAGGATTTTAAAATAGATATGTCAAGCAGTGTAGATTCTCCAGGTGTTATTGCAGAATCAAAGAACAAGGATCTTTTATACACAAGTGCGGAAGAGCGTAAATATATAAAGTCAAAAGATGATATAGAGTTTAAGATTAACTCACAGGTAAGTTCAGATGAGGCAAAAAACCTTGGATTATCAAATACGACTTCTGTTTCTAATGTAATAGACTTACAGACTAATTTAGGTCTTACGGGAATATACACATATGAAGATGAAAACAGTTTCAACAGGCCTGAGAAACTATATGTTGATTAGTATTACAACTATTATTCGAGGCCAAAGGTTATCTTAGAGACAGATATTTGGGATAATGATAATTACAGCATGCTTAATACTTTTCAGGTAAGTGGTTTTGGAAAGATGATAGCAACTGGATTAACAAAGAATTTAAAAACAAATTCTGTTCAGATCAGAATGAGACAAATTTAAATTTAAACATATGATTAGGATTGATACAACTACTATTCCAAAAAGAGAAGGTTCAGGAGGAGATACTACCATTATCAATAATGGCGGTTCTTCTTCTGGAGGTTCTTTATACGGCCATTCTATATGGGGACAATACATCGACGGTGGAGATATTAAGGGAACTTTATATGACGTAAAGAATATCTTTGCAACAGGGAATATAAATGCAGACGGTAGTGTAAATTCTGCTGGTGGTAATATAACAGAGATAAACACTAAACAGATTAGTATTTCTTAGAAAATGAATATTGTTTCAGAGATATACAACCCTGAGATAATGATGGGAACTGACGTCAGCAATATCGATAACAATATTTCTATTCACCTTTGTGATGATGAAGGTTTTTACTTCACAGATAAAGACAGGAATCTTGGTTTCGGTATAATGCCTGATTATCTTTCTTGTGGACTTGATATAGGTTCTACAAACTTCTATTCAGGTGCACAGGGCTGGAGAATAACAAACGACGGTACGGCAGAATTCCAGAACTTAAAGGTAAACGGTAATCTTGATGTCTATTCTATAACATACAATGAAATGAAGGCGACAAACGGTATTCTTTTGGTAACGGACGCCGCTCAAATACTAAAAGTTGTTGAAGACGAGAATACTGGAGACTGGATATTTACTACAGATGAATTCCCGCCATTCGCTCAGGATGATATTGTTCAGGTACAGTATAAAGTATCACAGACAAGAATATTTCAGATGAAAGGAGAGGTTGTTTCTGTAGCACAGGACGGAGAGAATACTGTTCGTGTTGCACCTTATAATACAGCAACAGGTTTTTCTTACAATTCAACTTCAACTTCTGCAGACAGACTTGGTGTAACAAAATTCACTGCTATTGATATAGAAACGTGTCAGGGAAAGTATCTTATAAGAATAGGAAATAAGTCTGACGCGAACAGACAGACGATTATCAAATTAAATCCTTATGACGGCGGTTATATCGACTTTCTTGCAGACTGCAGCACACTTGCATCAGCGGCCTGCAATGATTCAACAGCTAATTCAAACAAGGGGGTTTCAAAGACTAGACTTGGAGAACTATCAGGTGTTGTTTATAACGGTCAGGCATTAAGCGGTTATGGACTTTATTCTGATAATGTTTACTTGACAGGTGGAATAAAAAATCTTGACAATAAATGGCAATTAAATCGTGACGGATCAGGCCAGGTGGCACAGAATAAGATAAACTGGGACTCTTCAGGAAATCTTACAATCAAATTATCAGATTCTTCTACACTTGATGACAGGCTGAATTATCTATAGACGGAAATCAATGTATTACCAGGAGAAATAACACTTGATGTTTATGATAACTTAGAAGGTGATTTAAGAAGGACAGGTATTGATATTTCTACTGGTAAAATTACCTTACAGGCTGATAACACAACTATTATAGGAAATCTTAATATAACAGATTCATCAAATGGTATAACTATCTATGAGACAACAAATTATAATGATATAGAAAGAAAGGTTTAGAGGATAAACATTCAACCAAAACCTATTGATTCTTATAATAATATACAAAATGTAGACAAGTATACTTTCTGGAGGAATAACGGTTATGTTAGCCACACTGACAATACTTTCAATATAGAGACAGAATTAATAGAAAACTCTTCACAGACAACTGTATGGACATTCAACCAGAATGATATTATAGATTTTGATAATATAACCTGTCAATGGCTTTATAGTAATTCTGGAAGCAATGGAAATGCAGGAATACCAATAGTGACTCTGCGTGCTCAGACTGGCGGTGTTAATTATAATATCTGTACACAGAAGACGATGAATTAGGATTCAATTTATTATTACAAGCTGGGTGGTACTTTCAGATTCGTCGCACCTGTTACAGGAAGCTATAAGATTATTGCTACAATAACTTCTACTGCAAATAATCCTAATAACTATCAGACATATTATGTGTTCAATATGAGAATGACACAGACAAGCAATGCACAGACTTATATAGGAATAGACGGATTCTATTCTCGCGCAGGCGCTTATAATATGGTTTATGCTGGAAATGGAAACTTCACTATTCAACAGGGATTATCAGGACTCAGAATAAAACAGAGGGAAGCAGAAGAATCTAGTCCTACACCATTGAACGGAAGAATAGAAGTAGCTGCAAATATCATGGGGACTATACCTACACCAAAACCAAACTGGGTTCCTATATGGAATTACACTCCGTTATTAGAAATAGGTGCACAAAACTTTACTCAATAGCTAATCTATTATAACAATTCATCAGATCAGAAATATGCATATAAGGTAAACGTTGCAAATAATTACGGAATTATTTGGGTATCAACACGTGCAATGGACAACAATTTTAACTATCAGGAATCTTGGATTGTTTTACCAGATATAACTTATACACCAGAGGGAGAAACAAGCGTGGCAAGTCTTCCAAACGGATATACAGTGACTATAATCAATGATACAGATGCAAATATTCTCGTTACTCCATACAGGGGTTCTTCTTCCGGAACTGATGCTTTTGTTATTAGGGATGCAAACAGGAATTACAATCAAGTCTTTGAGATGGGTTCTTATCAGGATGGAAACGTTGTTAGATTTATAAAAGTAACAGGATATTATCCTTATTCGACTGTCTGGTTTGCTGATAAAGATACTTAATATAAAAGAAGAGGTTAGAAATTTGATTTTCTAACCTCCCTGGTGGATCAGAGGTAACTGTTATGTGGGGTGGTTAGAGCTGATACATATATGTGACTGCACTCAGATAAAATAAATACTAAAATAATAGTTTATAGTTATGCTTGATTTAAACTTAGTAAAGAAACACCTTAACATTGAGAAGGAATTCACGGATGATGATCTCTATATATGCAATCTTATAGAAGCTGCAGAATAGGTAGTAAAGAATGCTGTAATGCCTGACAAAGATGAGGATTTGCTTGATGAAGAAGGTGAATATCTTCCGAATGTCCGTCATGCCATATTGCTTCTGATCGGCACATGGTATACATCAAGGGAAAGTGTTACATTCGGAATGCCTCAGAAAGTGCCGCATGGATTTGATTATATTATCCAGCAGATAAAAACATACCATTTTTAATTATGAGTGTTATAGGAGCAGGAAGACTTAACGACCGTATAGAAATATGGTATCTTGATGTACAGACTACCGAATACGGAGATACACATGAAGAATGGAAATTCGCAGCTAATGCAAGGGCAATGGTTGATCATACAGGAGGCAATCTTTCTGTAGAAAACCATGAGCTCTGGAACAGCTATACCAAAAACTTCACTGTCCGTATTCATACAGACGTCAGGGACACAGACAGGATAAAGTATAACAACCATTGGTACAGGATTATTACTATTGATATAGACAGAGCAAGACAGACTAAAATTATTCAGACTGAATTAGTAAATGAGTGATGCAACTTTTACATATAGCGACGGTGGATTAACAAAGACACTGCAAGAGCTGCAAGGAAAGGATTTCAAGAGAATGGAAAAGAAAGCCATGAGGCGAGGTGCTTCTGTCATAAAAAGACAGACAGTTTCTAACTTCAAGAAAGAATTGCCTGCTGCTTCACAGTCTTCTGAAAAGTATTCTGACAGGCTTATAGATGCAGTTCGTTCAACGGTTTTTGAAGAGAATAATGAAATATACTTTAAGGTGCATGTTATGGGTACGAGAAAGAAGGATTCAGGTACATTCAGAGCTCGTTTCTTTGAGAAAGGAACAAAGGAAAGAAACGGTGACGGTCATAACAGAGGAAGTATTAAGGCAATGAATTTCTTTTCAAATGCTGTTTCATCTACCAGCAGTAAGGCATATAACGCCATAAACCAGACGTTTACTAAAGAAGTTCAGAAAATAATAGACAAGAAAAAAGAAGAGGTTAAAATTTAAAGGCTAAAAAATTTAGCCTTTATTTTTTATATTTTTGATAATATTCTTTTCTGTATTGTTTATATTTCTCTTTATTATTTTCTATATAATCTTTTGTTCTTTGTTTTATTTCTTCTTTATGTTTTTGATAATATTGTTTATGAAGTTGTTTTAGTCTTTCCTTATATTCATCATGAGTTTTTAAATAATTTCTCATATGATCTGCTTTATATTCTTTTTGATTTTTAGAAATTAATCCTGATTTATTTTTATTAAATCCATTGTTTATAGTATCATGTAAAATTATTAATTCTTGTTCTTTAATTTTTCTTTCTTCATTTGTCATATTTGTACAGTCTATATCAAACATTTCCATTGAAAAGTTTTCTCTTCCTTCTTCAAACATATATTTGTCTATATAACATATTTTATTATAAAAATGATATGCTTTTCGCCCATTAAAATTTTGTGTTTGCCCTATATAAATTATCTTATCTGTTCTTAAGTCTTTTATATAGTAAATACATTTAATCTTTTCCTCATCCATAATATAATTATACTTTATTATAATACAGATTTATATAGCAAGTGTTTACTAATATTATCAAGTATTATCTAAATTATAAATATAAAAAACAATTAATAGATATGGTTAAGTCAATCTTAATTACAAAATATCTCCGTAAGTTTTTACTTGATAATCAGGAATTACAAAAGGTAATAAGACCTACTAACATTTACCCTATAATAGCAAATCAAAATACACCTTTTCCTTATATAGTAATGTAGCGTACTGGCATAATATCAAAATATTCAAAAGGTGGTTTCTGCGAAGATTCATTAGAAATTGAAATAATTACAGTTTCAAATGATTATTCACAGTCTATAGAAATTGCACAGTTAATCAGAGAAACTTTAGATGGTAAGAGATATAGATCAGAAGAAATATGGTTTGATGATATTCAATTATAGTCTGCCACCGAGGAATTCGTTGACAATGCATATATTCAGAGATTAAGTTTCTCAATGAACATAAGAGATACAGAAGAATAAAGGTTGGAATAAAATCCAACCTTTTATTATAATAAGCAAAATTCTTTAATATCATTTTCTGTTCTTTTCCACTTGCCGACTTTAGGATGATCTTCATCATAATAATTACAATATTGAAAACAAAACTCAGGTTTCATATTTTCCAGTTTTTCAATCAATCCATCAAATGAATCTATTTCTTTCAAAGATATGTAATCTGTTTCATTCAATTTGATATTCTTTCCAAATCGTTTATTGAAATATTCTATATATGCAATATGCGGACACAGATAGATTTTTCCATCTCTGTAATTATTACAGCTTTTTTTATAAATACAGTTCTTAAGACAATCTATCTTACCTTCTGTTAAACGTATGTGTTGATAATGCCACTTTTTATTTTGTTTTCCATAATATACAACTATTAAACCCATCTTTCTAAGTTTGTCGATTATACCGGACAAGTCAATTATCCCGTAGTTAGTTATCTTTATTTCAATTCTGGAATTCAAACAAACATCATAAAAATCTTGTTTCATTTTTCCCAGTAATAGGCCATTTGTAACCAATGATATTTTAGTACTTGGAAACAATCCTCTTATTTGTTTCAGACAATCAGATATTTGTGGGTGAATCAAAGGTTCACCCCCCAATAATCTAAGCCATTTTAAATTGTCACCTACTTTGTCTTTAAGTAATCTTAAATCACTTATAATTGTATCTATTGACAGACATATCTTCTTGTCTATCAGAGATGAATAATGACTGCACCCTGCACATCTTAAGTTACAAGAATCTACCAAGTGATATTCTAAACCAAAATTGTTATTCATTTTCTATATTAATCAAAACAATTTTTCAGTAAACAGTTTCTCTTCAAACGGTAACAGGTTATGTTGTTCTCTTAATATATTAAGATAGTTAACAGCACCTTGATACGTTTTGAATCCTTCACTTATCGTTTGCACTAAACGATTATTAATACAATCGACTAAAAAATATCTCTGTCTTTTTTCATCCCATTTGGGAACTAATCTCTCTACATTTAACATACTATCATTTATTTAATTTTCTCTCTATACAAATTAACTCAATCAATATCATTATAAGTAGTAGTTCAATCATTGCTAATTTGTTTTATTTTCTTTGAATATGGACCTGTTCCATAAGGAATTCTTTCCTCTCCACGTTTGTATGGTTTATGGTTTCTCGGCTCCATTCTAATGGTAAAGGAATCCAAATCAAGTTCCTTTATAGTCTCTTTTATCATATCGACTTTCTCCTTGTATTCTTCCGGTATATTATCGTCAGTGTATATCCAGCAGTTATATTTCTTTGAGAAATTCCTATAGCTGTTATTGTTACTGGTCAGATGTGATATTGTCGTACATTGTATAGGGCATAGCAATCTGTTCTTATAATATTCAATGGTCTTGTCTTCATCGTTATAAACGACATATACAGGCTTCATCCTCTTGTATCGCTTTGTAAACGTCCTGCCCTGAACATTCTGGCTTCTTGTCATCCATTTCATGTTAGAAAGCCTGTTATTCTATGGGTTGTTATCCAAATGTGCAGCATCAAGCTAATCCATTCCTTCACACGGGCAGAAAGTTTCAAGCATAATCCTTCCTACATTGGCCACACGCATTTTATCCTTATTATGAAGGCATACCATGACATAACCATTCTATGAAAGCTTATTGCTTAACTGCTTCTTATTTTTTCCTCTCTTGTAGGTATAAATAACACCTTCCAGAGCATCACACCAATACCCTGGAAAATCCTTTATTTCCTTGAATGTTTCTGTTTCTTCCGGTTCCTAAAGAAACTACTAAATTAAATCTGTTGTTGTCATATTATTGAAATTAATTTTTAAAATATTTGAAGTGTTCTTATATATTATATATCCAAATTTTTAGTTAGTTTATAAATTAAAAATTTCAAATTCAGATATATATTAAAAAGAATGTGATCAGTAACGCTTTACCAACCACATTCACAAACAAAATATATCATAAAAATTAATTTAGAAATCGTTTATCAAAAAATAAAAAATTAAAAGTATAATGTTCTAATAATATGACAAACCCTAATAGAAAGATGATAAACGATCCTTAAAATAAAACGATCCTCACGGACAGTCTTATACATGACCAATAAAAATATGTTATATACATTATATATCATATACTAAAGTAAGTCTGATTTCCGTTTAAACTAAAAGGAATGTATATTATATAATAAGTATGAACAATAAAAATATGGTACCAGAATTAGATGCTAATATTTCTTCAGGGAATACTATAAATTCTTTGAATGGTATTATTATATCTGATCCTGAACAAATAAAAAGACGCTCTCTAAACCTAAAGATAGCACATAAATTATTAGCACCATATAAAAATATAAATTTAAGTAAGCTCCAATTTAAGGATGTTAATGATGATACTGTTTACTATACATACACCAGGAAAGGAAAAACTATGTATAAAACAGTCGAGCAGTATATTAAAGAAGCAGATAAGAGAAAGGAATATTATAAGAAGCATAGACCAAAAAGAGCACGTACCACTATTAATTATCCTCTTATAACAGACGATGATATATTGGATAATTTCAAAGGCATATACAATGATATAGAAAAATGGAAAGACTTCATTGATTATATGGAGAATGATAGAGAATATCATTTTTATGACAGCTATATTCAATATAATAAATTCGGCGTTGCTATTTGGCTTCCAAAAGGTCCACTAAACAAGGCGTATATGCATGACAGCGCAGTGTTTTTGGTTTCTGATCATATTAGCCATAAGAAATCAGGAGAAATAAGAAAACGTACTTTCAGAGATAAAGAAAAAAAGAAAATACGTACAGAGATAGCAAAACTGTTTATGAAAATATTGAATGGACATAATGTGCTCACATTCGAGAATCTGCTGTATCATGTTATGAAATACACATATAACTATGTTGCAATAATACAGTCTAAATTATATACGTATAACATATATAAGGCTTGTGAAAGTCTATATTCAAAATACTTAGAAACTGGAGAAATCGGAATACCTGAACATGGTTCCGATAATAAAGCACATCATAAAATATTCTATTATAAGAGTGAGAAAATAAAGAATAGCAAGGAAACGCAAGAATATATTAGAGAATACAAAGAATCAAAGAGAAATATAGACATTGACAGTAAAATAACAATATTAGAAAATGTCATTAGATATTGCAAGGATTATGGTAAGCCTTTGACATGGCAGAATATCGCATATGAATACTCCAGACAGCTCAATAAGGTCAAAGACGGTAAAGTGCAAGCCATATCATTTCCGACTTACCAGAGACTTTATAAACAGCTTCTATCAAGACATAATGCATATGTTCTTACAGACGCAGAGAAAGAACAATTAAAAGCGGAATACGAAGAAAAGAGGAACTATATAGAGAACATAAAAGTACATACACTAAAAGAAGAGCAAAATTGGCATAATCCTACATCAGACAAGGATTTCAAAAATCCTATAATAGAAAACAAGAAAAAGCATGAACTAGATACTTTAAGAGCTATATATGAAGCCAGAACGTCTATAGAAAAAGCTGATATAAAGACAGAAAGAAAACAACAGGAAAGGTCTTTATGGCATAATATACTTAGAGATAATATATCATTGACTTATAAAACATTCATTGAGCAATATCCTGAATATAAGGATAGCGTAACAGAAAACGCATTTAAACACACAAAAACAAAATTAAAGAAGAAATATGGTAGATGAAGAAAACACATTTCCTGGATGGATGGAAGATGATGAACTGATATATGAATATGTTGATGATCCATACGACTTTGAAATTTACTCATTAGGTGGATATAATAACTTCTTATCGAAATACAAAGAAATTATCTATAATGAATATGACTTAACAATATACTATATTAAACAAAGAGAATACCTGTTAGAGCAGATCATGAATAAGAAAGTGAAATTCTCTACCAGAAAAGAAAGGAATAAAGTAATAAAGAGATTAAAGAAAGAAATATCTGAGTTATACAATAAAGAATTGGAATTACAAGGTAAGAAAATGTATCGTTCATGGGATAAACTGCCTAAACATATACACGATTATCCAAATGATAATAATGTATGGTTTCCGTATATTGATGATGAATTTGATGAGTTATTTTTAAAGTAAGTATGTGTGTTGTATTGTACACCAGGTATTCTGATTTCTAATCCTGCCATGTTCTTTCTTTGGTTAGTTGTTTAGATATTTATTACCTGTACCATATACCTACTCTGGAAAGTATTTCACACACAGGAAACTTCCAACAGATAAGGAATGA